>Ga0307374_10003108_pt1 | contig 28708 bp, 33 predicted proteins | sample OX3MG_FD_202532 | JGI IMG/M metagenome (GOLD analysis project Ga0307374, IMG submission 202532) | Soil microbial communities from Risofladan, Vaasa, Finland - OX-3 | ecosystem: Environmental > Terrestrial > Soil > Coastal area > Acid sulfate soil | place: Finland: Risofladan, Vaasa | collected... | reverse complement strand
TGCTGCTTGTTTCACCAACCCTCGCGCGCGCCCTCTTGGGTGTCATCCTGAGCGAAGCGAGTCCGCGAGCGGAGTCGAAGGACCTCGCGCGGTCCTCCGCGCGCACTCCACTATCTCCGCGTTCGCGCCGTGTTCGCTCGCATCGTCCCCGTCCTCACCAGTACTTGCGTGGGCGCGCGATTCCGGCCGGCGCCGGCGCGGTGTACTCGACCACGTCGACGCCGCTCGCCGTCAGCCGCGCATACCAGGTCTCGTTCTCTTCGCCTTCGATTTCGAGCAGGCCGCGATCGCGCAGGTAGGTCAGTTCGCGGCGCAGCGCATTGAGCGTGATCGCGAGCTTGATGTCGGCCAGCACGCGCCACACGATGGTCTCCGAGACCGCGATCGGGCGGCCGGCGTCGAGCACCCGCAGGATCCGCCAGCGGGCCTCCTCGCGCTGCTTCTGTTCCAGGTTCATCGCATCCATTGATCTCACTTTTCCACTCTTTGGCCGCTTCGCCGCCTTGCCGTTTCGCCCCGTGCGGCGTTGCGATCCGTGACGCCGCTGCGGTTGCCCGCTCCCCCTAAAGCGCGTCGATACGTCCGCCCACGCGCTCTTTGAGTTCGGTTATCTCGGCCCGCAATTCGGCCCGCATCGCGTCCAGTTTGGCGTCCAGCGTGCTCGAAAAACGGATCCAGTCCTCGCGCCGCACGTACTCCAGCGGCAACTGCGCCTTCAGTCTCATCATTTCGCGCTCGATCTCGTGCGAGAAGTCGCTGCCCTCGCGCTTGAGCGAGGCCATCTGGTCCGCCGTCGCGCTTTCATGCCGCTCGAACAGCCAGCGCAGCGTCCCCGCGTTGAGCGCGATGAAAGCCATCAGCGCCGCCGCTATCGTCGCCAGCGAGTCCCAATCCATCATTTGCGCTCGGGCTCCGTGCGCGACTTGAGCGCCAGCGCCCCCGCCATCGCCAGCAGCACCATCCCCAGGCCGCGCCCATACGCGTCCGCGTCGCCGGGCGTGAAGCGCCAGGTCGCCACCACTTGCACCGTCCAGAACACCACGTACATCAAGGCCCCCAACACTCCGATCACCCGGCCGGCGTCGTAGGTCAGATTGTCCTTGCCGGTCAGGCAGTCGCTTACGAATTTCATGGGGTCCGCTCCGCTTGTGCGCCGCTGGCCGGCTCCGCGCGCGCGCATCCCGCAAGCACCGCGTCGCGCTCGCGCACCGCGCCCTTCAGGATCGCCACCGCCGCCGCATACGCGCGCATCGTGTCGGCCGGCGGCGAGCTCGGCCGCAGTCCGGCGAGCGGCAGCGCGGGGTCGGCGAGCGTGGGCGGCGCACAGGGGGTCTCGTGCAGCACCGGCACCTGCACCATCACCGGACGCACCGCCGGTGCGGGGCCCGCGGCGGCGGCGCATCCTGCGATCGTGGCGGCCATCGCCGCGATCGCGCCGAGCATCGCCGCCGAGCTGAGGAAGTTCGCACGGCGCCGCGCGACGGACGGCGCGTTCGCTCTTTGTACCGACGAGGTCTCTGAAGCGGGAAATCTCGCGGCCGGGCTTGCGTGAATCACCATCGGCTCAACTCCGCCGCCTGCGCGTTGCCCCATCGGATCGCTGCCGCACAGCCGGTGTCGATTCGCGCCCGCTCGAGCGCCTGCGCGCCGCTGGCCGCCGCGCGCATTGCCGCCGCGCCCTTGGCCGTCGCCGCGCGCTCGCGCGCCGCCGCGGCCTGCGCGTCCTGCTCGAGTTGCGTGCGCAGTTGCGCGACCGCCGAGTTCTGGGTCGCGATCGCGCCTTGCAGCGCCGCGTTGCTCGCTTCGGCGTCGGCCAGCGAGGCGCTCAGACGCGTGACCTCGGCCCGCGCCGTGTTGCGCTGATGCACCAACAGCGCCCGGTAACCGAGTGCCGCCGCAATCAGCAGCCCGATCGCCACCGGCTTCCATAGCTGCGTAGCCAACATCGAAAACATCGCCTTGCCGTCCGCCGCGCGCGCGCCGGCTCAGCTCTGCGGCACGGCCGCCACCACGGCCGCGGCCGCCGGCGCCACGCTCGCGCCCATCGCCACGCCCGCGGCGTGCATCGGCGTGGCAAACGTCGCCGCGCTCGTTGCAACAGGCGCCGGATGCGATCCCATCTCGACCGCGGCGGCCACGGTGGCCGCGCCGTGATCGTCGACCGCCTGCGCATGCTTGTCGACCGCCGCCGCCAGCTTCTCGACCGCGGCCGCATGATGTTCGAGCGCCGCGGCCTGCGCCGTCGCCGCCGTGGGTGCGGAGGCGACGGCTGGGTGCGCCACCGGCGGCAGCGGCGGTTGAACCGGCGCCGCCGAGTTGTTGGCGACGGGCGCGGCCGTCGAAGCCGGCGCGGCGCCGGTGCCGATCACCTTCTGTTCGAGCGCGGACAGGCGCAGCTGTATGGCGCTCAGCGCGGTGCGCATCTCCGTCATCATCCAACGCCCGGCCAAAGCGCCGAGCGCAAAGCCGCCCGCCGCGACCATCACGTAACCTGCTGCCATACCTGGATCGATATTCATTCCTGTTTCACCAACCCTCGCGACACCGCTGCGCGGGCGCGGCCGCTAACGTTGAACGCCCTGACCCTTGCGGCCGCGCATATGCATTGGCGGACCGCACTGCTGCTTTTTTCACCAACCCTCGCGGCGCGGCTCCGACGTCGCGGCGCGGCACGTTGAACGTCTTGACCCTTGCGGCCTCGCATATGTGTTGGTGGGTCGCACTGCTGCTTGTTTCACCAACCCTCGCGGCGCCGCTCCGACGTCGCGGCGCGGCACGTTGAATGCCGTCGTGTCCGCGGCCTCGCCTGATCTCCTTCGGGCACTACCACCGCCTTGTTCACCAACCCTCGCGCGCACCCTCTTGGGTGTCATCCTGAGCGAAGCGAGTCCGTGAGCGCAGTCGAAGGACCTCGCGCGGTCCTCCGCGCGCACTCCACTATCTCCGCGCTCGCACCATGTTCGCTCGCATCGTCCCCGTCCGCACCAGTACTTGCGCGCGCCGCTTCGACGTCGCGGCGCGGCACGTTGAACGTCTTGACGCTTGCGGCCTCGCATATGTGTTGGTGGATCGCACTGCTGCTTGTTTCACCAACCCTCGCGCGCACCCTCTTGGGTGTCATCCTGAGCGAAGCGAGTCCGTGAGCGCAGTCGAAGGACCTCGCGCGGTCCTCCGCGCGCACTCCACTATCTCCGCGCTCGCACCATGTTCGCTCGCATCGTCCCCGTCCGCACCAGTACTTGCGCGGCGCCGCTCCGACGTCGCGGCGCGGCACGTTGAACGTCGCTGCTTTGATTGCCGCCGGTCACTCGTATGCTCGATTCAACCATCCGTCGAGAAACTCGCGATCGCCGTCCGCGCGCTGGCCGCGCTCGAGCGCGGCTAGCACGCGGTAATAGCCGGCCGCTTCGGCGCGCAGCGCCGCGAGCATCGCGAGCTGGTTGGCCGCGCCCACCGCCGTGGTCGTCACCCGGCCGAGCGCCCCGTCTTCCGCGACCCGGCGGCCGCACGCGCGCAGCGCGCGCTGGAGGCATCGGACCGCGTGGTCGGGACCGATATTCACCGCCAGGTCGAAGAGCTTCGCCGCGATCGGGCCCGGCAATTCGCTGTAGCGGTAACGCTGCCACCAGTCGCGGTAATAAATCGCGGTCGCCTCGGTCCGCGTCAGCGCCGCGATATCGACGTTGGGGTACTCGCGCCGGGTGATGCCGAACTTGGTTTCGCCGCCGGGGTCGGCCGGGTTGTCGACGTAACCGCCCTCGTCGCCGAGCAGCCGGGCGATCGCACGCGCGAAGGCCGGCGGATAGTTTTGCGTCTGCGTATTACTCTGGGAGTCCATTGCGGGCGGAATTGTCGCAGCCTCGCCCGCTTCGCGTAAGGGTGAAATATTTCACCCAAAATCCGGTGAGAATTAGCGGAGCCCCTCCCGCGCGTCTTCCAGGCAGGCGGACGCGACAGCCTCTCGCCGGGCGCGGTGCGCGCAGCCCGAAAGCCGCTCGCAAGCCTGCGCCGGCTGGCAGTGTCACTCGAGCGCAAATCCGATCCGCGCGCGATGGCGCCGCGCACTGCGATCGGTTAAGAGGAGCCGGCGCAAACTTCGCGACGCGCGTCGGCCAGTACCTGGAATACGCGCCGGCGCGTGCAATTCAGCGTGCGCGCGATCTCCTCGATGCTGCGACCCGCGGCGCGCAGCGTCAAGATTTGCGTGCGCCGCGGCGGCGGCTTGGGCAGCTCCACCCGCTCACCGCCGAACATCTCGGCCAGCTTCATGGCCGCTCCCGCGCCCACCGCGAGGGCCAAGGCGTCGTTGGCGCACGGGCTGTGTGGAACGTACAGGCGAGTGCCGCCGAACCTGGCGATCAGTTTGGCGGCCGCCTCTTCACCGATGATCTCGACGATAAACCCCAGCATGGACCTTTCCTCTCCCGGGTCTCATTTCGCCTGCCACTCCGCGCCGTCCTCTTCCGCCACCTTCGGCAGTGCGAGACAGTTCACTTGCCTCGACGTACTGCGATCGTTCCTTTCGTGTCCGCCCGCCGCGGCCGCGGGAGTTTCGGATTGGAACGCCGATGTTCCACATTGAGGCAGCGGCGTTACACTCGGAGCAGGCAACCGCGATGACGCCTTGGGCCGGGGGCCAACCGGGCGGCCGTGCACCGCCATCGAATTGTCGAGGCCGCGTTCGGCGCCATCGCATTGCCACTGCGCTCGGCCTGCGCATGAGATCTCAGGCGGCGCGCGCCGGTTTGTGTGCCGCCGCGGTCAACTCGTGCGCGATCCGATCGAGCAGCCCGGCGAAGTCGGCGTCGGCCAGGCGGCGGCGCGCAACCACATTGCAGGCGTGAATGACACTGGTGTGATCGCGCGCGAAAGCCATGCCGATACGCGGAAACGAGGCCGCGTGGCGCCGCCGTCCCGTCCATCCGCCGCCCGCCAGCTCGCGGCTCAGATACATCGCCACCTGGCGCGCGCCGGCCAGGCGATGGCGTCGCTTGCGCGAGAGCATCTCGCCGAGGCTTAGGCAAAACGCGCGCGCCACGGCGTGCTGGACGTCGCCGATCGAAATGCAGGCGGGGCGGTCTTCCATTGCGATAATCCTCCTGTCGTTGGCCTGCCCGCGGGGTCGCGCGAACGCTTGTTGAACGGCCCGGGGCACGCTACTTGCGTATTTGAGAGTGCGAGCCGAAAGGTGGAAGTCCATGGCCCCGTTGCGTGACTTGCCGACGGGTAGTATGCGGTAGAACCGCGCTGGCGGTGGGGAAGTCAACATCCGTTTGAAGATCGAGGCCGGCAGGCTTTCTGGCGGGCCGAGAAGATGGCCCATAAAAATGACTCAACGGATAAATTCGGCGACTATAGCCACGGTCATTTATCCCACAGTAGGAGAAATGTGTCAACTACAGTAGGAGGGAGCGAGGAAGAGTTCCGCCGGCGTTTGCGCCTGATCATGCAACAATTCGGATCTGTCGCGGATCTCGCGCGCGCTGTCGGAGTGTCGGACAACGCCATCTACAAGTGGGTCTCCGGCCGCGGCCAGCCGAGCATGATCAGTTTGGTGAATCTGGCGCGCGCGGCACGCGTTTCGATCGAGTGGTTGGCGACCGGACAGGAGGCGTCCAAGAGTGAAGCGCAAAAGGCCGAGTCTGGCGAGTACGTATATCTGCCGCGCAATTCGGTGCGCAGCGCGGTCGGCCGGGGGACCGTCCAGAGCCGCCAGATCGTGGATTATCTGGCGCTCAAGGCCGAGTGGCTGCGCCGCCGTATCGGTATCGATCCGAAGGGTCTGATGCTGGTCGAGGCGGTGAGTGACTCGATGACGCCCACGATCGACGAGGGCGATCTGGCGCTGGTCGATCTGCGGGATCCGCACTTTCGTCAGGACGGGGTCTACGTGCTGCGGGCGAACGCGGAGCTTTCGATCAAGCGCATCCAGCGCCGCCCCGATGGCAAGCTGATAATCCGCAATGACAACGCCGCTTACGAACCCACGGTCGTGGCCGCCGACAACGTCAATGTCGTGGGCCACGTGGTCTGGATTGCCGGACGGCTGTGAAGACACGATGGGCGGTGGACGGCGGCGGCGGCGGTCGGCCGCCTCGCGCCCGCCCGCTGACGATGCGCGGCGTCTTCACGAAGGCCTCGGTCTTAGTTGAATCGGTAGAAAAATCCTACAGAGTGTTATCGCCCGCGAGTGCCGGGCGACGCGCCTGACGGTCGTTTCAAAAAGTCGCGTCGATGAGCCTGCGGCTTCTCGCCAGCCAGGGGATTGCCGGAGTCTCGAGTGCCAGAGCGTTCGCGGCAGCCGGTCCCGATAATTTATAATCCGACAGAGTCCTGAGTTTCCCGCCTGGCGTCTTTGCGGGCGGCCCCGCCGCCGCTGGAGGCGCGAGGTCGCGCAGCCGCGCCCGCAGATGAAGCGGCCGCAGTCGAGCGCGGCGCCAGGAATCGTGACGCAATGATCGCACGCGAGCATCGCTACGTACCCAGCCTCGATGGCCTGCGTGCGATCTGCATCGCGGCCGTGCTCTTCATTCACATGCCGCCGCCGAGCGGCCATCCATGGCTCGAGGCGGTACGCAGCCGCGGCTGGTACGGCGTCGACATGTTTTTCATCCTGAGCGGATTCCTGATTACGTGGATACTGGCGGTTGAGGTCGAGGCCACTGGCACGGTCAATCTGCGACATTTTTATCGCGCGCGGACGCTGCGGCTGCTGCCGGCTTATCTTTCGACCCTGGTGGTGGTGCTCGCGGGCGCGCAGCTGTTCGAAATCGCACAGGGAAACGCATCCTACCGGCTCGCGAATCTGTGGCCGCTTTTTCTCTCCTACACGCTCAACATCTGGATGGCCGCGACCGCGGTCTGGCCCTGGGGCGTCAGCCATTTCTGGTCGCTGTGCGTCGAGGAACACTTCTACCTGTCGTGGTCCGCGGTCATGAAACGCTGGGGAGGACGGCGCGTTCTGCGGATAGCGCTGATCGCGATTCCGGCGGTCGCGGCGTATCGAATCGGATGGTACCTGTGGATGAACCACGGGCATCTCGCGGCGCCATCGAGGGCGTCCTTTTTCAGGATCTACTACGCGACCGATACGCGAATCGACGCGATTCTGGTGGGATGCGCGCTCGCGCTGGCGCTGCGCGAGGCGCGCCTGCAGGGCCTCTGGCGCCGGCTGGAATCCAGCGCATGGTTTCCGTCGCTCGCGCTGCTTGCCGCGCTCGGCACTCTCGCGTGGGTCACGCAGTATCGATGGCGTACCGAAACTTTCGGCTACACCGTGATGGCGATGGCGTCGGGCACGCTGCTGCTCGCGATCTTCCTTCAGCCGCAGTGCTGGATCGCGCGGCTGCTGGCGGCGCGTCCGCTGGTCGGTCTCGGACGCATCTCGTATGGAGTCTACTTGATTCACGCGCCGTTGCTGGCGGGATTGGAGGTCAAGCTCCGCTTCTCCGCGCAGTATATCGAGCCAGCCCGCTACCTTCCGGTGCTGGGGCTTTTGACTTTCGTCTCGATAGGCGCAGCCGCGCTGCATTATCGTGTCGTCGAGCGACGGTTTCTTGCGATGCGCGGTCCGCGGCCGTTTCAGGCGAATTCGCGCGCGGCCTCGTCCGCTCCGCAGCCGGCAAGCGAGCCTCCCGACAAGGTCGGCGCAATTGGCGATCCCGCGCGGCTTGGTTCCACACCTGCCCGTGGTCCCGGCGCGGACGCGATTTGAGGTCCTTGCGGATGCGGGCGGACGGCGCGTCAGCCGGCGCATCGGCGGCTCGGGACATGAGGGCTGCGGCGGCCGCCGCCTTCGGGCGGGCTGGAAAGATGTGCCGTTTCCGACTAAAAGCTCGTGAGGCCGGGAGAATTCGGTTGCCATCGCAAGCGTGCGCACGCGATTTGCCGCTTTTGAGCAAGCTTGTCGGCCGGAGGTTACGCCCGCCGGCGTAGCGGTCGTGGCGCGGACGCGCTCCGCGAAGCAGGAGACGGCGAATGGACTCACTGGTGGAACGTCTTTCACGGACGGTGGCGCAGCGGACCTCGCGGCGCGGTTTTCTGGGCTACCTGGGCAAGGCGCTGGTGGGTGGGATGATGATCCCGCTGTTGCCGATCAACCGGGTGGTGGAACAGGCGCAGGCGCAGATGAGCGATGAGGCCGGTGACGGAGCCGGGGCCGAGGGCGGCGATCTGACGAGCTGCGACTACTGGCGTTACTGCGGCTTCGACGGCTACCTGTGCAGTTGCTGCGGTGGGGCGTTGACCTCGTGTCCGCCGGGGACGGTGGCGTCGCCGACCTCGTGGGTGGGGACGTGCCAGCATCCGACCGACGGCAAGGAGTACATCATCGCGTATCGCGACTGCTGCGGTAAGGACGTGTGCAACCGCTGCTTCTGCGACAACAACAAGGGGCAGGTGCCGATCTACCGGCCGCAGTTGGACAACGACATCATCTGGTGCTTCGGGGCGAAAAACTTCGCCTATCACTGCACGACGGCGATCCGGCTGGGCGTCAAAACCTGAACCTCTGGCGCAACGGCTGGGAGCCCCGCCGCGGCGCAAGCACGAAAAAACAGCGAGTGCCGCGCGCGCAGGCGCGGCTCCCGCTGTTTTTTTTACAACTCCGTCTCCCACGACGCTTGCGTCATGGCATCCTGCGTATGCTTGCGCCGAGTGACGACGCGGGCGTGGGGTTTTCGTCGGGCGCGAAGTCGCCGCTCCACTTGGGAATGGAAGGCGGAGAACCAGATGAGACCGCCATCGAGACCGCACTTGCCCTGGTCCACGCCGAGGTCATGCGGGCCGTTGAAGATCGGGCATGAACAATCGACGATTCCGGGCGTCGCCGTCCGGCGGCAGGGCGCCGTCATGCATCTCGCGTACGGCGACGACGACGCGCAGCTCCTTTGTCCGAACGGGATCGTGCCGGCAGGCACGAGATGGACGGGCCGCGCGGCCGGGCCGTGGTCCGCGCCGGCGGCAATCGCGCGGCCGTTCAGCGGAAAGAAATAGAAATCCACGATCGGACCGTCGGCGATCCAGAGATTGTCGCCGACCGGCTGGAGCGCGCTGGCCACGGTTCGTAGCGTAGTTCGACGCGCCGTGCCGGCGGACCCGCGGCGGCGCTACTCGTTCACGGTCTTGGCCCCGGCGCGGGCGAGCGGAACGATCTGGGCGATATCGCACTGGATCATCGCGCTCAGCTTGTTGTCGATTTGGAAAAACCGGGTGGTCTTGATCGACCCGAGCGCGGTGCGGAACTTGGGCACGAACTCCTTTTGTACGTCGAGGCGCGCCTGCTTGATCGCGATCACCTCGTCGAGCTTGTTGGTGGCGTCTTGCTCGGTCAGGGTCTGGTAATGCTTGGCATAAGCCTTGACCTCGGCGGCGTGGCGGTCGTCGAGCTTATCCATCTTGGCTTCGTAGGCGTCGTACAGCGGCCAGAAGACCTTGGCCTGCGCGTCGGTGAGATTCATGTTGGTGCCGACGATCGCCTTGCGGTCGGCGCGCGCGGCCGCGACATCCAACTGCCGTTGGTTCTTGGCGTGATGGCCGGAACTGCTTTGAGCCGCAGCGGTACGAACCACGCCGAGCGTGCAGAGGACCGCGAGTGCCGCGCCGGCGGCGAAATACTTGATAACGCTCATCAGAAATTTCCTCCCTCGAAGCGGCCCGCCGCTGGCTTGGTTTGAATCGGCGCAAGCCGTTCGGGAGAAGCTATCCGAAGCGTGGACGGTGCTCAAGCGCGCGTCGCCAACGATACGCCCGCCCGGCGGTGTTCCGGATTGTCGCGGCGGGAGCGGCGGCCGCGCCTATTTTTTCTTGCAAAAGGTGCGGACGAAAGTCACCAGGTCGTGAATTTCGTCGTCGCTGAGGTCGACGTTCCAGTTCGGCATGTCGCCGGGCAAGCCAACCGCGGCGCCGCCGCGCTTTATCGCCTTGAACATTGTCTCCTCGGAGAGCTTCCGCATTTGGGCGCAGTTACCGAAGCTTTGCGGAATGGTGTTCAGCGAGGCCACCGAAGGACCATCGCCGTGCCCGTCCTCCCCATGGCATCGCGCGCAGTAGGCGCTGTAGTTATCTTGCGCGCTGTCGGTCCAGGCCGGCGCCGTTGCCAGCACCATGCACGCCACAACGCCGACGAGCGCGGCCACGAGACATTTCAACATGCGGCAGCGTCATTCATCAATTCATTTGGGTGGCCTGGCTTCATCCACGCGGACGGTTCCGCACGATCGACGGTAACGATGTCGCGCAATCACGGCGTGGCGCGAAAGACCCCGTTGGCGCCTTTATACTGTTGCGCCCGGTTCAGGTCCATGAACTGATAGTCGCCCGGCTGGGTGACACGAAATTCAAAGACCGCACCGTCGCTTGGCGCAACCTCGAGAGTATTGAGACCGTGCATCGCATTGGCCGGATTGCCGCCCTTATACACCGTGTCGAATAGCACGCCGGTGACGTGAAAGGCGGAAGTGAGGTTGGGCCCGGCGTTGACAAAGAACACGCGAACCAGCTTTCCAACCTTGATTTCGATGGGATGTTCGACGTCGTATCTGTGCAGCGCTCCGTTGAATACGACAAAATCGGGCCGGGCCTCCACCATTTTCGCGTGGGAGCCGACGATGAATCCGTGGGCGTCCGGAAGACCGTACAATTCGCTCTGCACGATCGTGATTTCCTGCGCGTTTCCGTCGGGCCATCCGGCTTTCGGTTCGACGATCATCGTCCCATACATGCCGCTGGCGATGTGGTCGAGGACTGGCGTCGCGGTGCAGTTGTAGGTGAAGACGCCGGGGACCTCGGCCGGAAAAGTGTAGCTGACGGACTTCATCGGGTCGCCGTCGAAGTGTTGCGGCGATATTTGCGCCGCGTGAACGTTTATCCCGTGGGCGTCTTTGGTATGGTTGATTAGGTCGATCTTAACATCGTCGCCCTGGACCACCTTCAGAACCGGTCCCGGCATCGTGCCGCTGTAGGTCCAAGCGTTGAAGGTCATTCCGCCGCCCACGCCCACCCGCTTTCTTTCCACCGTGAGCGTGAAGGTTTTCGCCGATGCGTATGCGAAACGTGGCAGACTGGCCGCTGAGACCGCGACCAGCATCGCGATCGTAGCCGCCGTGACGGCGCGGTTGAGCGCAGTTTTCCCGTTCGCGGACAGATCAGGAATTGGCAAAGCCATAGTATCGTCTCCTTGTATCCGGGGTCCGCTATTTGTGACAGAAGGTGCGGACGTGGGCGGCCAGCGCATGAATCTTCTTGTCGCTGAGGGCTTCACCCCAGGCGGGCATGTCGCGGCTGAGGCCGACCGAGGCGCCACCGCTGGTGATCGCTTTAATGATCGTCGCGTCGGAGATTTTGCTCATAATCGCGCAGTCGGCGAAATCGCGCGGTTTCGGCGACAAAGTGGCGCCGTCCGGACCGTCGCCTTGCCCGGTGTCTCCGTGGCAGCGCGCACAATATATCTGGTACGTCGTGGCCACCGGGATATCGTCGTCGGCGTAAGCTGACAAAGTTGATAGTCCGATGAGTAGAACGGAAACGGCCAGAATGAGTAATCGCGAAGCAATCGCTTTCATATCACTTACGCAGTCTCCTTTTCCGGTGATCTCGCACCGGCGTGCCTCGAATCGTTCAGAGTCCTCCCTCGAGGTACTCTTTGATTGCGCGCGCATCCTTGGCCGGCATGTTCGACTGCGTGCGCATATGCATCATTATGATATCCCACTGCTCAGGAGAAAACTGCGATCCGGGGCGGGCGTTATGGCATTGCGAGCAGTATACGGGCCACAGCCGCGCCCCATCGAGGAATAGTTTCTGCTTTTCGGCTTTGCTTTCCTGCTGAGCCATTGCTGCGCCCGACAGCGTCAAAACCGCCATCGCGAGCATCAGTATTATGCGCAGACGCTTTCCAAGCATGGTGGGTATCCTCATCAGAAGCCGACCGCAAACTGAGTCAGGATGGCCTGGTCGTTGGACGTGGCGCCGACCGGACTCGCGGTTGGCGTGCTCCCGCCGTTGAATGAGTAGAGCGTGCCACCGGCACGGGGCAGCTCGAAATCGACCTCGGTCTGCCAAACGATCGACGGCGCGAACCAGTAATCAACCCCAAGGGCAACCTCGCGCGCGTGCGGGGCAAAAACCGAGGGCGACCCATTGAAGCCGAGACTCGGCGTGGCGGCAATCTCATCGGCCACGACCGCGCGCTGGTTGACGCCGGAGTAGCGCACCAGCGGCTCGAGCCTGCTCAGATAGCTGTTGATGCCTCTGCCAAGGAAGGGCAGGCGCAGGCCGCTCAGGAAGTAGCCGGCCTGGAAATACCATCCCTGGCGATTGTCGGGGCCGGAGCCCTGGGGCATCTGCCTGTAGGCTTCCATCCACTCTCCGCGGGCTTGCAGATTCCCCCGATGATAGGCGAAGTCCACGTCCCAGGCGTTCAGCCACAGGCCGTTCTGCCATTTCCCGTTGTAGGTCGAGGCGCCGAGCTCCAGCCGTCCGAAGTTACTGTCGAGCGGAAATGGATATACGCGGAATCGCGCGCCGTACGCTTTGCCGTTGGTGTTGATGGTGGTGTTGGTGACGCCGTTGAGCTCTTGCCCGACAACCGGTTGCGGCAAGGCGGAATCATAGCTCGGCCCGTTGGCCGCCCAGACGGTGTAATCGGCGTCCTGCCCCAGGCCGCCCCATTGATAGCCGCCGCGCAACTGCGCTCCGATATCCGACGGCGGCACCAACGCCGCCACGCCGAAGGGCAGCGGCGCGGTGATGAAGCGATTGACCCAGAGCGGGCCCTGGTCTTCGTACCAATCGCCGAACGGCTGATCGAAGATGCCGAGGTTAAGCTCCATGTAATCGTTCAAGAACATCTGCGCGGTCACGACCGGCGCATCGAACGAGGCGCCGGAACCGCCCGGATCGAATGCGGCTTCGAAGGTGCCCTCGAACGCCAGCCAATCATTGAGGCGATAAAGCATGATCGGCTCGAAGGCGAGCGCGAAGGTATTCTGGCCGGCCTGGCGATCATAGACGAAGTCGCCGGCCGCGGCGCCGGTAAGGGTGAATTGATGCGTGCCCCAGTATCCGCCGAGCGCCTTTGCAAGCTGCGGCTGCGACGGGCCGGCCGCCACCTGAGCTTGGATCTGCTTGAGCTCCTCGTCGGTTTTGGTCTGCAACTGCTGATTGCTATTTTGCAGTTGCTGAGTGCTGGTTTGAAGTTGCTGATTGGTGGTGCGGATCTGCCCGGCCTGGGTTTGCACCTGGTCCAGCTGTCGCTCGAGCTTTTCGATCAGCCGGTGGTCGCGGGCGCGATCCGCCCGCAGTTGACGCAGCTCGCGCTCGACTTGCTTGAGTGCCTTGGCCTGGGCCTCCGCGTCATCCGCCAACGCCTTGGGCACCACCGCCACAGTGACCGTCCCGAGGACAGCCACCGTCAAGGCGGCCGTCGCCAACAATCCCAAGTAAGCTTTTACCAAGCCCATTCGTGATTCCTCCCGCTAATACCAGCGGCTAAATAACGACAATCGCGACCCTGTAGCGAGCAATGAGCGTGCCCAACGCCGTCTCGCGTCAGGCTCGCCTACGTGGCGCGCTTATCGACTTCAGCCAGACTGGATTTTACTCGCACCAGACGGTGGTAAAAGATCGAATGTATCAGGAGGAACACTTAATTCCGTGTCTCGCTCGGTGTCAATACTGTAGCCGCTGGAGTCATCTCCGATGCGTTCTCCGTCGCCCGCCGACCCTGGGCGGACGTGATGCGCGGCTTGCTCGATGGCGTGGCTTTTGCGTTTATCTTTCTCGAGGCGGATTAGATGGACAAGCTGTTCGACAAAATTCTGTGCGCGGTGGACTTCGACCAATCCGCGGCGGCGGTGCTCCACTTCGCGCGTGAAATCGCCCGGCAGAACGGGACGACGCTTTGCGTGCTGCACGTTGCGCCGGTACCGCTCAACGTCACCGAATTTTCGCCGATTCCTATGGATCCGTATCCGGTATGGGAGAAGACGGCGCGGATCGAGCTGGAGAAGCTGGCGGCGGCGCATCTGGAGGCTGACGGCGTTCCCTACAAGATTGAAACGCGCAGCGGCGAAGCGTCCGATGGCATCCTTAGCCAGGCCGAGGAGATGGACGCCGGCCTGATCGTGCTGGCGACCCACGGCCGCAAGGGCGTGAGTCGTTTTCTCATCGGCAGCGTGGCCGAAAGGGTGATCCGCCGCTCGCCATTGCCGGTGTTGGTGGTCAGGCCGAAGGCGGCGGGGTCATGATTTTCGCCGCGGCCGCGTTTGCCGGACGTGGCGATCGCTGTTAATAACTCGTGCGTGGGTCGACCAAAGCCGCCGGCCGCGCCGGCGCATCGCAACGACGTAAGTTACTACCATCTGCTGTGGGACTACGAGTTGGCCGAGCTGGCGCCGTTGTTCGACGCGCTCGCCGCGCACCGCGGTGAGGTCCTCGAGCATTGGTACCAGCTTTACCTGCTCCATTTCGGCGACGAGCGTTCGCTCGACCAAAGCCGATTCTTCGAGCTATGCGGCCAGGACCTCGACGCCACGACCGAGACGCTGCGTGCGGGCACCTTCGAGCAGTTCGTGATCCGGATGCGCCGGATTGGGGTCGCACTGGCTGAGGAGCGGGTGCCGTTCGCCGAGGTCGTCGCCTCGATGCATCTGTTCGAGGAAAGCGCCATCGCCTTCTTTCCCGCGGGCGCCGATTCCTCGGTCTACCGGGTCTTCGACAAGGTAAGCCACTGCCGGATAATCGCCCTGGCCGAGGCCTACTTCAGAGACCAGGCGGCGATCGCCGCGACGCGCATCGAGAGCCTCGAGAAGGAAGCGGGGCGTGTGACGGGGCAAGGGCGGTCGAGCTTTCATGGCCTGGTCGGCGCGACGCCGGTGATGCGCCGGCTGTACGCGCGGATCGAAGCGGCGGCGGGGGTGCGCGGCACGGTGCTGGTGGTCGGCGAAAGCGGCACCGGCAAGGAACTGGTGGCGCGCGCGGTGCATGAATGCTCGCGCACGCCGGCGGCGCCGTTCGTGGCGCTCAATTGCTCGGCGATCCCGCGCGAACTAATCGAGAGCGAGCTTTTTGGCTACCGGCGCGGCGCATTCAGCGGCGCGACCATCGATTACCCGGGGCTGTTTCGCGCCGCCGAGGGCGGCACACTGTTCCTCGACGAAATCACCGAGATGAGCGCGCCCACCCAGAGCAAGCTCCTGCGGGCGCTCCAGGAACGCACGGTGCGTCCGGTCGGTTCGACCCGCGAAGTGCCGTTCGACGTGCGCGTGGTCGCGTCCACCAATCGCGACCCGCGCGCCGCGGTCCGCGAAGGGCTTCTGCGCGAGGACCTCTACTATCGCCTCCAGGTTAACCTGATCGAGGTTCCGCCGCTGCGCGAGCGCCTGGCTGACATCGCGCCGCTGACCGAGCATTTTATCGCGCTGTTCAACCGGCGCGGGTTGAGAGCAGAGCCGATCGCCGGAATCGAGCCGCAGGCGCTCGCGGCGATGGTCCACTACGACTGGCCGGGCAACGTGCGCGAGCTGGCCAATGCGATCGAATCGGCCTTCACCTTCGGCCTGGCCGAGACCATCGGGCTCGCCGACCTGCCGCCCGCGGTCACGGCCGGAGCGGGAATTCCGCTCGCCCCCGCGCCAGCCGCCGTGGGTGGCGCGGCGGCGAACTTCGCCACGCTGAGCTTCATCGATACCGAACGCGAACTCATCCGGCGCGCGCTGGCTTCGACCGGCGGCAACAAGGTGCGCGCCGCCAAGCTGCTCGGCTTTTCGCGCAAGCGCCTGTACGCCCGCCTGCGCCGCTATCAACTCGATTAGCGGCGCGCCGATTGGCGGCGCATCGCGTCCGCCGATGCGAGCGGGGCGGGGGCACGGCCGGGCCCTTCAAGCATGCGCGCCGCGCGCGGCCGTGCGATGCCAGGTGGCGAGCAGCGTCCCGTCATCCGACCATCGATACGACGCCCGTCCGCCGAAGGCTTTTTTCAGTTCGTGCACGATCCGATGGGCGAGCTTTTGCGAGGTCGTCAACAGCTCGGGCACCCGCCCCGACCAGTCGGCCGCGACGAGCCTGCGCTCGGGCTGCGTGAACGAGGCGCGGCGCGCGACGTTTTGCACGCGAGCGCGGATCGCGTCGAGGTCGGCGCCGGCGTCGAGGCCGCGCAACAGAACGCGCCCGGTGTACTCCTCGCGCGCCACCTGCTTGCACGCGGGACAGAGCGCCCACGCCGCTTTCTCCAGCGCCGTGTGAGTGAGCTTGCGGCCCCGCCGCCAGGTCTTGCGTTCGAAGACCGCGGCGCAGCGCTCGCACACTGTCGGCTCGTGCGCGACCGGCGACTTGCGGACCACGACGGGGCTCTTATCGCTGCGCGTACCGCGGCGGTTCAGGCTTCGGATGAGTCCCTTTCCAGGCATCGCCGATCCTCCCTTTCCTGGCGTAATTGGCCGGCGCCACGCAAGCGCGCGGCAGTCAGTGCCGGTGGCAATTTCCCCGCAGCTCTTCGCGATGCGGGTTCGCCTTTAACCCGTTGCAATTTGACTGCCAAAGATGAAGCGCCCGCAAGTCGGCGAATTGCCCGCCCCGGCTCCCGGCCTGTTAACTCCGCAGGCGGTCGGTTTGGTCACAACCTCACCGGGTTTGTATCCATCGGACACAGCCGTCTCGATTTGTGGGCCTCCGGATGGCCGCGCAAAACCGCTGCGATTTGGCGTAGGCGCGGCCCTCGCCGTTGGCACGGCTATAGCAACAATGAAGGTCGATGGGTCCGCTGTCGGCGATTGGCCGCTATCGAGGAGGCGAAGCAAATGGCTTATCCATATCGGCGCATTCTGGCTCCGATCGAGTTCGATGAGACCGCGCAACCGGTATTCGACGCCGCCGCGCGCATCGCGGCGGAGACCGGCGGCACGATATTCCTGATGCACGTGGTTCCGATGGTCGTAGCGCCGTCCGGGATGCCCAACTACGTGGACATCTACAAGGACCAGGAAAAAATCGCACAGCAGAAGCTCAACGCCATCGTCGAACGTCAGCGCTCGGAGGTGAAGTGCGAGTTGCTGACCCGGATAGGTGACCCGGCCCACGAGATTCTTGCGCTGGAACGGCACATGGCGGCCGATTTGATCGTGCTCGCGACCCACGGCCGCAAGGGTGTCAGACGGATGCTGCTCGGCAGCGTGGCCGAGGCCGTGTTGCGCGACGCCACCTGTCCGGTGCTGACCGTGCAGCGCCAGGAATCCGACGCGCACCTGGTCGCCAAGTGGATGACGCCGCATCCGATAACCGCCGAGCCGGCCGAAAAACTCTCGGCCGTGCACGCCAAGATGCTTTCGGGCCACTTCCGCACCATGCCGGTCCTGAGCGGCGGCAAGCTCGTGGGAGTCATCACCGACCGCGACTTGCGCCGCCACGAGGGCTACCTTGACCATACCGAGGTCAGGCTGGCGATGAGCGCCGAGGTCGCGACGACTACGCGCTCCACGCCGATTCATGAGGCGGCGCAAAGCCTGCTCGAGCATAAGATTGGTGCGCTGCCGGTGGTCGAGGGCGAGCGGCTGGTCGGGATCATCTCCACCAGCGACGTGCTGCGCGCCTTTCTCGAAACTAATTGAGCGCGACGCCCGGGCCGGGCCGTCTCGCGCCGGATTCTTCGATGACCATCGCAACGCACACTGGTCCGCCACGCGCTTTGCCCCTCATCGCCGGCGCGATGCTGCGTCCGGAGATGTATCCGGATCATCCGGCGTCGGTGGAACTGCGTCAGACCCACGTCTCCTTCGTGTTCCTGGCGGGCGACTGCGTCTACAAGATCAAGAAGCCGGTACGGTTCTCTTTTCTCGACGCTTCCACGCTCGCCCGCCGCCGCCAACTATGCCTCGACGAGGTGCGGTTTAACCGGCGGCTCGCGCCCGACGTCTACCTGGGCGTGGTCGCGATCCTATGCCGCGGCGGCGCAGAGCTGGCGCTGGGCGAAGCGTCCGCCGCCGCCGCCGGGGCGGGCGCGGTGGTGGAGTGGGCGGTCAGGATGCGCCGGCTCGAGGACGCGACGATGCTCGATCGGATGGTGGCCGGGGGCGCCGTGAGCGTCGCGCAGATCCGCGTGATCGCCGCCCGGCTCGCCGCCTTCCACGGCGCGGCCGCCACCGACAAGGGATGGCAGTACGGCTCGGCGGCGTCGGTGTGGCGGCTGGTGCGCGGAAACCTGGAAGAGCTCGCGCTCGATCGCGCGGGTGTCGTCACGCCGGCGGAGCTGGAGGAGCTGGAGCGCTTCGCCCATTGCGTGGTCGAGCCGCGATGGAGCCTGCTTAACCGGCGCGCGCTTGGCGGGCGGGTGTGCGAGGGCCACGGCGATCTGCGCTGCGAGCACGTTTCGCTGGCCGGCGATACGATCGCGATCATCGACTGCGTCGAGTTCAGCGAAGGGCTGCGCTACGTCGACGTCGCCTCGGACGTGGGGTTTCTCGCGATGGATCTCGACCGGCTCGGCGCCCGCGGGCTTTCCGACGAGTTGGTGGGCGCCTATCGCGAAGCCTCCGGCGACGCCGACCTGCCGCTGCTCATTCCGTTCTACAAAATCCACCGCGCGCTGGTGCGCGCCAAAGTCGAAAGCCTGACCAGCCGCGACCTCACGACCGCGCCCGACCGGCGTGCCGCCGCCGCGGCGGCCGCGCGCCGCTACGTCGAGCTCGCGCTCGATTTCGCCGGCGCCTCGCGGCCGGCGATGGTGGTGGTCTGCGGGCTCTCGGGCAGCGGCAAGTCGACCGTGGCGCGACGCCTGGCGGACCGGCTCGGGTTCGAATGGCTGCGCTCCGACGAAATTCGCAAGCATCTGGCCGGCGCCGCGCCCACCGAGCGCCTCTCCGATCGCTACGGCGCGGGCGCCTACAGCCGCGAGTTCACCAGCAAGACCTACGCCGCCCTGCTCGGCGCGGCCGCCGCGCGACTCGGCGATGGCGCCGGCGTGATCGTCGACGCCACCTTCGCCGCACCCGCCTACCGCGCCGAAGCGCGCGCCCTTGCGGCGCGCGCCGGGCGCCCGCTGCTGTTCGTCGAGTGCGCCGCGAGCCACGACGAGATCGTGCGCCGCCTCACCTCTCGCGCGCGCAGCGCCGAGGAAGTTTCCGATGCCGGCGTGGCGACCTATCTGCGCCAGCGCGACGAATTCGCCGCACTGAGCGAGATCCCGCAATCCTGCCACCTGGTGGCCGATACGGAGCGGGGGCTCGAGGCGGTGTCGGCCGCAGTCGTCGAGCGACTTGGGAGCCTCCGTCGCGCCGGTGGTTGAAAGCGAAAGCGCAGCCGTCCCGTCGGCTGAATTTACGGGCCCTGCCGGATTTGCCGATCTGGCCGGATTTGCCGGTCTTGGCAGCGAAGAGGCGAAGGCGCGACTGGCCGAGTTCGGCCCCAACGAGCTGGTCGAGCGCGCGCGCGGCGCCCGCCTGGGGCAATGGCTGCGGACGCTCGCCGACCCGATGGCGCTGATGCTGGCGGGGGCGGCGCTGTTGTATCTGTTGCTGGGCAAGCCGCATGAGGCGGCCGTGCTCGCGGCCGTGATAATTCCGGTGCTCGGCGTGGACGTGCTGATGGAGGCGCGCTCGCGCGATGCGCTCAGGAAACTCGCCGGCGCCGTTGCGCCACGGGCGCGGGCGTTGCGCGACGGGCGGCCGGTCGAACTTCCGACCGCCGGCCTGGTCCCGGGAGATCTGCTGCTTTTTCGCGAGGGCGACATCCTGCATGCCGACGGAATCGTGCGGCGCGCCGCCAATCTCGCCGTCGACGAATCGCAGTTGACGGGCGAGGCCGAGCCGCGGGAAAAAACCGCGCATCCGGGCGCCGCCGCCGTCGAGGACGGGGAGCAATGCCGCTTTTTCGCGGGCTCGATGGTGCTGGCCGGGCAGGGCGTGGGTGAAATTACCGCCACCGGCCGGCACACGCGCTTGGGCAATATCGCGCGGCTGGTCGGCGAGGGCGGATCGCAGGCAACGCCGCTGCAGTTAAAGACGGCGCGTGCCGCGCGCTGGCTCATCGGGATCGCGCTTGGTCTCTCGGTGACGATTTTCGCTGTGCGCTGGCTCGCCGGCGCGCCGCCCGGCGAGGCCCTGCTTTACTCCGTCAGTCTCGCGATGTCGGCGGTGTGCGAAGAGATGGTCGTGGTGCTGAGTCTCTTCCTGACCCTCGCCGCGTTGCGCTTGAGCCGGGAAGGGGTGCTGGTCAAGCGGCTGGCGAGCGTCGAGACGCTGGGTTCGACCACCGTCATCTGCCTCGACAAGACCGGCACGCTCACTGCGGGAAAATTCGCGCTCGAGGCTCATCGTCCGCTGGAGGCGGGGCGGCTTGGCGAGTCAGCGCTGTTGGAGGCCGCGGCCCTTGCCTGCGAGCCCGGCGCGATGGACTCGCTGGAACGTGAAATCCTGGCGCATTGCCGCGGCCACGGCGTCGACGTCGAAGCGCTGCACGATAGCTGGAGGCTCGCTTACGACTACCCGTTCGACGTCGTGGGCAAGCATATGTCCCACGTCTGGATGCGCGCGCCCGCCAGCGCCGGCGCCGCCGCTCGGATCGTGGCCAAAGGCGCGCTGGAAGGGATCCTCGAGCACTGCGGGCTTGCGCCCGGCGAGCGCGCGCGCGCACTTGCGATGAACTCGGAACTCGCCGGCCAGGGCATGCGCGTGCTCGCGGTCGCCGGCCGCTTCGCTGCCGTCGGCGATTCCCCGGACCCCGGCGCCGCGAACGTGACGGAGCGCCGGGCGCCTGGGGGTGCCGGCTTTCGCGGCGTGCGCGAGGACGATGAGCGCGAGCTTGTCCTATACGGGCTGTTGGGCTTTCGCGACCCACTGCGTCCCGAGGTTCCGGCCGCGGTCGACGAATGCCAGTCGGCCGGAATCAAACTCAAGCTCATCACCGGCGACCATGCGCTTACGGCACACGCCGTGGCGGAGGCCGCCGGTATCGCCCACGACGACAGCCTGATCGTAAACGGCGCCGAGCTCGCGCGTCTGAGTCCGGAGGCCGCCGCCAAAATGGCGCGCGATGCCAGCATCTTCGCGCGCGCGCAGCCCGAGCAGAAATACCAGATCGTCGACGCGCTGGTGCGCGCCGGCGAAATCGTGGCGATGATCGGCGACGGCATCAACGACGCGCCCGCGCTGCGCCGCGCCCACATTGGCGTGAGCATGGGACGGCGCGGCACCGAAGTCGCGCGCGCGGCCGCCGATCTCATTCTACTCGAGGACAACTTCGCCGCCCTGGTGCACACCGTGCGCGAGGGCAGGCGCGTGTTCGGCAACATCCAGCACTCGCTGCGTTACCTGACCGGATTCAAATTCGCGCTGGTGGCCCTGGCCTTGCTCGCGCCGGCCTTCGGGCTGCCGATCCTTCTGCTGCCGGTCGTTTTGGTGTGGCTCGAGCTGATCGTCCATCCGGTATCCGCGCTGGCCTTCGAGGGCGAGCCGGGGCCGCCCGACCTGATGAAGCGGCCGCCCCGCGATCCGCACGCTCCATTGATTAGCCGCGCGCGGCTCATCCGCTCAGCGCTCTCGGGCGCGCTGTTGACGGTCGCCGCGCTGGCCTGGTACGCGGCCCGCCTCGACCGCGGCGAGCCATACGCGCGGGCGGGGGCGATGGTGGTGGTGATTCTCGGCAGTCTGTTCCTGATGTGGGCGGAGCTCGCGGGCGATCGCCCGTGGTGGAGGACTCCGTTACCCGCGCGGGCCAGCTTCTGGATGGTCTCCGTGCTGGTCGCCGCGAGCCTGCCGCTCTTCATGGCGCTGGGCCCCGTCGCCGCGCTGTTGCAGATCGCGCCGATCGCGCCACGCGACTGGGCGATAGCGGGTCTGTTGGCGGTCGCTCCCGTGCTGTGGCGCGTGGCCGGAGCGCACATTCCGTCCGAGGGTCGAATATAGCCGGCCGGATGTTCGTGGCCATTGGCGCCAGCGCGTGTGGCTATCGGACCCATCATGCTCACGGCCACGGCTGGTCTACCGATAGTCGTTTCTTGGTTTCTCCATAGTCTTCGGGTATTTGCTCTCGGGCGCGCGCCGCGGTCTTTTTGGCACGCTCGATGCTGCGAAGTTGCACAAGGGCGATACGAGCGAGGTGTCAAATGGACAAGTCGACTTTTTTTGAAAGCGTGGCGCGGCGTGCGGGATGCGACGAGCGCCGGGCCGAAGGGCTAACCTTCGCGGTCTTTCAGGAACTTCGCGATCGTCTTACGCGGGGCGAGGCGGCCGACGTCGACGCGCAACTGCCGACCGGGCTCAAGCCGCTGTGGGAATTTCTCGACCGGCCCGACCGGCACGTGCGCAAGGTTCACGAACCGCAATTCATCGGCGAAGTCCGGCTTATCGCCTCGTTGCCCGATGACGTCGAAGCCGAACGTGCGGTGGTCGCGGTCTTTGCGACGCTGCAGGAGTTGCTCGGCAGTCCGACCGGGATCGAGGGCGAGGCTTGGGACGTAATGAGCCAGTTGCCCAAGGACCTCAAGAAGCTGTGGTTCGGCGCCCATCAGCGCGTGGCGGAGTTTGGGCGGATCTGACGCGCCGGTGGCGCAAATGGCGTTCCGGGCGGCGCGGGAGGAGTAACGATGGCGCCTGTAGGCGTGGTCCGCACCGCGGCCGACGAACAAGCGTGGGAGCGTGCCAAGGAGGCTGCGCGCCGCCAGTATCCCGAGGCGAGCGGCGAGCGTTTCTACCGGATCGTGATGCACATCTACAAAAAAATGACCGGCTATCGGCCCCGGCGCATGCGCCAGCCGCGGTCGTAAGGGTCAGGTCGGCGCCGGAGGAGGAAGTCTATCCGGCCGCGCCCGTGATCAGCACGAAGATCTGGATAATCGCAGGGCCAAGAATGATGATCATCATGGCCGGCAGAATCAGCAGCACCAGCGGCAGCAGCATTTTGACCGAGCTCTTTTGCGCCGCCTCCTCCGCGAGCAGGCGCCGCTTGGCGCTGAGCAGTTCGCCCGCGGCGCGCAATGAAGGTCCCAGGCGCCCGCCGATTTCCTTGCTCTGGATGAATACCGCGCCGATCGCCTTGAGGTCGTCCACGCCGGTCCGTTCGCTCAGGTTGAGCACGCTGTCCTCGAGCGAAACGCCCGCGCTCATCTCGGCCGCCGCGGTCACAAACTCCTTGCCCAGCACGCGGCCTTGGCGCGCGGTCTCGCGGCCAACCACCCTGATTGCTTCGAGCAGTCCCTGTCCGGCCTCCAGCGTCACCACCAGCAGATCGAGGATGGCGGGCAGTTCGTGCAGGATGGTCAGTTGACGCTTGCGGCCCAGACGCTTGACGATATGGCCGGGTAGCAGGCAGCCGATCACCGCGCCGCCCAGAACGGCGGGAATTCGCCATCTTGGATAAAAGTGCGCGATCACCAGGCCCGCCGTAACCAGCAGCACCAGGGAGGCGACACGGGTCGCGCGATAGACCGCCAACTGCTCGACCTGGTTGAATCCGGCCCGGGTCAGCGCGATATGGGTTTGGCGGGCCGCGGGCGCGTTTCGATCGGCGTCGGCGGTCTTTGTGACCCACCATCCGAGCAGCCACCCCGCCAGGCCCTCCCACTGGAGCGAGGATCGGGCGATGCTGCTGGAACCGTTTACGGGAGCTTGTTCGCGCACCCACGAAGGTCGCGGCTGCACCGTCGTCAGACCGAAATACAGCGCCATGATGGTCGCCATCCCGAGAAGAAAGACGGTCATCGCGACCACATAGGGCATGCTAATAATTCACCCGCGCGATTCTGCGCATCACGAAGTACGCGATTACGTCGAGCGCGATCGCGGTCTGGAGCATCTTTTCCCCGTAATGGTTGTGGAAGAGCGGGCGCGAATAGCCCGGGTTGATGAAGTTGAAGGCCGCCAGCACGATGAACGGGAGCAAGGAGACGATGATCGCGCTCGCGCGCGACTGCGCGGTGAGCGCGCGCAATTGCTGCTCGGCGCGCTGACGGCTGCGCATTCCTTCGGAAACGTGCTGGAAGACCTCCGCCAGGCTGCTGCCGATGTCGATCTGGATCCGCACCGCGGCGACCAGGAAGCCCAGTTCCTCGACCGGGGCCCGCTGGTACATGGCCCCGAGCGCCAACGGCACGGTCATCCCGAGTTGGACCTGCTCGACGATGATGAGCAGCTCGCTGGAGATCGGCTCGGGCAGGTTCTGCCCGGCCATCTGGAGCGCGCGCAGCATCGTGTGGCCCGACTCGAGCGCGGACCTTAGCAGATCGATGAGATAGGGCAGTTGCTCGCCGAGCAGCTTGAGCCGCTGTTTGCTCTTTCTGCGCGCGTAGAACACCGGCAGCGTGGCGGCTCCGACACCGAAGAGCAACGCGCCGGTGATGTTCAGCCACCTGTTCGAGACGACGGTGCCCACAACCAGCAGCGCCGGTATCGCAAGCAGGATCGGCACGGTCGCCTCGCGCATGGTATCGCTGAGGTAGTTGCCCACCCGCGGCAGAGTTCTCAGCCGGGCCAGCACATTGGCCACCTCGTCCTTGGGCGGGGCCCACGCGGGCTGCGCGGGCTGGCTCGCGGCCGGCGAATTTCCGAGCCGCCGTTCGAGGATCCGCTCTTGAGCGCGCCGCTGCCTTTGCCGCAACACGTGAAATGCGAGCGCGGGGCTCAGCAGCAGGGCGAAGCAGACGAAGGTGACCAGCTCGGTCATTGCGCGAGTTCCGTCATGGGCGCGAGTTCCGTTATTGGCACCAGTTCCGTCATTGGCGTTGGTTTGGGCGTCATTGCGGCAGATCGTGCGGCGCGAGCATCGACGACGGCATCGCGAAGCCGGCAGCCTCGAAGCGCTCGGTGTGGAAAGGGCGTGTGCCCGTGGTCCTGAAATGGCCCAGCACCTTGCCGATCGGGTCGACGCCGGTGCGCACGTATTCGAACAAATCCTGGGTCAGCACGGTGTCGCCTTCCATGCCGGTGATCTCGGTTATCTTGATGACCTTGCGGGCGCCGTCGGAATGGCGCGCGAGCTGGATGATCAGGTTGATCGAGTTGGCGATGTATTGGCGCATCGCTTTCTCGGGCAGCGACACGCCCGACAGCAGCATCATCATCTCGAGCCGCCCCAGCGAGTCGCGCGGGGTGTTGGCATGGATGGTCGCCATCGAGCCGTCGTGCCCGGTCGACATCGCCTGCAGCATGTCGAGCACTTCGGCGCCGCGCACCTCGCCGACGATCACGCGGTCGGGGCGCATCCGCAGCGTGTTGCGGAACAGCTCGCGTTGCGTGACCTCGCCCTTGCCCTCGACGTTGGGTGGGCGGGTCTCGAGGCGGAAGACCTGGGGCTGCTGCAAGGCCAACTCGGCGGCGTCCTCGATCGTGATGATGCGCTGGTCCTCGGGGATGTAGGTCGAGAGGCAGTTCATCAGGGTGGTCTTGCCGCTGCCGGTGCCGCCGCTGATCAGGATGTTGAGCCGGGTGAGCACCGCCATGCGCATGAACGCGGTCATCTCCTGCGTGAAGGTGCCGTTGGTGATTAGATCTTCCATCCGGTAGTTGTGGCCGCCGAAGCGGCGGATGCACAGTCCGGGACCGTCGATCGCGAGCGGCGGTATGATGGCGTGCACGCGCGAGCCGTCGGGCAGCCGCGCGTCAACCATCGGCGAGGCTTCGTCGATTCGCCGGCCTACCCGCGACACGATGCGGTTGATGACGCTCATCAGGTGCTGATCGTCGCGAAAGCGCACGGTGGTCTTGTGGATTTTGCCGTTGCGTTCGATCCATACGCTGCGATAGCCGTTGACCAGGATGTCGGAGATATCGTTGTCCTGGAGCAGCGGCTCGAGCGGACCGAGGCCCAGCATGTCGCTGGTGGTGGCTTCGATCAGGCGTTCCCGATCGGCCTCGGCCAGCAGCAGGTGCTCCTGCTCGACCAGGTCGTCGATGACCGCGTTGACCTGCGACAGCAGCGGCGCGTAGCCGGCGTCTTCGAGCTTGGTGACGTCGATTTTCTGGAGCAGCAGATCCTGGATCTTGCGCTTGAGCGTCTGGAAACGCTCCTTGCCCGCGCTGTCGACGGACGATTCCGTCTGCTGGCGCGCGTCGATGGCGAAGAGCGAAGGCCCGGCCGTCGAGGGCGCCTGTTGCCCGTCGTCTTGCAGACGATCTATAAGGCCCATCGGCGGCGCGCCTCCCTAGTGGCCCATCGCGGTCATCAGCTTGGAAAAGACGCCCGGCTTGCGCGCGCCGTTGGTCGACGGCGGAGCGCCGATCAGGCTTTCGGCCAATTCCTCGACCGCGAGCAGCATCGGCGATCCCGCCGCCAGCGAGGTGAGTCCGTCGCCCTGCGCCTCGGCGGCGGCCAACGCCGCCTGGTCGTGCGGAACGCAAAAGGCCACCGGCCGATGCAACGCGGCCTCGATCTTCTCCAGCGATACGGAATGCGAAGGGCGGTAATGATTGACCAGCAGGTCGAGCGTGACGTGCCGGAGCTTGAGCCGATCGAACAAGTCAAGGAAGCGCTGCGCCGCGCGCACGGAGGTTATCGACTGGTCGAGCACGTACAGCACGTTGCCCGCCCGTTCCCACGCCGCCACCGAGCCCTCGTTCACCTGATGGCCGCAATCGATCAGCACGTAGTCGAATAGCTGCAGCATCACCCCGACAGTCGCCTCGATGGTGCCCGGCGAGACCATTTCGCCGTCCTCGATCCGCGCCGGCGCGCTCAAAAGGTACAGCCCCGAAGCATGCTTGCTGGTGGCCGATTCCAGCCGGATCGAGTCAACGCTGGTGGTCGGATCGGCAAGCTCACCGATCGAATGGACGTTCTCGAGGTCGAGAATCGCCGAGAGGGAGGCTGATTGAAGGCCGAGGTCGACCAGCGCGACCTGCTTTTGCGTGAGGCGCCGCAGCGCCAGTCCCAGCGCGACCGTCAGGCTGCTGACGCCGACTCCGCCCGACACGCTTACCAGCGCGTAGGCCGCCTTGCTCGCCTGGCCGCCGCCGTCGTGGGCGGTTTCGCTGATCGTCCACAGCGAGCGCGCGAGGTCGACCGGGTCAAACGGCATGAACAATACTTCATTGGCGCCGGCGCTCAGGGCGCCGCGCACTGTTTCGGGTGTGCGCTTGGTGACTACCGCCGTCACCTGCGACCAGTTGCGGCTCGCGATCCACGGGCGCAGCTCTTCCTCCCACAGGTCGGGGTCTTCGTCGAGCAGGATCATCAGGATGCGCACCGCGTCGTTTCGCGGGGGCGCCTGCCCGGGAGCCCAAATCTCCGTGACCTCAATCCTGAGGCCGGTGAGCGCGGCCAGCGATTCGCGCAGTGCCAGGCGCTGCGCCGGCAAGCCTCCGGCCAGCGAGACATTCAGGCTGCTTGGCCGCCTGTGCCGAACGCTTTTGAGGCGGTTGCCATTGTGTTGAGCTGAATTCATTCCCCCTCCGGCCGACTCACTGCGGTGCCCGCGCGGACGCACCTATTCACTGGTCATGGTCTCGCTGACGGACAATTGGCTTGGGAAGGTCACGCCGAAGAAGGTCGTGCCCAGGAACAGCTTGGTCGCCAGCTTGTAGCTGACCGTCACAGTCACCGCGCTGCCGGTAGCGCGCGGCACCGCGGAGGGCGAGAGCGCCAGCGGTTGCAGGCCGGAGTCGCTGATGAGCGGCGATGCGTTGGCGGTGAGATAGCTGCCCACCGAACTCTGGGCGGCGCTCGGATTGAGCGAGGCGTAGCGCGCGCACGAGATCGCGGCCTGGTTGACCGCGAGCGCCGCGCCCCCGACCACCACCATCTGCACCACCCCAAGCATCAGGAGCAAAAAGACCGGAATGATAAGTGCGAATTCGACCAGCGTTTGCCCGCCAGCGCGCTCGCAACCTGGTTCTTTAGCACTGTGGCCGCGGAAAACAGCACTGTGGTCGCGGAAAATCGGATCGGGGCGGCATGCGGTGGCGCTGGCCCGATATGTTCCGCGATCGATCCATCCCGCGTCCGTTCGCGATACAGTGTCTCCTTCCTCGACATGACTAATCCTCGGCAATGTCGGCAACGCTCGCATCGGCAAACACAGAGGGAGCACGATCTATACCAGTAGAGCAATTAGTCAATGCACCAATCGCCGATCGAATAGTCATTTGCCAGGGCCAGAAATATTGGATCGCTCCTTGCACAATAACGCCATGGAGAAAGTGGAGCGACATGGACCTGACAAAAAAGCATGCGCGATCCCGCAGCGGACGGCGGGGCCAGATCATGGTCATTCTGGCGCTGGCGGCAGTCGGATTAATCGCAGTGGCGGCGCTGGGAATCGACGTGTTCTATATCTATTGGAATAAGAATCGGCTGCAGAACGGCACCGACGCCGCGGCTTTGGCGGGCGCGACCTACTTCAGCGGCGTTACCTTCATCGGTAAGGACGGTTCGTGTGTTTATGCAACCGACGCGCAGAACGCGGCCTGCACCTATGCGCTCACCAACGGCGTCTTGCTGAGCGAGCTCACCGGCGTGGTCGCCAACGCGTCCGCTCAGTCGATGACCGTCAGCGCGACTCGCACGGTGCCCGCGCTGTTCGCCAAGGTCGTGGGCATCCAGAACTTTACCGTGAGCGCCACTTCCGTGGCGGTGCTGCAAGGAATTTCTTCCGCCAGTGGTATAGCCCCGATTGGTCTCGATTCGACCACGCCCTACACGTATGGACAGGCAATCACTCTGCACAATGGAAATTGCGGCCCGGGTTGCTGGGACGGGCTTTCCATGCAGAGCGCAAGCAACGGCATGA
>Ga0307374_10003107_pt1 | contig 28710 bp, 20 predicted proteins | sample OX3MG_FD_202532 | JGI IMG/M metagenome (GOLD analysis project Ga0307374, IMG submission 202532) | Soil microbial communities from Risofladan, Vaasa, Finland - OX-3 | ecosystem: Environmental > Terrestrial > Soil > Coastal area > Acid sulfate soil | place: Finland: Risofladan, Vaasa | collected... | reverse complement strand
CCGAGCTTGCTCAAACGCAGGCCGAGATCGATGTAGATCGACAGGTTCTCCGGCGTGACCTGATAGAACACCGGCGAGGCCGCCATTTCGTCACAGCGCTCCACGAACCGCCATGCCAGCGGCTCGCGTGCCGTCGCGGGCCCGACCGGGTCGCCCATCGCGATCCAGCTGCCGCCCGAGACCTGGTACATGATGAAAGCGCTGAAGTCCTCGTTGAACAGCAGGTTCTTGTCGCCGAGCATGGCGAGGTTCGCCGTCGTGTCGCCAGCGGAAAGCAGAATCCGTTCGACTCGCGCGAGATCCTGTTCGGTCGGCGTCGAGATCGGCGCCACGGCCGGGCGCAGCAGCCGCCAGAGTCCATATGCCGCCGCGAGAATCACCGCGAGCAGCAAGGCGCGCAAGCTGCGCGGCGCCTGCGCCCTGAAGGCGAACTGCCACCACAGATCGTTCGCATACGGCACGTGCCGGTACGAGAACGCCACCAGCCACGCGGTGGTACCGAGCACCAGGACCAGCGCAGCCACCCAGCGGACGGAGAGGCGCTGATCGAGCAGGGAGCCGCGGCACGCGAAACGACTGCGGACGAGCACCAGAATAGTGCCGACCGCGGCGAGCAGCAGAACTCCCTGGTAGGCGAATCCATCGAGCAGGGAGGCGAGAATGCCGGCGGCGAGCAGCCACATTGCGAGCCACCAGGCGCCGCTCAGCCGGCGGTACAGCCCGCGCGCGATGACCAGGAGCGCGACGCCGACCGCGCTGCCAAGCGGTTGCGAGAGCTCGAGTACCGGTAGCGGCACGAAGTGTTGCAGCGTCACCAGCCTCTCGCCGGATCCCGGCGTCGCGCTGCAGAACAACAATGCCGCTCCTGCGCCGAACACCGCGAGCGCCGCCGCCTTGGGCGCGACCGCGATCAACCAGGTGCGGCCGAGGCGCAGCATGCGCGCCATCGGCCCGCGGTGAACCCAGACTTCGTGCATGCCGAGCATCGCAAGCGCGACGGTGAACGGCACGAGATAGTAGATCGCCCGGTACGCGAGCAGCGAGCCGAGCAGGCGATCCGGCGGTACGTCGGGCAGCAAAAGGAACAGGACGGACTCGAACACGCCGACTCCGCCGGGTACGCAGCTGACGACGCCGGCGGTGATCGCGATCAGGTAAAGGCCGGCAAACGCCGTGAAGCCGATCGCCGCGCCATGCGGCAGCAGCACGTAGAGCGCGGCGGCGGTGCACAGCAGGTCCGCGCAGGCGACGCCGATCTGTGCGAACGCGACGTGCGGCTGAAGCACCGGTACGATGAACGGCCCGATGCGCAAGGACTCGCGCCGCATGAATGCGAGCACGAAGTAGGCGAGAACGATCCCGAGCAGCAGGCCGCCGCCGGTGGTCACGAGATTCGGGTTCAGGTGCAGCAGGGATCCGGACACCTCGCCGTTCGCGAGCAGCGACAGGCCGAGCAGGAACGCCGCGCCGAGTCCGAAGGTGATCGAGCCGAAGGCGACGACGGTCGCGATCTGCTTCGGCCTCAAGCCCTGGCCCGAATAGGCGCGGAAGCGGATCGCGCCGCCGCTCACGGCGTTCAGCCCGACGTTGTGGCCGACGGCGTAGGCCATGAACGAGATCAATGCGATCTTGAAATATGGCATCCTGACGCCCGCGAACCGCACGCCGAGCAGTTCGTACAGGGTCAAACACGCGTAGCCGGCCACCGCCAGCACCGCCGCCAAGGCGAGCTCGGTGCTGCGAATCGCCCGCAGCCGCACCAGGATGTCCTGCCAGCGGTACTGGCCGAGCACGTGATGCAGCCACCAGAGCGCCAGCGCGAACAGCACGATGCCGAGCATCGTGGTCCAGGCCGGAACGTGATGCGCGGATGGCGGTGATTTCGAGGACCCGTTGTGCAAACCGGAAGGACCCACCAAAATGCCGTAAGATCCGTCTATCGTATCAGCGCCGACGCCGCCGTGCCGCCACCGGGTCGATCGCATCGCGGTTTTCTCCATTGCTTACCAGAGGAAAGGTGCAAGTCATGAGTTCCGCCGCCCCGGGCCGACAGATCGACATGGACTCCACGCAGATGTACCGCGAGGAGCTGTTCACCGACCGCAAGCTTGGCACCATCCGCAAGCTCGTCCCGGTGCGTGCGGACGGGGCCGACGATGCATCGCGCCCGGTGCTGTACAGCGGCCAGGCTCAGGTCATGACGCCGATGGGCGCCTTGCCTATCAGCTTCGAGCTCGACGCCGCGAACCTCGAGGCCGCGGTCGCCCAATTCGGCGCCGCGGCGGAGACCGCCGTCCAGCAGACGATGCGCGAACTGCAGGAATTGCGCCGCGAGCAAGCCTCCTCCCTCGTGATCCCCGACGCCGGCGGATCCGCGCTCGCCGGTCCCGGCGACCTGCTCGGTCGCGGCCGGACCCGCCGCTAGGGCGGGCGCTCGCGAGCGCGTGGTCGAGCTTCGCGGCGGGTAGAATGCCCGCGCCCGAGCGAGCAGAACCGGGCGGCCGCTGAGCTCCGATGAGTCGACAGGCAGCATCCAAGCGAAGATCGTCCGGCCCGGGCCGCGCCGTCACGTGAGCGGGCTGGAGCGCTTCGGTTATCGCGAACAGCTGCGCCGCGCGCTGTCGACCCGCGATCTGCTCGTCTACGGCATGATCTTCATGGTGCCGATCGCGCCGTACGGCGTATTCGGCTTCGTCTGGCGCGATGCCAAGGGCATGGTGCCGCTCGCCTACCTGCTCGGCCTCGCCGGCATGTTCTCCACGGCGATGAGCTACGCGACAATGTCGCGCGAATTCCCGGTGGCGGGTTCGGTGTATTCCTATGCGAGCCACGGCCTGAACGCGATCGCCGGATTCTTCGCCGGCTGGCTGATATTGCTCGACTACATCCTCGTCCCGGCGCTGCTCTACCTGATCAGTGCGGCCGCGCTGCAGCCTTTGTTGCCGGCGGTTCCCGGTTGGATCTGGCTGCTCGGATTCGTCGCATTCAACGCGGTCGTGAATCTGCTCGGCATGCAACTCACGGCCCGTATCAACCGCCACATGCTGATCCTCGAACTCGCCTCGCTCGCGCTGTTCATCGGCGCCGGCCTCGCGGCGCTCTACGACCATCGCGTCGGCGGCGGCTTGACGCTGAGACCGATCTACGACCCCGCGATGTTCTCGCTGTCGACGGTCGCCGGCGCGACCTCGATCGCGGTCCTGTCGTTTCTCGGCTTCGATGGAATCTCGACGCTCGCCGAGGAGAGCCGCGGCGGGGTCGATTCGGTCGGGCGCGCAACGCTGCTGGCACTGCTGTTGGTCGGCACGCTGTTCATCATCCAGACCTGGATCGCGAGCGACCTCGCCCGCGGCATGCACTTCTCCTCGCCGGCCACGGCGTTCTACCAAGTCGCCGCGCGCGCAGGCGGCCCCTGGTTGCGCCTGGCGACGATTCTCGCCTCGGTGCTCGCCTCGGGGATCGCCAACGCGATGGCCGCACAGGCAGCCGTGTCGCGGATCCTGTTCGCAATGGCCCGCGACGGCAAATTGCCCCGCGTACTCGCCAGGGTGCATCCGAAATATCGAACTCCGTACGTGAGCACGATCGCGGTTGCGCTCGTTTCGTTGGTCGTCGGACTGTCGTTCGCCAGACGAATCGACGACTTGAGCCGGGTCGTGAATTTTGGCGCATTGAGCGGATTCATGCTACTGCACCTGTCGGTGATCAATCATTGCTTCCGGCGCAAACACAGCGGCGACTGGCTGCGCCACCTGCTGCTGCCGCTTGCGGGCCTGCTCGTGATCGGTTACGTGCTGTACGAGATGAAGGCGTCGGCGAAGCTGCTCGGCGCCTGCTGGATCGCGATCGGCGCGGTCTATTACCTCGCGCTGACCTGGCTGCTGCGCAAACCGGCGGCTCTCGACGTTTGACGCCTGCGCTGCCGGATGCCCCGGTGAGCGCATTTCTCCGCCGGTAGATCGCCCGGCGCCCCGTCGCCGATCAGCGCCCATGCTGGTGCGCAAAAAGTGCGAATGCTTCGCACTACGCCAGCCGGCAAACGTGCTACGGTAAAGTCGTTGGGAGACGCTGCAGCTCTGCGACATAGCGAGTCGCAAATGCGGCGCACGTTCGCGGATGCGGCGATCGGCATTGCGCTCTGCGCGCTCGATGACCGAATCCTCGAGTGCAATGCGGCGTTCGCGCGAATGCTCGGCTATTCGCGAACGACCGTGTCGCCGACGCTCGATTTCTGGGTCGAGCGCATTCACCCCGAGGACGAACGGCGCGTCGTCGACGCGCTCACCAGGGCGATCGAGTCGGACGCGACCAGCTGGTCGGGCGAATATCGATTCCGCCGCAGCGACGGGCGCCATGTATGGATATTCGACCGCAGTTACATCATGCGCGACGCGGCCGGCAAGGCGTTGCGGGTCGTTGGCGGCATGAACGATCTGACCGAACGACGCATCGCCGAGGCGAAGCTGGCCGAACCGGCCGCGTTGCTCGACAAGGCGCAGGACGCGATCATCGTCCGCGACCTCGAACACCGGATCACCTGCTGGAACAAAAGCGCCGAGAACCTCTACGGCTGGACGGCCGCCGAGGCGACCGGCCGCACGGCGCGCGAGCTGCTGTATGCCGATCCGCAGGCCTTCGATGCGGCGATGCGCCTGCTGCTCGCCGACGGCGAGTGGATCGGCGAGTTCGTGCAACAGCGCCGCAGCGGTACGACCCTGATCGTCGAGGGACGCTGGACGCTGGTCGGCGACGCCCGGGGACTGCCGCGCTCGGTCCTCGCAATCAACCCCGATGTCAGCGAACGCAAGAAGCTCGAGAACCAGCTGCGTCAATCGCAAAAGATGGAGACCATCGGCCGGTTCGCGGGCGGCGTCGCCCACGACTTCAACAATCTGCTCACGGTCATCATCGGTTGCAGTGAGCAATTGAACGCGCGACCCGACGCCGGCGGCGGCGCGCGTGAATCGCTCAAGGCGATTCGCGAGGCGAGCGACCGCGCGGTCGATCTGACGCGAAAGCTGCTGAGCTTCAGCCGGCAGTCGATCCTGCAACCCAAGGTCCTCGACCTGAATGCCGTCGTCACCGAAACCGCCGCGCTGCTGCGGCGGATGATCGGCGAGGACATTCTGTTCGCGACCGTTCTCGATCCGAACATCGGTCGGATCAAGGTGGATCCGGTCCAGCTCGACCAGATATTGATGAATCTCGCGGCGAATGCCCGCGACGCGATGCCCGGCGGCGGCAAGCTTACGGTCGAGACCAAAGCGACGGTGCTGGACGACGAGTACGCGGCGTCCCACCCGGACTGCAGGCCGGGCCGGCACGTGCTGCTGGCGATCACGGATACGGGCGCCGGCATGCCCGCGGAGGTGCTCGCGCACGCCTTCGAGCCGTTCCACACGACCAAGGGAGTCGGCAACGGAACGGGCCTCGGCCTCGCGACGGTCTACGGGATCGTCCAGCAAAGTGGCGGCAGCATTCACGTCTACAGCGAACCCGCGCACGGCACGAGCTTCAAGGTCTATTTGCCCGTCGTCGACGAACTACCGAGCGTTCGCTGCGCGCAGAACGTGCAACCGGACCTGCATGGCAGCGAGACGATCCTGCTCGTCGAGGACGACGAACAGGTGCGCACCCTCGCGGCGACGAGCCTTCGATCGAGGGGTTATGCCGTGTTGGCCGCGACGGACGGCGGCGATCGAACATGGCGGGTACCGGCCTCCATTGTGCACCGAGACCCAATTGGGTCCGCGATGCGGGCGGACTCCCGCCCCGGCTGCCATTTGAATATTGAATGATCGAATGAAAAAGCCGATTATTTGGCGAATTCGTATCCAATTATTTGATTGATTATGAGCCACCCACGAATTTCATTGGAGCAATGGCGCTCCTTGCTGGCGGTCGTCGATGCGGGGGGCTACGCCCAAGCCGCCGAACTGCTGCACAAGAGCCAGTCCGCGGTGACGTATGCCGTGCAGAAGATGGAGGCGCTGCTCGGCGTGCGCCTGTTCGAAATCCTCGGCCGCAAAGCGCATCTGACGCCGACCGGCGAAGTGCTGTATCGGCGCGCGAAGGCGCTGCTCGACGAGGCAGGCGCCCTCGAAGATGCCGCCGCAGGTCTCGCCGCCGGTTGGGAGCCGGAACTGCGGCTCGCGGTGGAGATCGTCTTTCCGACATGGTTACTGCTGCAATGCTTCGCAAGCTTCGCCGAGGAGCGGCCGCACACGCGCATCGAACTGTATGAAAGTGTGCTCGGCGGCACGGAGGAGGCGCTGCAACAGCGCACAGTCGATCTCGCGATCTGCTCACAGGTGCCACCGGGCTTCGCCGGCGATCCGCTGATGCGCCTGCGCTTCATCGCCGCGGCGCACCCGCAGCATCCCCTCCATCGACTGGGACGCGAGTTGACGCTGCAGGACCTGCGCGAGCATCGCCACCTCGTGATCCGCGATACCGGCAGCCAGCGCCGCCGCGGCGGCTGGCTGGGCGCCGAGCAGAGCTGGACGGTGAGCCACAAGGCCACCTCGATCCATGCAGCCACGATGGGCCTCGGTTTCGCGTGGTTTCCCGAGGAGACGGTGCGCGACGAATTGGCGCGCGGCGCGCTCGAGCCGCTGCCGTTGCGCGAGGGCGGCGAACGCTGGGGCAACCTCTACCTGGTATTCGCCGACCGCGACTATGCCGGCGCCGGCACCCTGCGCTTGGCGCAGATCATCAGGGCACGCGTGGCGGAGGAATGCCGCAATGAGTGAGTCCGCACAACCGGCATCGCGAGCGGCACAACCTCACCGAACCGGGCTCGCATCCGCAGCGCACCTCAAGGCTGAAGGCTTACAAGGAGGGTGGCCGCCGGTATCATGTCCGCGGCGGCCGCGTGCGCCATCCTCGGCCTCGTTCTCCCCTGCGCATACTTCAGGAGATCCCCACCGATGGTTCGACGAGGCGCACCACAGCTGATGCGCTCGCCGGATATGCCCACCACTCGGACTCTGGCCGCGAAGCTGTTGTTGCCGGACGGTGCCGCCCCGCAGGCCCGGTGGCTGCTCCTTGGCCGCGCAATGCGCGCTCTGGTCGACGGCTACGTCGCGATCCTGTTGCCGGTGTATCTGCTGGCGCTGGGCGCCGATGCCTGGCAAGTCGGCCTGCTCAGCACGGCGACCTTGCTCGGCTCGGCGCTGACGACGCTCGCGGTTGGCACCTGGGGTCACCGTGTCGATTCGCGCCGATTGCTGCTCGCGGCCGGGCTGCTGATGGCGGCAACGGGTGTCGGCTTCGCCGGACTTTCCGCTTACTGGCCGCTGTTGCTGATCGCGTTCGTCGGCACCCTCAATCCGGGTTCGGGCGACGTCAGCGTGTTTTTACCGTTGGAGCAGGCGCGCCTGGCGCACGCGGCGCAGGGCGAGGCGCGCACGGTATTGTTTGCCCGCTATAGCATCGCCGGCGCGATGTTCGCGGCGCTCGGCGCCCTCGCCGCGGGGTTACCCGACTGGCTCAGGCAACACGCCGGTGTCGGCGAGCTGGCAGCGCTGCGCGGCATGTTCCTGCTGTACGCCGCGGTCGGGTTCGGCGTGTGGCTGCTCTACCGGCATCTACCCCATGCGCATGAGATTGAGCAATCCCCGGCAGCACCGCTCGGCCCATCGCGACCTACCGTGATCAAGCTCGCCGCGCTGTTCTCGATCGACGCCTTCGCCGGCGGGCTCGTGATCAACGCCTTGCTGGCGCTGTGGCTGTTCCAGCGCTTTCATCTGCCACCGGCCACGGTGGGCCTGTTCTTTTTCTGCGCCGGCCTGCTCGCCACCGCCTCGCTGCTCGTCGCACCGCGGGTGGCGCGGCGCATCGGCCTGCTGAACACCATGGTGTTCACGCACATTCCCTCCAGCATCTTCCTGATGCTGGCGGCGTGCGCACCCACGGCGCATCTGGCGCTTGGCTTGCTGCTCGGGCGCGCCGCGCTGTCGCAAATGGATGTTCCCACTCGCAACGCCTATGTCATGGCAGTGGTGACGCCGCCGGAACGCACGGCAGCCGCAAGCTTCACCGCGGTGCCGCGCAGCCTCGCCGCTGCGCTCGGTCCGACCCTGGCCGGCGTCCTGCTTGGCACGGGCTGGCCGGCATTGCCGCTGCTCGCCTGCGGCGCGCTCAAGATCGCCTATGACTTGGGCCTGCTGGCAACGTTTCGCCGCGTTCGCCTGCCGCAGTGACGCCACCCTGAGCCTCCCCATGCCGCGTGCGGCCCGCGCGGTCACGGCTCCTTTTGGGCGGAGCGACCGGACCCCACGATGGATGGTCCCTGACCCGGCCAGAGCCTGCGGCAATACAGCAATTATCCTGACCCGTCGTATATACTAACGCGAATCATTCTCAATGGCGTACATGATGAACGGCACCGTCAAGCGTCGAGTCTTGCTGCCCGCGCAGCGCTGGAAGATCTTCTTCGCCGTGCTCGGACCGGGTCTCGTCGTCATGCTGGCCGATACCGACGTCGGCAGCATCATCACCGCCGCGCAGAGCGGCGCGCAATGGCATTACCAGCTGCTGCTGTTGCAATTGCTGCTCGTGCCGATTCTGTACGTGGTGCAGGAACTGACCGTGCGCCTCGGGATCTTCACCGGCAAGGGCCATGGAGAGCTGATTCGCGAGCGGTTCGGTCAGGGCTGGGCGTGGCTGTCGGCGGCAGGGCTCGCGGTGGCGACCATCGGCGCCCTGGTCACGGAGTTCAGCGGGGTGGCGGGCGTCGGCGAGTTGTTCGGCGTGTCGCGGCTCTACTGTCTCGGAGCCGCCGTGCTGCTGCTGCTGACGATCGTATGGACCGGCACTTATCGCCGGGTGGAACGCCTGGCGATCGTCCTCGGCCTGTTCGAGTTCGCGTTCTTTTGGGTCGCCTACCGTGCCCATCCGCACGCCGGCGCACTGATCGGCGGTCTGTTGCACGTGCCGCTCAATCGGCCCGCCTATCTGTACCTGGTCGCGGCCAATATCGGCGCGGTGATCATGCCGTGGATGATCTTCTACCAACAGTCGGCGGTCGCGGACAAAGGGTTGAAGCCCGAGCACTACCGCGACGCGCGGTGGGACACGGCGATCGGCGCAATGGCGACCCAGTTGGTGATGGCCGCGGTGCTGATCGCCTGCGCCGCAACGCTCGGCCGCAACCACATCGATGCGCCGCTCGACAACGTCGCCGACATCTCGCTCGCGCTCACCCGTTCGCTCGGTGCGGGACTCGGCCGGATCCTATTCGGGCTGGGGATCCTCGGCGCCGCGCTCGTCGCCGCCATCGTCGTGTCGCTCTCGGCCGCCTGGGGCTTCGGCGAAGTCACCGGCTACAAGCACTCGCTCGAACACCATCCGCTCGAAGCGCCCTGGTTCTATCTCGTGTACAGCCTTGGCGTGGTCGGCGGGGCGATCGTCGTTGCGATCGTGCCGAATCTGGTCGCGCTGTCGGTCGGCGTGGAGGTCATGAACGCGCTGATGCTGCCCCTCGTGCTCGGATTTCTCATCGCGCTCGCGGTCAAAGCCTTGCCGCCGGAGCACCGCCTGCGTGGTCCGTACTACTTCGTGGTACTGCTCGTGTGCACGCTGACGGCGGCGCTCGGCGTGTATGGTGCGGTGAGCGGCATCGGCTGGTTTTAAAGGCGGACCACGCCGCTCCACGTCCCCAGCGCCGACCGTGTCGTTGCATCACCAGGAGCTGCAGCGCGCCGGCCGCTGATCATCGCGCGGCTCGCGGTGCCGATTCCGATCCAGGTGTATGCCAACTCAGGGCTGCGGTTCTGCCGAACCGCGCGAGCGGCGCGCCATCAGGGCGAGCGCCGCACGATCCGGTAAGATCTTGAAGAGCGTCTTGATCGCGCGGTTGACACGGCCGTTGACGTGGACGATTTCGCCGCGCTCAACTGCATCGAGGCCTTGCACGGCGACGGTGTCGGCCCGCATCCACATCCATGCCGGCATCGTCGAAACCTGCGCGCGGGCGCCGGTGACGTCGTGGAACTCGGAATAAGTGAAGCCAGGGCAGAGCGCGGTCACGTGCACGCCATGACGGCGGCTTTCCCGCGCGAGCGACTGCGAGAAGCGGATCAAATAGGCCTTGGCGGCCGCATACAGGGTGTGGCCCGGTGTGCCGGGCAGATGCCCCGCCAGCGAGGCGACGTTGATGATCCGGCCGTATCCGCGTGCCTGCATGGCGGGCAGCAGGCGGTGGGTCAGCTCGGTCGGCGCGGTGATCAGCACCTGGATGAAGTCGGCGTGACGCGGCCATGGGTTCGCCGCGAAGGCGCCGGGCACGCCATAGCCGGCGTTGTTGATCAGCAGGTCCACGGCGAGATCGTCGCGTTCGAGTGCAGCGACCAGACGCCGCGGCGCGGCCGGATCGGCCAGATCCTCCGGGTACACATCGACCGCGACGCCGTGCGCGGCGCGCAGCTGCGCGGCGAGTGCGTCGAGACGGTCGCGGCGGCGCGCAGTCAGCACGAGTGCCAGGCCGCGCTGCGCGAGTGCCCGGGCAAAAGCAGCGCCGATGCCGGCGGAGGCGCCGGTGACCAGGGCGCGGCGGATGCGGGGAGTATCCATGGCTTGCCTCGTTCGATGTCGATTGCCCCACCGCTACGGAGCGGAAATTACCGAGCGGAGTCGAAGAGCAACCCAGTGCATCAAGGGCTCGCGGCACCGGACTGCGTTCGACGCGCCGATGAACGCGCCTCCTTGCCGGTAACACGGCGCGCGAGGCGCTACGGTCCGGGTCGCGCCGACTGCCGCGGCCAGATACGCGCGAACAGGCCATCGCCGCGCGCAGCGTGCCGGATGGCGGCAAACACGTGCACGAGGATCAGCACCGCGAGCACGTAGCCGGTCACCACGTGAGTGGTGTTGAATACCGCGTAAATTCGCCGGTCGTTGATACCCCAGGGCGGCAGCGTAACGGTGTTGAACAGCTTCACGCCGTACTTGCTGAAATTCGAGGCGATGTAGCCCGAAGCAGGCATCGCGACCATCGCCAAATACAGAGCCCGCTGGTTCCAACGGGCGGCGGTCCGTTCCCAGGCCGGCATGAACGACGGCAACTGCGGTGCGGCATGGGTGAGCCGCCAGAGGATGCGCGCAAGAATGAGGACCGCAATGCTCAGGCCCGTCGACTTGTGCAGATTGACGGCGTACCCCCGCAGCGGGGTCCCGAAGGGGATGGTGCGCAGAAACCAGCCGAACCCGATCTGGCCGATCAGCAGCACGGCGACGAGCCAATGCAGCGCGATCGCGACCCGCGTGTAGCGGCTCGCCGCGTCGGCCGCGGACCCGCGGGGTTCGTCATGCACAGTGTCGCTCGTTTTCTCGTCCATTCAAATGTTCCGGCGCATTCAGGCCGCCCTCAATCTCGCCTTCACGGCTTGGCGGGAGGCACGCTGCGCGCAAAGTCGCCGATGATCAGGGTGAGAGCGAACGGCGTGCGGCACATGGCGAGACTCCCGATGATCGGTGCGATCCGCGCCAACGCGCGACGATCGCGCAGGCCCAAAACGCGCGTGGCTAGGATAAACGAGATCAGAGCAAAGTGCTCGCGCCAGTGGAGCCCGAGACGCGCTACCCTGCGGGTACGGGCGGGAGCTCGGCGTGGGTGCGCTCCATCGCGCGCATCTGGCCGTCTACTTGGAGCGCTGTCTGGTCGACGCCGATCAGCGCCAATGGGGACTGCTTGGCATCAACCTGCTCCTGCGCGACGCCGGGTTCGCCAGGGCGATTCAGGCTCAGGACAATCTCTACAGCGTGACCGAGCTTGCCCCGGATGGCGGGCGAGTCACGCGCGTCATCGGCGCGATGGCCGAATATGTCTATGCGCCGGACGATCCCACGATCCGAATCGTCTCGCTCACCATCACCGAGGGCGGTTACCTGCTCAACGGCGCTCACCAGATGCTTTCCTAGCCCGCATGGCTGGCCGGCTACCGGCAGGTTGACGTGGCCATGGCCGATCCGCTGTTGCGGGAGTATGGATCGACTCGCTGCCGGGCGATGCACCGGATCCGGCCGATGATCGACAGCGGCTCGGGACGATTTCCTTCGAGCAGCTCACCCGGTTGATTTCGCCGGATGGGATATGCGAGGCATTCATGGCTCCATTGCTCGCGGGTAACGGCCGCCTGCCCTCTGCCGGATTTGCGCGTATACAGTATTTGCGTCTCTTGCCTACTGGATGGACGGGATGAAATCAATCCGGCACTATCGGCGCAGCAGGAGGAGACCCGCATGCCCACGACGCAGACGATTACCCTTTTCCATTCGCCGCATACACGATCGTCGGGTGCGTTGGCACTGTTGGAAGAACTCAAGGCACCGTACAAGCTGCACGTGCTGAACATGAAAGCGGGAGAGCAACGCCAGAGCGCCTATCTCGCCGTCAATCCGATGGGGAAAGTTCCCGCAATAATGCACGGCGATGCGGTCGTCACGGAGCAGGTGGCCATCGGCATCTATCTCGCCGATCTGTTTCCGGAAGCGGGCATCACACCAGCGATTGGCGAGGCGTTGCGTGGGCCATATTTGCGCTGGTACGTCTTTTACGCTGCATGCTTCGAGCCGGCGCTCGTCGACAAAGCGATGAAGCGCGAGCCAGGTTCGATCGCCATGCTGCCATACGGTGACCTGGCTACGACGCTGAATACCCTGACCGCGCAGCTCAGCAAGGGACCGTGGCTGCTCGGCGATAGGTTCACGTCGGCGGATGTACTGTGGGGTACTGCGCTCACCTGGATGACGGGCTTCGGTTTGGTGGAAGCCGTCGCACCCATCAGGGCTTACGTCGATCGTTGGAACTCGCGGCCATCAACTAAGAAGGTGGCGCAGATTGACGCCGACTTGGTGAAGGCTCGGGACAGCGCATAGATCGGCGGAAGGATTTGGAAGGCCGGCACGGCCTTGCGTCGCGAGTGGCTCGACGGTCAAGCAGGTGCGGGGCGGCGGCGCCACTCGCGCACGATCAGCAAGACGACGCCGGTGTCGAGCAATGTGAGCACTTCGAATCCCCACCCGGGCGACTGCCAGATCCTGCAGACCTGATAGACGATGAATGCCAACATCAGAATCACCGCAACCGGGTAAGCCCAACGCTCACCGCGCACCAAGCCCGTCGCCAGGATGATTTTTAGGAAGCCCTGTGCGAGCAGATAAGCGCCCGCGAACTCGCGCGTGCCGAGCGATAGATGCCGCGCGAATTGCAGGAGGTGATTGGCGACGAAATCCCCCGGATCTTCGATCAACTCGCCTCGCGTCAACACGGTCACCGCATGCAGGATCGCCGGCCGCGTCGTCAGCAGCAGCGCACCGCCAGCGACCAGCTCAACCACCCCGTCCACCCCCTTGAGCACGATGCCGACGATGAACGCGCGATGCCAGAGGAGTGTCCAGTTAGCCCGCATGCGGCACCGACTTCCCCGGCGCGGTCGTCGGCACCGCGCCCTCGTCGATCACCGGGAAACGCATGCTCACGGAGGTGCCGCCGCCGCGCACGCTTGCGACCCGCACCGTGCCGCCATGCAGAGCCACGATCGACTTGACGATCGCCAGGCCGAGCCCGGTGCCCTGACCGGCGCCGCGACGGCGCGCCGCGTCGACCTGGTAGAAGCGATCGAACAGCAGCGGCAGGTGTTGCGCTTCGATCCCTTCGCCGTCATCGTGCACGCCGATCTCGACATCATTGACGCTCGGATCCAGTACGATTCTCACCTCGCCACCTGCGTGGGAATGACGGATGGCGTTGCTCAGTAGATTCGCGATCGCCTGGCGCAGCAACAGCCGGTCCGCGGTCAAATCGGCATGGCCGACCAGCCGAATCCGGATACCACGCGCGGCGGCTTCGGGCGCCATTTGCGCCGCGACCCAGGCGCAAGCCTCCATGGCGTCGAACGGCTCACGCTGCAATGCCTGCTCGGCGTGTTCGGCACGCGCGACGAACAGCAAATTCTCGATCAGCACGTTGAGCCGCCGGCACTCTTCCAGACACGACTCGATCGTCTCGCGATAATTGCGCGCATCGCGCGGGCGCATCAGGCAAACCTCGAGCTCGCCGCTCAGATTGCCGAGCGGGGTACGCAGCTCGTGCGCGAGATCCGCCGAAAAACGCGACAGTCGGCTAAACGCCGCCTCGATTCGGTCGAGCATCGCGTTGAACACCCCGACCAATTCGCGCAACTCATCCGGCCACGGCGGCGTGAGCGGCAGTCGGGTGGAAAGATCGGCCGGCGTGATCGCGCGAGCAGCGCCGCCGATGCGCGCGAGCGGCGCCAGACCCTGCCCGGCGATCCAGCGTCCGGCGAGGGCGAGCAGTGGCACCAGCAGTACGAAGGCCCCCGCGAGCACGCGCCGCAGATCGGTTTGCAGAGCGGCATCGCGCGTCACGTCGAGTGCCATCTGCACGAGCGGCGATCTGCCATGATCCGCGCCGCGCAGTCGCACCGTGGTCAGTTCGTACTCGAAGGGGCCGCGACGATACACTCGGGGTGGCGTGGACGGCCAGGCGACGGGCAGCGGCGCAAACAAGGTGGCCGGCAGCTCAGCGTGCATCCCCGGGGTCTCGCCGAGCGTACGGCCGGAGACCAGCACGCGGGCGAGGTATTGACGAAGGCGCGAACCGGCGGTTTCGCGGATTATTTCGGCGACCAGCGCCTGTGGATTTCCCTTGCCATCGTCGAGATCCGTCTGCAATTCGGCGGTCTTGGCCTGCAGGAAATGCCGGTGTTCGGTTCGGAAATTGACCGCTACGCGCCAGTCGCAGATGCCCGCGAACAGCGCCACCGCGCCGAGCGCCACCAGGGTATAGAGCAGGGTCAGGCGCCCCTCGATCGAGCGTCGACGCCACGGCAGCTCAAGCATCGGCGCTTTCGAGCATGTAGCCGACGCCGCGCACGGTGTGCAGCATCGGCGCGGGAAAAGGACGGTCGAGCTTGCCGCGCAGGCGCCGGATCACCACATCGACGACATTGCTCTCTCCCTCGAAGCACACGCCCCACACCCCTTCGGCGATCAGCGTGCGCGATAGCACTCGGCCGCGGTGACGCGCGAGCAGCAACAACAATGCGTACTCCTTCGGCGTCAGTTGCAACGGCCGACCGCCGCGCGATACCCGATGGCGCAGCGAGTCGATGATCAGGTCACCGACCTGCACAACGGCCGTCTCCGCCGTCGGCTCGAGCCCTCGCGCCAGATTGCGCAGGCGCGCCAACAGCTCGGCGAACGCAAACGGCTTGACCAGATAGTCGTTGCCGCCGAGATCGAAACCGCGAACGCGATCCTCGACGTGGTCACGCGCCGTCAGGAACAGCACCGGTGTACGGATGGCCTCGGCCCGCATCGTTTGCAGGACCGACCAACCGTCGCGGCCCGGCAGCATGACGTCGAGCACCACGACATCGAAGACGTGCTCGCGCAGAAACGTCAATGCCTGATTGCCATCCTCGGCGAGCGTCACGGAATAGCCCTGTTCACCCAGCCCCTTCGCCAGATATCGGCGGGCTTTGGCTTCATCTTCGGCAACCAGTATTCGCATGCATGACTCGCCGCAAAAATTCACCCGCAAAAATGACAATTCTATCATTCACCCGATCGGCTTATGTCGGCGTCGCTGCACTAGACTGAACACTTCGATGCAAACGCGCAATGCAGCCTCGGAGGGTCGCGTGGGAACCGTCCGTCTTCGGTCCCTGGCGCTCGCCAGTCTTTTCGCGCCGCTGCTCGCGGCGGCGGCGCCGGTCACGCTGCCGGCGCGCGCCGTGGCCTACCGACCCGTCGCCTACGCGTGGGCGCGTGTCGAGCCGATCGCCCCGCTGATGCTGCGCACACTGCTCGGCGCACGGGTCATCGCGATGCGCGTCGCTCCGGGCCAAGCGGTACGCGCCGGTGATATCGTGGCGGTCCTCGGCGGCCCGCGCCTCGGCGCCGCCTTGACCTCTGCGCGTGCGCAATTGCGTGCGGCTCGACGCGAACTCGCGGCGGCCCGACGCAGCGAAGCGTCGGTCGCGCGCACCTATCCGGCCATCGCGAATCGCCAGACGCTCGCGGCGGCGCAGTCCGCGCTCGCCGCCGCCGAGAGTCGATTCGCGACGGCGCGCGCGACGGCGACGAGCCTGCGCGCGCAGACCTACCTCGCGAGTCCCGTGGCGGCCGTGGTCAACCGCATCGACGCCGCGCCGGGCGCCGACCTGCCCGCGGGCGCGGCCGTGCTGTCCTTGTTGCCGCAGGGACACTTGTGGCTCAGAGCGCAGTGGTTCAGCGCCGCGGCGGGCCCGCCCGCAGGAGCGGCGCGGTTCCTGCCCGCCGACGGCGGCGCGGCGATGCCGGTGCGGCTCGCGGCCGTGCTGCCGGCACGCGCGGCGGATGGTGCGCGCGTGCTGAATTTCGCGCCCGTCGGCGTTGCCTCCTGGCAGGCGGGCGAAAGCGGAACCGTGATGCTGAACGGGGCGCCGCGGTCCGCGGTCGCCGTACCCGCGGGCGCGCTCGTGCTGCAAGCGAGTCGGTGGTTCGTGCTGACCGATGCCAACGGCAAGCTTACCGCACAAGCGGTCACGCCCGGACCTGCGCGCGGCACCGACGTGTTGATCGTGAAGGGACTCGCGGCCGGCGTGCCGGTGGTCGTGCGGCGGGCCTATTTGCTCTATCACCGCAACTTCGCGGCTCGGTACACGCCACCCGACTGATGCGCGTGCCCGCCCTACTGCGCCGACCTCTGCTATGGGTCATGATCGTTGTCGGCCTGTTGGCCTACGGGGCTTACGCCCTCTGGAGCATTCCGGCCGAAGTCCTGCCGCGCTTCGATTTTCCACAGATCAGCCTCATCGTGCACGCGCCGGGCTATGCGACGCGCGAGATGGAATCGTTGATCGCGCGGCCGCTGGAAGGCCAGCTGATGGGCCTCGCCGGGCTATCGACGCTGCGCGCGACCCTCGCGCAGGGAACCGGTGAATTCACGGCGCAATTCCTCGAGGGCACCGATCCCGAGCTCGCCCTGCAAGCCGTCTACGGCGCGATCGATCGCGCCCGGGCGAGCCTCCCGCCCGGCGTCAAGCCCTATGCCGAGATCATGGGCAACGCCGTCAACGAAGTGGCCGATTATGGCGTGAAACTGCCGCCCGCCGTGCCCGCGTGGCAGGCCGAGGATGCGATCCGCACGCGCATACTGCCCGCCTTGCGCGCGCTGCCCGGCGTGCAACGCGTGGAGCTGTTCGGTGCCGGAGCGCCGACGCTCTGGATCCAGCCGAACACGGCGGAATTGATCCAGCATCACGTCGGCGTCGAAGCCTTGGCACAGGCGATCGGCGGCGATGCTGTGATTGCGCCGGTCGGGCGCCTCGTCCAGGGCCACCAGGATACGCTGCTCGAGCTGCGCCATCTGCCGCTCGCTGCGCGCGACGTGCTCGCGATTCCGGTGCCGGCGCCGGGCGGACCGGTGCCGCTCGGCGCCCTGGCGCGCGTCGTGAATACGCCTCCGCCGGTGCACTACGCCTTGTCGCTCGATGGCGCACCGGGCTTGGGCCTCATCGTCTTCAAGCAGCCGGATGCATCGACGGTGCCGGTCGATACCGCCGTCGCACACACACTGCAACGGCTGCAAGATCAACTGCCGGCGGGGGCTCACTGGATCGCAATTTATCGCCAGGCGCACCTGGTGTCCTTGATCGGACACGACCTCACGCGCAACCTCGCCGTGGGCGGACTGCTCGCGATCCTCGCACTCGTTTGGCTGCTCGGACGGCATCAGGGCGTCGGCGTGCTGGCCGTGACCATCCCGATGTCGTTGCTGTTCGCGATCGGCGGACTGTATGCGCTCGGCCAGAGCCTCAACCTGATCACCCTCGGCGCGCTCACCCTCGCCGTCGGCTTGCTCGTGGACGATGGCATCATCGTGCTCGAAGCTATCCAGTTTCGTTGGGACGCCGGCACGGCCGGCTGGGACGGCGTGCGCGCGGGCGTCGCCGACATCGCCGTCGCCGACATCACCGGCACACTGACGACGGTCGCGGCCTACCTACCGTTGCTCGCCGTCGCCGGCCTCGCGGGACTGTTCATGCGGCCCTTCGCGCTCGCGATGAGCCTCGCGCTGCTCGCCTCGCTGCTCGTCTCCCTCACGCTCATCCCATTGATGCAGGGGCGACGCACGCACGTCGGCGGCGCGACGGCGAGCGGCCGGCGCTTTCTCGCGGCCCTCGCACATGCCAATGAGAAACTGCTCGACGTCACCTTGCGCCGCCCCGGAGCGAGCCTGCTCGTGGCCGCGGCCGCGTTCGTGATCGCCGTGGCCGCCCTTGCCGTGGTGCCGGTGAACTTCCTGCCGCTGCCGAACGAAGGCGTACTGCTCGACAGCTTCACGCTCGCGCCCGGCACCGCGCTCGACGAAGTCATCGCCACGACCGATCGGATGGCGGCGGCGCTGCGCGCGGATCCGGCCGTCGCGCACGTCTTTGCGCGCGTCGGATCGGCGAGTGATACCGCCTACACGGAGCGCAGCTTCGCAGGCGAGATGCAGATCGTGCTGCGCCCCAGTGCCAGTACGAACCAGCTCGACCGCCTGGCCGCGCATCTGCAAAAACGCGCCGCGCAGCCCGGCGTCCAGCAGAGCATCGACACGCCGACGATCGAGCGAGTCGGCGAAAGCCTGTCCGGACTGCCGCAGCCGTTCGAGGTGACGATCTTCGGTAGTCGTCTCGACACCTTGCGAACCCTGTCGCAAACCGTCACGACGCGGCTCAAGACCGTCCCGGCACTCGCGGACATCTTCAACGACGATGCCTATCCCGTCACCGAGGTCGATATCAGCCCTCGGGACAGCGCCTTGCGCAGTGTTGCGCTCACGCCTTCGCATCTGGCCGATCAGCTCGCCCTGCTGCTGCGCGGCCGCGTCCTCGCCCAGATGCCCGATGGAGTCAGCCATCTGGATCTGTACCTACGCACGGCCGATGCACCGTATCTCGATCTTCAGTCGCTCGGGCGTGAACCGATACTGACGCCGCGCGGCTGGGTGCCGCTCGCGCACCTCGCATCGCTGCGGCTGCAGACCCAACCGAACCAGATCGAGCATGAGAACGGCGAGCGGGCGTTGAACATCCTCGCCACGCCGCGAGGAGCGTTGGGCAGCACGATCGCCGCCGCCAAGAAGGCGCTCGCCGGATTGCACCTGCCGGCAGGCTACCGCATCGCCTTTGGCGGGATGTACGCGCAATTGCTGCACACGGCGGAGGCCATGGGCATCGCCATGGTCGTGGCCTTGTTGCTGACCTTCTGCATCCTCGCCCTGCAATTCGGCGGCTGGCGCGTGCCGTTGATCCTGTTGCTGCAGGCGCCGCTCGCGTTCACCGGCGCGGCGCTCGCGCTCGCGGTGTCCGGCGTGGGACTCAATGCGACCGGATTGATCGGGCTGCTGACGCTGGTCGGCGTGAGCCTGAACCATGGCATCGTCCTTCTCTCCTATGTGCGCGCGCACGAACGCGCGGGACTCGCGACGCAAGCGGCGGTGCGGCGCGCGGTGCACGAGCGGTTCCGGCCGATCTTGCTCACGACGCTCACGGCCTCGCTCGGCATGCTGCCCACCGCACTCGGCTTCGGCACCGGCGCCGCTCCCGAACAGGGTCTTGCGATCGTGGTTCTCGGCGGTGTGCTGTGGAGTTCCGTCCTGTCGACGAATCTGCTGCCGGCACTGTACCTGCGCTGGGGCAAACCACGATGAAGCGCTGCATCGTGTGGCTCGGACTGCTGTTGCAAAGCGCCTGCGCGGTGTACCACCCATTACCGCTCGCCCGTATTGCGCGGGCGCCCGACGAGGTTGCCGACATCACGATCGACGCGCGGGCGATGGCATTTGCGCCACACGATCACGTGTTCGACCCCAGCCACGGCCTCGACATGACCGACGTCGCCATGCTCGCGGTGACGAACGATCCGCAGCTGCAACTCGCGCGCGATGCCCGCGGCATCGGTGTGGCACAGGCGTTCGCCGCCGGACTGCTGCCCGATCCGATACTGGATGCGTCGCGGGCATTTCCCATCAGCGGCCCCGCCGCGGTGTCCGCTTACGGCCTGGGCCTTGCCTACGATATCAGCGCCCTGCTCACCCACTCGCTCGCCAAGCGCGCGGCCGCCGCCTCGGCGCACGCAGTGAACTTGAACCTCTTGTGGATGGAGTGGCAGGTCGTGAGCGCCTCACGCGAGCTGTTCATCGGCGACTGGTACGATGAACGGATGCTGGTACTGTCGCGCGAGCGAGTGCGCCAGCTGGCAGGGCAGCAGGCGACGCTGATGCAAGAGTACCGGCGCGGCGACGCTTCCTTGGCTGCGGTCGATGCCGACCTCGCGCGCCTGCAGGCCGCGCGGACCCGGCGCGACGGGATCGCGCGCCGGCTCTTGATCGCGCGTCAGGGATTGGACGCGCTGCTCGGGCTGTCGCCGCGCGCCAAACTCCAATTGCAGATCCCGGCACTACTTCGCGAACCGAGCGGCGCCGAGGTCGATCGCGACCTCGATGCCCTGCCCCGACGGCGCCCCGACTTGCTCGCACTGCAAGCCGGCTACCGCAGCGAGGATGCACGCTATCGGCAAGCCATCTGGCAGCAATTCCCGGCGATCACCGTCGGCCTGACGCGCGCGCGGGGCACCGAGAACGTGAGCACGCAGGGCTTCGGCGTCGCGCTGACGCTGCCGATCTTCAACCGCAACCGCGGTCACATTGCGATCGAACGGGCCACGCGCCGGGAGCTGCACGATGCGTACACGGTGCGACTCGTCGACGCGCGCTCCGGCGCAGAACGGATTCTGCAGGACGAGCGCTTGCTGGAACGCCGGCGCAAGGACCTCGCGCGAGGCGTGCGGATCGCCGCCCGCACCTTGCCCGCGCTGCGCACCGGTGTCGCACAGGGCGATGTATCGCGGGCGGACGAACTGCCGGCCGCGTCGACGCTTTGCGCCCTGCGTCTGGAACTGCTCGGCGTCGAACGAACGATGCAGGAACAGCAGGTCGCGCTGCGGACTCTGCTCGGCGACCGGAGACGCTGAAAGGTTTCCGGCTCCCCTGACGACCACCGCGCTCGTCGCTCGCCGGCTGGGGCGACGCCCGCAGAACGTGCCGGCAGTCGGTCGCCTCCGCGTGCCAACGGTCGCTGAATATCGGCGGAGGCGCAACTGTCGAGATCGCGTCCAAACGCCCGTCGCCGCCTGATTGGTGAGTCGCCTGCCACGGGCGCGGGACGGCGCCCGACCGGCGCGCTCATGGTTTCTTGGGCGGCGAATTCAAGTCATCGGCTTCGAGAGTGATGCTGACCCGCACCGCGTCGGAGACCATGGGCACGTAGGCACCCACGCCAAAGGCGCTGCGCTGGATTTCGGCGCCGGCGCTGAGACCGATCGCCGGCACGTGCAGCATCGGCTGCTCGCCGATTTTGTTGAGGTGCGCGTGCAGCGTCACCGGTTGGGTCACGCCGTGGGCCGTGAGCAGGCCCTCGATGGTCAAGTCGCCGGGCTTGGCTCCGGGGATGACCTTGGTGCTCTTGTAGGTGATGTCCGGAAATTTGGCGGCATTGAAGAAATCGGCTTGCTGCAGATGCGTGTTCAGCGCCGGCACATGCGTGTCCAGGCCAGACAGTGGCATGATCGCCTGCACCGAGGACGTGGCAGGATCTTGAGCGTCATAGACCAGCGTGCCCTCGATCGTGTTCATGTTGGCGCAGGGCATGGAGAAACCAAGGTGGTTCCAGCAGAAGCGCACCTGGGTATGGCCCTGGTTCAAGGTGTAGGTCACCGGCGCGGCAAAAGCCGGCAACGCCGGCAACGCCAGCGCGACCGCAAGGAACAGACGAGGGAAACGCATGTCAACGGCCCCATAGTGAGTGAAAAAACCGGCCCAACCGCATCAGGCGATCCGATTCGCCCGGAACCTCAGCCCGCCGTCGATGACGATCGACGTCTGCGGGCCGGGAGGTGGCCTCATCCACCGACGAGTGCGCCGTCATGGCGAACAGCCTCGCCCAGTTCCAGCACGGTCTGTCGATGGTCGAGATTATGCAGCGCTACGGCAACGAAACCAAGGCCGTGCCGTGCAAAAATCGGCTTCTTTGATGGATTCGACAGCGCAAGCGCAGCCTGCTGGCCGTGGCGACATACTTCGCTCATGAGTCGCTGCTGAAGCTCGACATTCCGGTGTCCCCGCGCATGGTCTGGAAATACTACCCCGTCGTCCGCCAGATCGTCCGCGGGGCGCATGGTCCCCCAGAGCCGCCCGGATGGACCTGCGCGCCACGTTTCCGCGACTGTCGGCCAATCCCGATCTGGCCTGAAGTTCCTCCGCGATTTTTAGCGGCCGAGTAGTCGGCCAATCCCTATTTTTCTGCGTTTGAGGTGAGATTGGCTCGATTACATGGCTACAAGGAGTCAGCACCAAAACACCGCAAATCCGTGCATGTATCTGTCACACTGGGCCCGGTGACGGTACCAATGCACGCGCCACCGTTGTTCGTCGCGCATTCGGCGCACGATCCCTTGCTCGGCTTCGCGGGCTGCGCTCTCATCGAGGACTGGCAGAAGGCCCGGGCGAGATTCGAGAGGAATCCTTCGCGGTCAGGGTCAATTCGGTTCTCGGCGGGCCGCTCACGAATACTTTCTCGCGCCGGTCTGTGCGTGGCTCGGTTTTTTTCAGGATCGCAGGTCTTGAGGACCGGCGTATGTCGGAGTGATCTCGAGGGCTACTAGACGGCAGGCACAGAACATGTCCTCTATCGGCAGAATGTGTGATCGCCTCGAGAGGGCGTTCGTCGGCTCGATCGGGCCGCTGGCGCTGATCTGCACGCTGCAACCCGCACGGGCCGCGCCTGCGCTCCAGGAGCGGGCCGCCTGCCGCGCCTTGGCCTCGATGGTGATTGCTCGTACGCAAATCACATATGCCTCTTGGGTTGCCGCCGGAACGCCGATCGATGTGGGCTTCATGCGCCAACGCATCGCCGATCAGCCCGCGCATTGTCTGGTGCGAGGCGAAGTTGATCGTCACGTCGGCAAGCATGGTCAGCCGTATGCAGATCGATTCGAGCTGCGCCTGCCGAGCAATTGGAACGGCCGCTTTTTGTTTCAGGGCGGAGGAGGCCTGGACGGCGTTCTCATGCCGGCGATCGGCCTCGTCTCGGACGCCGCGGGCTCGAAGATGCCGAGTGCGCTTGCCCGCGGTTTCGCAGTGGCCTCGAGCGACGGCGGCCACGAGCAATCCTCGTTGCGATCGCCAGGGGATTTCGGCGCGAATCCCCAGGCGCTTGCGGACTACGAGTACAATTCGACGCGAGTCGTTACTCGGGTGGCGCTCGAGTTGACCAAGGAATACTACCGCCGTAGCGCGAGTCGCAGGTATTTCATGGGATGTTCCAACGGTGGCCGCGAGGGCATGATCGCGGCACAGCGCTACCCCGAACTCTTCGACGGGGTCATTGCCGGATCGCCGGCCTTCGATCTGACACGTGCGATGGTCGCCGAGGCGTGGAACACGGATTCTTTTGCGCAGATCGCGCCGAGAAACGGCGCCGGCCGGCCCGGCCTGGCCAAGGCACTGTCCGATTCTGATCTGCGGCTCCTTGCGCATGCCGTTCTCGCGCGCTGCGATGCCCTCGATGGTGTGCGTGACGGAATGATCGGCGATCCCGCCGCCTGTCGCTTCGATCCCAGCGTGCTGACCTGTCGGCGCGGCAGCCACCGGGGCTGCCTGAGCGGCGCAAAGGTCGCCGCGATCCGCAAGGTATTCAACGGTCCGGTGGATTCGCAGGGACACCGCCTTTATTCGAGTTGGCCGTATGACACCGGCATCGCGGCACCGGCTTGGCGGCAGTGGATGTTGGGCACCGAAAAAATGCCCGCGATCAATCTCCTGATCGCGCCGGCGGCGATTAACGGCATGGCGCTCGGGCTGCGGCCGCCGCCAATCGACATTTGGAAATTCAATTTCGACCGGGATCCAGAGCGAATCGCGCAGGCTGCGGCGGGACTCGATGCAGTATCGACGGACTATTCGCGGATGCGCAAACGGCATGGGAAGCTCTTGATCTACGGGGGCCTCTCCGATCCGGTCTTCTCCGCGAACGATCTCGTGGCCTATTATCGTCGAGTGATCGCCGCGAACGGCGGCGTCGCCGCGACGCAACGATTCGCGCGATTGTTTCTCGTTCCCGGTATGAACCATTGCGGAGGCGGCCCTTCTCTGGATCAGTTCGACACGCTCACCGCAATGCAGGCTTGGGTCGAGCGAGGCAAGGCGCCGCAACGCTTGATCGCCCGCGGCACGGCGTTTCCCGGACGAACCCGCGCACTGTGTGCTTATCCCGCGACGGCGCACTACAAGGGTTCCGGCAACATCGAATCGGCGGCGAGCTTCGCCTGCCGTTGAGCCGGGCGCGATCGCGCGCGGCCGCAACATCGGATTCGTCGTCAGCGCGGCGGCGATTATCGGCCTCGCGTTCGCTCCGGTGTTGACGACTCAAATCGCCGCTCACTTCGGCTGGCGAGCCGCGTTCTTCGTTGCCGGCGCACCTGGACTGGTGCTCGCGGCACTCGTCGCCATGTTCATCGACGAGACGCCATCGCGGAGCGCGCAGGACCGGACGCATACGCCCGTGCACGCCGATCTGTCGGCACTGCTGCGAAATCGCAATCTCTGGGCGAGCGCGATCGGCACCGCGGGCGTCATGAGCTGGCTGTTTCTCGTCAACGCGTTCGGACCGCTCTACATCACCAAGATAGAGCATCAGGCGGCGACGACTGCAGGCTTCTTGATGGGGGCCGCCGGTCTCGGTAGCTTTTTCATCGGTCTCATCGGACCGACCTTGTCCGATCGATTCGGACGACGACCAATTCTTGCGCTGCAGGCCTTGCTCAGCGTTTTGTTGCCACTCGCGCTGTTGACGCAAGGATTGTACGGCGCGTCGTGGTTGCTGGCCGGCATATTGTTTCTGACCCAGGGTTGTGATCCGCAAATACTGAATGCGCCGATCGACGCGGCTATCGGAAACTCGATTGGCCAGCACTGTGGCATCATTGAACCATGCCCGCGGCCGGCGAAATCACGGTCCAGTTCATCGGCTGGACCCCGGACTCGTGGCGACTCGCGTTTCGTTCGAGACCACATTGTGGTTTGCGTCCTTTCGCTCCCTACCGTGGCCGGCAAGTGAAGACCGTGCAGCTGCGGGTTAAGTCGTGACGCTCTCCTCACCCAGCAGGTCGTTGACGGCCCGAAACGCCTGGTTGATCGCTTGATCGGTGTATGCCGCGGCCGCGGCGTCAGAATTGGCAATGGCAATCCGACCGAAACGCTTGCGGGCGATTTCGCAAGGCGCCTGCCCCGCAGGCCAGCCGGGATCCCAGAGCGGCGTGTATTCATAGGCATAACCGTGCGACCACCGGTTGACCGTGATACCGGCGATGTCTCGCGCAGGATCGAAACCACCGGCCTCGAGCACACGCGCCAGTTGCTCGCGGATGCTTCGCTCGAACGTCTCAAAGGGTGTCCGGAACAATTCGTATCGGCCCATCTCCTGCTGGTCGCGCGCGGACAAACCCGGGTGACACGGGGTCCGCAGCATATGCAGCAACATCGGCTCGTCCGGCGATTTGGGGCTGGTGTAGTCGCCTATGTCCACGACCGAATTCAGGCTGATATTATTGTGGTACATACCGGGACAGTAGACGCCCTGAATGCCCAGCTTTTGAAAGGCGGTCCAGTTCCTGAGGGCCACTGTCGTATAAACCAGAGGCACCTTGGTGGCGTAGAGCAAAGCCCGCTTTTGCTTCGTGGGAAGTTGGGGGCAAAGAAATGGGATCATGGTGTTGTAACAAGCCATGACGACCATTTTCCCGCGCACCGAATGTATCCTGCCTTGGCCGTCGTTCTGCGAGTATGCGACTTCCACGTCCTTCGCCGACTCCGGCTCATCGCCCAGGTTCCGAACTCGCACAACCGGGCAATTCAATCGGATTCGCACCTGGTTGCCCGGCTGATCGAGGCGTGAATAATCGAACTTGGCCGTCACGATGTCTTCGGCCGTGTGCCCTGAGGCCGAGCCCGGGACCAGCGATCGCACGAGCAAGCGAGCAATGGAAGCATTGCCGTCAGGATAATGGAAAGAGTAAGGCTTCTCGTTCTGGACTCCGCCCGCGGCCGTAAAACTGAGCAGGAATCCGTCTTCCGGTATCCGCTTCAGACCGAGTCCCTGGAAACCTGGCCATCCTTCCGACCAAAGATCGAGCGCCGATACCGCGTCGATGCCGACGCCATAAAGCCCCCAGGTGCGCGTTTGGTAATGTGGAATCACGCCTGGATGGGCCTTCACGACATCGAGCAGGTAGGCCTTGTAGCTCATATGGCAGAGCCGCTTCTTCTTTTCCAACTCCGCCATCCCCGTCATGTAATCGGTATTGCCTGTCTGGATGCGCACGATGTCTCTCTGCACCTCGGGAGATAGGGGGCTCCTTTGCAGAAAGTCCCTCCATTCCTCCGCGGTGCCCTGGTATCGGCCATACATGCCGCCCGGCAGGCCGGCTACGAGGCGATCGACGCCAAATGACTCTTTGTTGAAAAAGACGGCGGATTTGAGACCCATCGAATCATAGAAGGCCGGCTTGGCGCATTTCGCCTGAAGCGCGGGCGGGTCGATGCCCAAATCGCTGAGCAATCCCGCTGCCTCCAGACTGTAGTTGAATGGCGACTCGATGCCCATCGTGCCGCCGTTCATCAGGAGCATCCGACCGTCGATATGAAATTCATTGCGCTTGGCGTGGCCACCGAAATCGTCGTGGTTGTCCAGGATCAGAATCCGCGCCGACGGGCCGGTGTTCGCGCGGAAGAAATGCGCCGCAGCCAAGCCGCTGATGCCGCCACCCACGACCACCAAATCATAGTTTTCGCCGGTCGGCACGGGTTTGCCCGCTCCATTCCAAAATTCGGCGTCACGCACCGAGTGGGGAACTTCAAACGATCCCGGGTGATTCCCGCGCATCTGGGACAGGATGGGAGGGTAATAGCGAGGATCGGCGGGCGTAATCCCTCGCGACAGCAAGACTTCTTGTGCGGAAACATCGGCGCCATTGCCGCCTCCGGGAACCGATGGGACAGTCAAACCCTCTGGACTCTCACCTGTAGATGCTATGGCCGCCTTGCTTCCCAACATACCGCCGGCAGCCGTCGCCGCGACGCCATTCAGAAAATCACGGCGACTGATCGAATTGCCCATGCCCAAATCACGAATTTCGCTATTTTGTTTGTGATGGGCGAAAGGGCACTTCATGCCGGAACTGCGGTCGTCGTTATCATTGCTACCATTGTTTTCCGGGCTCATGGCGATTTCCTCGTTGCTGCGCACAGCTTACTTGCAAATTTCCCAGAAAGTCGACACGGCCCACCGGGTGGTTGCGCCGCTTGCCAGCGGTACCAACTCCATCTCGAGACTCAATCACGCCGCAACAGTACCCGTTGCCGACGCTTCAAGTCGTGCGAGTTCTGGTGCATCCGGGGATTTTCGGCTGGGGAAGGCTCGCTGGCGGGCAGACGACCGACAAACCGAGCGACACGAACGCCTTATATCAAAACGATTCCGGTCACGGTGGAAAGGCTGCTGGGGCAAGTCTGCGGCCAAACGCGGACTGTCGGGCGCAAATGCACCAGAACCAGAATTCGGTCGCTCCGCGAATTTCTGGGCGAAATCTCGGCTCGCAAACCGTGAGGGCACCGCTGACTAGCGCGGCGCGCTAGGCTAGGATGAACGCTGTCTTTGCCGCATCCTCGATTGCCGATACGTCAGGTTTTCCCCCGAGCCGCAACTTGCGTTTGCTTGCCCACACTGAGCCTTTGCGTCGCGACAGTATCCAGCGCGGCGGTCGCGGGATTGCACCATCATGAAAACGCCTCCTGGCGAGGTCGCTGCAGAGAGAAGTCGTACTGCGAACCACGCTTTGAACAATCCGGGGGGCAGACATTGAAAAGCACACTCAAAGCCGAGAAGAACAAAACGCCGGTTTGGCGACGGCTGAGCGCCGGGTTGATCTCCGGAGCCGCCGATGACGATCCCAGCGGCATCGCCACGTACTCGCAGGTGGGCGCGGCCTATGGTTATGCCACTTTGTGGACCGTGCTGCTTGCGCTGCCACTGATGATTGCGATTCAGGCGATCAGCGCGCGCATCGGGCGCGTGACCGGGGCGGGGATTGGTGCCAATATTCGCAAGCATTACGCATCTTGGTTGGCATACAGCCTGGTATCAGCGCTGCTGATCGCCAACGTAATCAATCTGGCGGCCGATATCGGCGCCATGGGAAGTGCACTCCGATTGCTGATCGGGGGTCCGGCGCTCGCCTATACCGCCGCGTTTGCGTTGCTCTCGCTGGCGCTGCAGGTGTTTGTACCGTTTTCCTACTATTCGCCCATCCTCAAGGGGCTGACGCTCAGCCTATTCGCCTACGTAGCAACCGTTTTCGCGATCAAGGTGCCATGGAGCGAGGTCACAAGAGGGGTTTTCCTTCCGCACATCGTGTTCAATGCCAAGTATGCGGTCGCCATCGTGGCGGTCTTTGGCACCACCATCAGTCCTTATCTCTTCTTCTGGCAAGCGGCGCAGGAGGTGGAGGAAGTGCGCGATCCGAGCAACGCGCGCAAACCGCTCAAGCGCAAACCGGAGCAAGGCCCTGACGCCCTGCAGCGCATCGGCATCGATACGG
>Ga0307374_10003106_pt1 | contig 28726 bp, 24 predicted proteins | sample OX3MG_FD_202532 | JGI IMG/M metagenome (GOLD analysis project Ga0307374, IMG submission 202532) | Soil microbial communities from Risofladan, Vaasa, Finland - OX-3 | ecosystem: Environmental > Terrestrial > Soil > Coastal area > Acid sulfate soil | place: Finland: Risofladan, Vaasa | collected... | reverse complement strand
CTGTAATGCGGCCGTCACCGCAGACCGCCACACCCGTCTGTACCCATCTCGCGGGTGGAATCCATCAACCCCGGTTCATCGAGCGGCGTGCCATCCGAGGCTGATCAGCGTGCCGGACGCGGCCAACCCGCCTGCGACGGCAGCTTCCGCCAGCGCCCCGCGGCGGTGCGTGGGCGACGCGGCGGCGAGGCCGACCATGCTGAGCGAGTGCAGCGCGTCGACGGCCGCGCCGCCGGCGACGACCTTGCGGCTGGGCCTGGCCAACGTCAGTGCCAGCTGGATGAGCTGCCTTCCGGCGAGGATCTCGAGCATCGATCGTTCTAGGCGGTCGCCGGTGCGGGTGGAGGCGAACGCGTCGACACCGGCGAGGGCGAACCGGGCGCCGCTGAGCGCCTTGACGGAGGCGTTAGGCGGGGTCATCGGCCCGGGATTGGGACAGGCGCGACGAACATTCCAGAAGGAGCGCGTGCACGAAGGCTTGGGGGAAGTTGCCGCGGAGTTGACGTTCCAGCACGTCGAACTCTTCCGTGAAAAGACCGGGCGGTCCGCATGCAGCACGGTTTCGTTCGAACCAGGCCCTCGCCTCGACACCCATGCCGAGCTGGTGCGCGGCGAGCGCCATGAAGAACCCACACAGCAGGAACGCGCCTTCCGCATCTTCGAGGGGGCGAGCGTCGTGGCGGAAGCGGTACACGTAACCGTCGCGACCGAGCTCCTCGGCGATCGCGTCGTAGGTGGCCCGATGGCGGGGGTCCGAGGGCGGGTACGCCTTGCGGATGCCCGGCAGGAGCAGCGCAGCGTCCACCCGGTCGTCGGTGGGGGAGCGTTGCCAGCGGCCGCTCGGGTGAACGCAGTCGGATGCCGCGTCGGCGGCGATCCCGTCCGCCAGTGCGCTCCACTTGGATGCCTGCGGTGCCGGTGCAAGCGTGGCAACCGCCCGGATACCCGCCGAGCACATCAGCCGGCTGTGCGCCCAGTGTTCGTCGTCGATCTCCCAGATACCGGCGTCGGGTTCGCGCCAGCGTGCTTCGATGGCATCGATACCGGCCTCGACGGCACGCCAGCATTCGAGGTCGAGGCGGTCGTGTGCTCCGGCGGCTCCGAACAGAAGCAGTGCTTCGCCGAGTGCGTCCAGCTGGAACTGCTTGTTCACCCAGTTGCCGATCTTCGGCTTCCCCCCTGGATAACCGGGCAGGCGGGTCAAGGTGTGCTCGTCGGGGACCGACGTTCCGTCGACGCGGTACGCCGGCTTCAATCCGGGTCCGTCCTCGAGCACCCGTTCGGACACGAACCGGACCGCGTCGTCGAGCAAGCTGTGCGCGCCGGTGACGGCGACGGCCTGGCCGACGAAGCACTGGTCGCGGATCCACGCGTACCGGTAGTCGTAATTGCGTCCCGCCTCGGCTCGTTCGGGCAGTCCGAACGTCGCGGCCGCGACCATCCCCCCTCCTGCGCTGGTCAGGCCTCTGAGCACCGCGTAGGCGTGGCGGGAGTCTCTCGGCGCGATGTTGTCCTCGAACTCGGGGACCTCCGACGCCCAAGCGGTCTCGGTCTGGCGCCAGAGCTCGTCGGCGGGAGTGGGTTCGTCCATCGGTCCGGAGCTGATCTCGAGGACCAAGTCGTGAAAGCCGCCTTTTGGCACGCGGATGTGCATGAGTAGAGCCCCGCCGCTGTCGAGCGATGCCCTTTCGGCGCCTGTCCACCTGACTCTCAGGGGACCCGAGCGTGCGGTCCAGGTGCCCTTGTGCTTCTCCACCTCCGTCATCGAGTGGCGGCCGAACCCTGCGCACACGTCGAGGACGACCTCGAAGTCGGTGTCCTCGTCGACCGGGATGATGCGGCGGAGGATCGTCGCCTTTCCCGGGCTCGAGGGGAAGGCAAGCGCTTCTCTGCATTCCGCGATGCCGCCCGACGTCACCCACCGGCTGTGCCAGATGAGGGACCCCTCCTCGTAGTAACCGCCCCATACGAACCACGGGTCCCGAGGAAAGACCGAGTAGTAGCCGGGTCCGCCCATCATCGAGGTGAAGGCGGCATCCGAATCCCACCGCGGTACGCACATCCAGCCGATATCGCCCTTGGGGCCGATGATCGCGCCGCGCTCGCCGTCGGCGATCAGCGCATACTCGCGCAGCACATGCGCGGGAAACTTGAGCTCACCCACTCCCGCTGTGCTCCCCATGTGCGCGTCGCGCCAAACGAGCCGGTGTCAATCCGATGAGTGTGGCCGAGGATTGACGGGTAGGAACAGGCCATGAGATTCCAGATCTGGCACGCACCCCTCCGGCTGGTGACCGGAGCGTTCATCCTCAACTCGGGGATCAACAAGTGGAGGGCCGGTGACGAGGAGGTGCACAAGTACATCCACTCGATGGCCTCGACGGCGTACCCGCAGCTGGAGTCGCTCGACGCGAAGACGTTCACCAAGTCGCTCGCGGGCGCCGAGATGGCGCTGGGGACGGCGCTGCTCACACCCTTCATCAGCCCCGCGGTGGCTGGTGCTGCCCTCACGGCGTTCTCGGGAGGGTTGGTCGGCCTCTATCTCCGCACACCCGGGATGCGGGAGGAGGGGAGCATCCGTCCGAGCCAGAACGGCATTGCGCTGGCCAAGGACTTCTGGATGCTCGGAATCGGTGCCGCGCTCGTCATCGACGGGATCACGTCGCGAGCGAAGCGCCTGATGCCCGGGAAGAAGTGAGCGGGCCGCCCCGTCCGCTGATGGGGCCGTTCTATGGGTGTGCGGCGCGAGCCGGCGGTGCCGGGTCGACCAGCACGCAGCGGGTGCCGCTGTAGATCGTCGGCATGCACTTGTTGCAATGGATGCACAGCGACTCGGTGCTGCTGCCCTTCTGCATCTTGTTGACGAGGTCCGGCTCGCGTAGCAGGGCACGCGCCATGGCGACGAAGGGGAAGCCCAGTTCGACGGCGCGCTCGATCGTCTCGAGGCGGTTGATTCCCCCGAGGAGGATCAGCGGCAGCGTGAGAGCCTCCCTGAACTGCCGCGCGTAGGGAAGGAAGAACGCCTCCTCGAACGGGTACGACGGCATGAACCTGCTCCCCAGGAGCTTGAACCCCGCCTTCAGCGGGCGCGGCAGGGTGGCGCCGAACTCCTCGAGGGGAGCCTCGCCGCGGAACAGGTACATGGGATTGCTCAACGAGCTGCCTCCGGTCAGCTCGAGGGCGTCGAGGTGGCCGTCTGCCTCGAGCATCTGCGCTACAGGGATGCTCTCGTCGAGCCAGAGGCCGCCCGGTACGCCGTCGGCCATGTTGAGCTTGGCGGTGACTGCGATCCCGTCACCGGCGCCGGCACGCACCGCGGCGACCACCTGGCGGGCAAACCGGGCGCGGTTCTCCAGGGATCCCCCCCAGGCGTCCTTGCGCTTGTTGAGCTTCGGGCTCAGGAACGCCGAGAGCAGGTAGTTGTGGCCGAGATGCACTTCGATCGCGTCGAACCCTGCCTGAACTGCAAGCTCGGCCCCGCGCCGGTAGTCGTCGGTGATCCGGGCGATGTCTGCCTCGGTCACCTCGCGGGCGACGCTGCCCGTCATCCCTACGTGGCGCGACGGGGCCAGCGAGGGCAGCCGGTTGGACTTCGGGTTGGCGACCGGGCCCGCGTGCCCGACCTGTGCTGCCGCTTTCGCACCCTCGGCGTGGATTGCATCGGTGAGCCGGCTGAGTCCTTCGACGGTGTCGTCGCCGAGGACGATGCAGCCCCGCGCCGTGCGGCCTTCCGGGGAGACGGCCAGGTACGCGACCGTGCTCATGCCGACCCCTCCCGCGGCCACCTTCACGTGGTAATCAACGAGCGCGTCGGTCACCTGACCCTTGGGGGTGGCTCCTTCGAAGGTCGCCGCCTTGATGACCCGGTTGCGCAGGGTGATGGGGCCGAGCTGGCTCGGCTCGAACGCGATGGACGCCATACGGCAACGATAAGCAGATCGCCGGCGTGGCGACGCCCTGATCATCCCACCGTGCGAAACGGTAGGTTTGGCGGAGGCTCAACATCGGGGGAAACGGACATGAAGGTCGACGCTGAAGCCGCTGGAATGGACGCCGCCCGACTCGCACGTATCGACGAGCACCTGAAGAACAGGTATGTCGATGCAGGGAAGATCGCCGGCTGCCAGGTGGCGGTCGTCAGGCGCGGGAACGTGGCCCACTATTCGGAGTTGGGCCTGGCCGACAGGGAGCGTCGTCTTCCGGTAGGCCAGGACACGATCTGGCGCATCTACTCCATGACCAAGCCGATCACGGGCGTCGCGTTGATGACCCTCTACGAACGCGGGCACTTCCAGCTCTCGGATCCGGTCAGCCGGTTCATACCGTCGTGGCGATCGATGAAGGTCGCCGAGAAGTCAGGGGACGGAGCTGTGCGCTTGGTCGACCCGGTCAGGCCGATCAGCATCCGGGACGTCCTCATGCACATGTCAGGCCTCGGTTACGGCCGCGACAACCTCGACCTGAACCTGGAGTCCGAGGACGGCAAGATCAAGGCGCCTTCCACCCGCTTCGACAGCCTCGAGGACATGGTCGAGAGGCAGGCGGGCTGGCCCTTGCGGTTCCAGCCGGGGACCAGGTGGCTCTACTCGTTTGGCACCGACGTGTGCGCCCGGCTGGTCGAGATCATCTCCGGCCGGCGCTTCGACCAGTACCTCGACGAGGAGGTGTTCGGCCCGCTAGGCATGCGGGACACGGCCTTCCATGTAGACGATGACCGTGCGCCGAGGTTTGCCTCCCTGTACGGACGCAACTCGCGCAAGGAGCTCGTGCTTTTGGACGATCCCCAGGACAGCACCTACCGGAAGCCGCCGGCGTTTCTCTCCGGCGGCGGAGGGCTCGTGTCGACTTTGGGGGACTACCTGAGGTTCTGCCAGATGCTGCTCGGCGGCGGCGAACTGGACGGCCGGCGGGTTCTAGGGCGAAAGACCGTGGAGCTGATGACGGTCAACCACCTTCCCGGCGGCGGGAGCATGAGCGATTTCGCGCTCCCCGGCGGCTACGGGGAGGTCGGCTTCGACGGGATGGGCTTCGGCTTGACGATGGCCGTGTCGAAGGGCCCGGCGCAGACCGGGATCGTCGGCTCGCCCGGCGAGTACATGTGGGGAGGCGCGGCCTCGACAGTCTTCTGGGTCGACCCTGCCGAGGATCTCCTGGTGGTGTTCATGACTCAGCTTCTGCCGTCGGGGACCTTCAACTTCCGTGGCCAGCTGAAGGCTCTGGTGTACCCGGCAATCGTGGACTGAGCGAGTGCCAACGCCCGTCTCGTGAGGACCTCGGGCGCCGCGCCGGCGTGGCGGACGGGACGGTGCCATCCGAGGTGAGCCAGCCGCGTTTGCGGAACAGCGCGAGCAGACCGACGACGACCAGGACCTGGACCCCGATGCCGGCACCGATGAACACGGGCATCGAGGTGATCCTGTCGACCATCCACCCGAAGTTCTGGCCGAAGAACCCGGTCAGGAAACTGAGGGGAAGGAAGATGGTGGCGATGATGGTGAGCTGCTTCATCACCACGTTCAACCGGTTTGACACCGTCGAGAGGTGGGTGTCCAACACGCCGGTCATCAGGTCGCGGTAGCTGTCTACCAGGTCGCTGATGCGGATCAGGTGGTCGTAGAGGTCGCGGAAGTAGCGCTCCGCGTCAGGGGTCATCCCCGGCAGGGAGTCCCCGCTGCCCACCAGCGAAGCGAACATGTCCCGCTGGGGGGTGACCACTTTCCGCATCGAGATGAGCGACCGCTTCATGTCGAACAGGCGTCCGAGCTGCTCCTCCGTGGGACGCTCGAGGATCTCGTCCTCGAGCTCGTCAATCTTGTCGTCGAGGTTGGACAGGACCGGGAAGTAGCCGTCCACGAGAGTGTCCACGACCCTGTAGAGGAGCATCACGTGATCGGCTGCCGTACCCGACCGCCGGGCGAGGCGCTCTGCGAGCCCGGAGAAATCCGGGCAGGGCTGGTGGTGCACGGTCACGAGGAAGCTCTCGGTGTAGAAGCAGTGCACCTCGGCCAGACGCGCTTCGGCGGTAGCCCCGTACACGACGAGCAGGGCGAAGTCTTCGTACATGTCGATCTTCGGGCGCTGGCCGAAGTGCTCCGCGTCCTCCACGGCAAGGGGGTGGAAGTGGAACGTGTCGCTGAGCAGAGCGACGACCTCGTCGTCGACCCCCTCGATATCAGCCCAGAAGTGGGTGCCGGACTCCATGAGTCGATTGATGTTGGCGACATCGAGGTGCTCGGCTTTGCCGTCGACGGTGATCAGGTGGCCTTCCATGGCCGCCATTGTGCCGCCGGGCGCCTCCGGGGAGGTGGTCCCTCCGGGTCACGCGCGCGCGGGTAGCCCCAGCTCCCTCGCGATCAGCATCCGCTGAACCTCCGACGTCCCTTCGCCGATCTCGAGGATCTTGGCGTCGCGGTAGAACCGGCCGACGGGAGTCTCGTTCATGAACCCGTATCCACCGAAGATCTGGGTGGCCTCCCTGGCGTTGACCATCGCGGCATCCGACGCGACGAGCTTGGCGATGGCAGCTTCCTTCTTGAACGGCTTCCCTGCTTCGAGGCGTGCAGCGGCGTCGCGGTACGCGAGCCTCGCCACGTGGGTGCGGGCTTCCATGTCGGCGATCTTGAACTGGAGAACCTGGTACTCGGAGATCTTGTGGCCGAACGCCTCGCGTTCATCGACGTAGCGCAGGCATTCGTCCACGCAGCCCTGCGCGAGTCCCACCGACAGGGCGGCGATGGCAATGCGCCCCTCATCGAGTGTCCGCAGGAACTGCGCGTACCCGCGCCCGCGCTCGCCGAGGAGGTTCGATTCCGGAACCCGGCAGTCCGTGAAGGAGAGCTCCCGGGTGTCGGACGCGAGCCACCCCACCTTCGAGTACTTCTTCGAGACCGAGAACCCCGGCGTGCCCGACGGGACGATGATCGCTGAGATCTCCGGCCGCCCGCGCCCATCCTTGCCGGTCACTGCAGTGACCGTCACGAGGGCCGTGATGTCGGTGCCGGAGTTCGTGATGAACGACTTCGTCCCGTTGATCACCCATTGGCCGCCGTCGAGCGTGGCGGTCGTGCGGGTGGCGCCGGCATCGGTCCCTCCGCCGGGCTCCGTGAGCCCGAACGCGCCGAGCGCACGGCCGGAGCAGAGGGCGGGGAGCCACCGCTGGCGCTGTTCCTCTGTGCCGAACCGGAATATCGGCATGGCACCCAGCCCGACGCCTGCCTCCAGGGTGATGGCGACCGACGAGTCGACCCTTGCGAGCTCCTCCAGCGAAAGGCAGAAAGTGGTGTAATCGCCCCCCATCCCGCCGTACTCCTCCGGGAACGGCAACCCGAACAGGCCCATCTCGCCCATCTTCCCGACGATCGTGTAGGGGAACTCTTCGCGCTCGTAGATCTCAGCGATGACGGGCGAGATCTCGGTCCGCGCGAACCGTTCGACGGTCGCGCGAAACGCCTCTTGTTCAGGTGAGAGATCCATCACGGCTCTTCTAGCGCGTCTTCAAGGGCGGGTGCGCCGCCGGCGAGGGCCTGCACGACGCGCGACGGGCTCGGCCTGCCGAGCTTCTGGGCCATCCACGAGCTGGTCGCGACGAGCGATTCGAGGTCGACACCGGTGTCGATGCCGAGCCCGTGGAGCATCCAGACCAGGTCCTCCGTAGCGAGGTTCCCAGTGGCGCTGTCCGCGTATGGGCAACCTCCCAAACCACCCGCCGAAGCGTCGACGGTGGCCACCCCTGCTTCGAGAGCGGCGAGCGTGTTGGCGAGCGCCTGGCCGTAGGTGTCGTGGAAGTGCACGGCGAGCTGTCCGGTTGCGATGCCAGCCGACCCGAGACCGTCCAGCAAGTCGTGGACCTGCCCCGGCGTCGCCACCCCGATGGTGTCACCGACGCTCAACTCGTCGCATCCCATCTCCATCAACCGTTTGCAGACACCGACGACCTGACCAGGCTCGACGGGCCCTTCCCAGGGGTCGCCGAAGCACATCGACACGTAGCAGCGAACCCACATCCCGTTCGACTTCGCCGAAGCCACAACGGGTTCGAACATGCGAAGCGACTCGTCGACGCTGCGATTGAGGTTTCGCCGGGCGAAGCTCTCGGTTGCGCTGCCGAACACGGCGATGTGGCTCACCCCGGCGGCGACCGCCCGGTCGAGCCCCGCCTGGTTGGGGACCAGGACCGGCAACCGCAGGCCGGGGCGGACGGGAAGGAGCGGGTACAGCTCGCCGGCGTCCGCGAGCTGAGGCACCCAGCGCGGAGATACGAAGCTGGTGGCCTCGATGGTCGACAGGCCGCTCGACGCCAACCGCTCTATGAACTCCAGCTTCGTGGCGAGGGAGACCGGCGACGCTTCGTTCTGGAGGCCGTCGCGCGGGCCCACCTCGTAGACGCCCACCCGACCGGGCAGGCCGGCGATCGGGTGGGGGTCCGGAGCCCTCATCGATCGTCGCCCGTAGCGAGCTCGGCCAGTGGCTGACCCAGCGCGACGGCTTGCTGCTCGACGACGAGGACCTTCGACACCATCCCGTCCGATGGTGCCGCTACGACGTGTTCCATCTTCATCGCCTCGACGGTGACGATCGGTTCGCCTCGCCGTACGGCCGCGCCCTGCTTGACGTGGACGGCGAGGACGGTGCCGGGCATAGGGCTGGTAACCGCACCACCGGCAGTTGCACGGTGGCGGCTCTCGCCGACGGCGTCATGCAATCGGGTGAGCTCCCAGGACTCGCCTGCCCTGCAGATCCACATCGTGTCCCCTTCGGCGGCGAAGAGATATTGCTCTGCTACGCCGTCGAACTCGATCGACGCTGACGAATCTCCTTCGAGAAAGACTCTCGCCGTGACGGGACCTGAACCCTGCCACGACACGTGGGCACCGGAGAAGGGGTCGCCCGCGACTGACACCTCGATTTCCCGGTCCTCGATTTCCCGGTCGTCGACCGACCACCGGCTGGCTCGCGCGACGGGACCACCGACCCTCCATCCGTCCGGCAAGCTCCAGGGATCGCCGCTCTTCGAAGCCGCGCGCTGGATGGCCTCGGCCACTACCGCCGCTGCGCCTGCAGCCCGGCCGTGGTCGTCGTGGCTCATGAGGCCTGGGGTGACCCTGTCGACCAAGCCGGTGTCGAGGTTGCCGGACACGACATCGCCGTCGGCGAGAAGGCGGTGGAGGAAAGAGACGTTCGTGCGGACCCCGGCGACGGCTGTGGCGCCGAGGGCCCAGCGGAGCCGGGCGAGGGCCTGGTCACGGTCCTCGCCCCAAGCGATCACCTTCGCCAGCATCGGGTCGTAGCTGACGCCGACCTTCGTCCCGACCGAGAGTGCCGAGTCGACCCGCACCCCTTCTCCCTCCGGCTCCCGGAGCAACCGGATGGTTCCGGTCGACGGCAGGAATCCGTTGGCGGGGTCTTCGGCGTACACCCTCGCTTCGACGGCATGACCGCTCGCCGGAGGTGGGTCACTCCAAGGAAGTCGATCGCCCGACGCCAGCCGGACCTGCCACTCGACGAGGTCGATCCCGCGGACCATCTCGGTCACCGGGTGCTCCACCTGCAGCCGTGTGTTCATCTCCATGAAGAAGAACTCGCCCGGCGTGTCCGCCGAGACGATGAACTCCACCGTGCCGGCGCCGCTGTAGCCGCACGCTTTGGCCACGGCGACGGCTGCGCTCTCCATGGCCGAACGCGTCGCCGCATCGAGAAGAGGAGAGGGCGTCTCCTCGACGATCTTCTGGTGCCGTCTCTGCAGGCTGCACTCGCGCTCACCGAGGGCGAGAACGGCGCCGTGGTTGTCGGCGATCACCTGGATCTCGATGTGACGGGGCCGCGCGACGAATCTCTCCACCAGGAGCGCGCCGTCCCCGAAGGCTGCGACGGCCTCCCTTCTCGCAGCCGCGATCGCTGCCGGCAGTGCCTCCACAGAGTCGACGCGGCGCATGCCTTTGCCCCCGCCTCCCGCCGAGGGCTTGAACAGGACGGGCAGGCCGATCCCGAGCGCCGCCTCGGCGAGCTGGGTGTCGTCGAGCTCTCGGTCCGAGACCCCTGGCACGACCGGCACCCCCGCAGCGGATGCGATGTTCTTGGCGTTGATCTTGTCGCCCATCTCGCGGATCGTCTCCGCGGAGGGCCCGATGAACACGACGCCGGCCTTCGTGCACGCTTCGGCGAGGGCGGGGTTCTCGGAGAGGAAACCGTACCCGGGGTGCAGGGCATCGGCCCCCGAAGCGACAGCCGCGCCGACCACCGCCCCCACGTCGAGATAGCCAGCCGGTCCGCCGATGCGAAAAGCGGCGTCCGCCATGCCGCGGTGCAGGGAATCTTCATCCGCATCGGTGAAGACCGCGACAGAACGTATGCCCATCGATCTCAGGGTGCGGGCCACCCTGACGGAGATCTCACCTCGGTTGGCGACGAGGACGGAGCGGATCGGCACCGTCACATCCTGAACACGCCGTAGCCGACCGGCTCGATCGGAGCGTCTCCCGCCGCCGCGATGGCGAGTCCCAGTACACGTCGGGTGTCTACAGGGTCGATGATCCCGTCGTCCCACAACCTGGCTGTCGCGTAATACGGGTTGCCCTGCTGCTCGTACTGCTCCCGGATCGGCGCTTTGAAGTCCTCGGTCTGCTCGTCGGTCCAGGAGTCGTCGCGGTTTGCGACGGTCGCCAGGACCGACGCTGCCTGCTCCCCGCCCATCACCGATATCCGGGCGTTCGGCCACGTCCACAAGAAGCGCGGCGAGTATGCCCGCCCGCACATCGAATAATTGCCGGCGCCGAAGCTGCCGCCGACGATCACCGTGAACTTGGGCACCCGCGCACAGGCGACAGCGGTGACCATCTTCGCCCCGTGCTTCGCGATGCCTCCCTCTTCGTATTCACGACCGACCATGAAGCCGGTGATGTTCTGCAGGAACACGAGTGGTATCCGCCTCTGGTCGCACAGCTGTATGAAATGCGCGCCCTTCAGCGCCGACTCGCTGAACAGGACACCGTTGTTGGCGACGATCCCGACCGGGTGGCCCCAGATGCGCGCGAACCCGGTGACCAGCGTGGGGCCGTACTCCGGCTTGAACTCCATGAACCTGCTGCCGTCGACGATCCGTCCGATCACCTCGTGAACGTCATACGGGGTGCGGGTGTCGGAGCTCACGACGCCGTAGAGCTCGCCGGGATCGAGCCGCGGCTCTTCGACGGGGCCCGTGCTCCACGCCGGGACCGGAGGCGGCGGGAGCGTCGCCACTATCGCCCGCACCATGGCGAGTGCCTCGCGGTCGTCGGCGGCGAGGTGATCCGTGACCCCCGAACGCCTGGCATGCAACTCGCCACCCCCGAGCTCCTCCGCGGTCACCACCTCGCCGGTCGCGGCCTTCACCAGGGGAGGGCCCCCGAGGAAAATGGTGCCCTGGTTGGCGACGATGACGTTCTCGTCGCTCATCGCCGGCACGTATGCGCCCCCCGCGGTGCAGGACCCGAGCACGGCGGAAACCTGCGCGATCCCCGCTGCCGACAGGTTCGCCTGGTTGTAGAAGATCCTGCCGAAGTGGTCCCGGTCGGGGAACACCTCGTCCTGGGCGGGCAGGAAAGCGCCGCCGGAATCGACCAGGTAGATGCACGGCAGGCGGTTCTGCCGGGCAACCTCCTGCGCTCTCAGGTGCTTCTTCACGGTCATGGGGTAGTACGTGCCGCCCTTGACCGTCGCGTCGTTGGCCACGATCACGCAGCGGCGCCCGGACACGACCCCCACCCCGGTTATCAAGCCGGCCGCCGGGCAGCCGTCGTCGTACATGCCGCCCGCCGCGAGGGGCGACAGTTCCAGGAAGGGTGTCCCAGGGTCGAGCAAGACCTCCACCCGGTCCCGGGGTAGCAGCTTGCCGCGCGCCGTGTGGCGCTCCCGGGCGGCGTTCGGGCCGCCCAGCGATGCGGAATGGAGGCGCCGGCGCAGTTCGCCGGCCAGCGCCGCGTGGTGTTCGTGGTTGTGCTGGAACGACCGCGATCTCGTGTCTACCGCGCTGCTCAGCATCGGGGACTCCCGCTGTGGCGCGGCGGCATGAGTGGCCATGCCAGGGATGATAGGAGGAGGGCAGGGGTCGGCTGGGGTGGCGGGCGGCTCCGTCCAGGTAGTTTCGTGGTGACAGGAAGCCCAGATCGGGGGACAGTTGTACGCACGCCGCCACGCCCAGGAGAACCCGGACCAACCCGCCATCGTGATGGCAGGAACCGGGGCGGTGACCACGTTCGGGGAATACGAGGAGCGATGCAACCAGGTCACGCACCTCCTGCGGTCGGCCGGCCTCAACCGCGGTGACCACGTCTCGGTCCTGATGGAGAACTGCCCGCAGATACTCGAGATACAGGGGGCGGCTGAGCGGATCGGGCTCTACTACACCCTCGTCAACTCGCACCTGTCACCCGACGAAGTCGCGTACATAGTCACCGATTCCTGCTCGAGGGTGTTCTTCAGCTCCGTGGCCAAGAGCGAAATTGCCGAGGCGGCCGCCGAGCAGTGCCCGAAAGTCGAGCGGCTTTTCATGGCGGGCGCAGACATCGCCCGGGGCAGGTGGGAGCCCTACGAGGACGCGATCGCGGCCTTTCCCGTGGACCCGGTCCCGGACGAAGCGATGGGCTCGGCGATGCTCTACTCGTCGGGCACCACCGGGCACCCGAAGGGGATCATCAGGCCATTGCCCGAGGGAACGCCCGAAGAGCAACCCGACCAGACCTCTTACTTCCGGTTCGTGTGGGGCCTCAGGGACAACATGGTGTACCTGAATCCCGCACCGCTGTATCACTCGGCACCCCAGCGCAGCGTGTCTCTCGCACTTTCGATGGGGTCGACGTCGGTGGTGATGGAGCGCTTCGACCCGGAGGACTGGCTTCGCCTGGTAGAGCGGTACCGGGTAACCCATTGCCAGATGGTCCCCACCATGTTCACGAGGCTGCTCCGGCTGCCTGAAGACGTCCGCCTCCGCTACGACACCTCGTCGCTGGAACGCATCATCCACGCAGCTGCGCCGTGCCCGGTGCCGATCAAGAAGGCGATGATCGAATGGCTGGGGCCGATCCTCAACGAGTACTACGCGGCCACCGAGGGCAACGGCATGACGTTCTGCGAGTCGAGGGAGTGGCTGGAGCACCCGGGCACCGTCGGGCGCTGCCTGTTGGGAGAGATGCACATCCTCGACGAGGAGGGCAACGAATGCCCCACTGGTGTGGACGGCACCGTCTGGTTCAAGGGGGCGACCAACTTCGAATACTTCAACGATCCCGCAAAGACGGCCGAGAACCGCTCGGCGGACGGGCAGATGAGCACGGTCGGGGACGTCGGCCATGTCGACGAAGAGGGCTACCTGTACCTGACCGACCGCAAGACCTACATGATCATCTCGGGAGGGGTCAACATCTACCCGCAGGAGACGGAGAACCTCCTGTCCACCCACCCCAAGGTCCTCGACGTCGCCGTGATCGGAGTACCCAACGACGACCTCGGGGAGGAGGTCAAAGCGGTCGTTCAACTGGTGGACCCCGCCGAGGCAGGTCCCGAGACGGAAGCCGAGCTGATCCGCTTCTGCCGGGAGCACGTGGCCCACTTCAAGTGCCCACGTTCGGTCGATTTCGTCGACGAGCTTCCGCGGCTGCCCACCGGCAAGCTCTACAAGCGCCTGCTCAGGGACAAGTACTGGGAGGGTCATCGGTCCTCGATCGTGTGACTCCCATACGCTGGGGGGCATGGCCAGCGCATTGACGGGGGTCAGGGCGTTTCTGACCGGGCGTGACCCGAGGGCTACGACCCGCCACCGCGACGTACAGGGCGGTGGATCGAGGGCAGCCGTCCTCGGCGCCGGCGACGGGCTGCTGACCAACGTCTCGCTGGTGCTGGGCGTCGCCGGAGCGTCAGCGGGCGCGTCGACGGTGCGGCTGGCCGGGGTCGCCGGACTCCTGGCCGGGGCATTCTCCATGGCCGCGGGGGAGCTCATCTCGGTCCGGGCACAGCAGGAGCTGACCCAGCGGGAACTCGAGGTGGAGCGCCAGGAGCTCAGGGACGAGCCGGAGGCGGAGCGCCGGGAGCTGGCGGGCATGTTCCGGGCGCGAGGGCTCTCGGCGGAAGAGGCCGACGTGGTCTCGCGGATCCTCTCGACCAACCACGCCGTGGCTCTCGACACCCACGCCCGCATGGAACTGGGCATCGATCCGAACGCCTCGGGGGCGGCGGAGCGCGCGGCGGTCCTGTCGTTTCTGTCCTTCTCGCTGGGGGCGATCCTCCCACTGCTGCCGTGGTTCTTCACGCGTGGAGCAGCGGCCGTCGTGGGGTCGATCGTCATCGGAGCGCTTGCCGCGCTCACGCTGGGAGCACTCATCGGCGCGTTGGCCGGGAGGAGCATTCCGCGGACGGCACTCCGCCAGATCGTCGTCGCGGCGATCGCAGCCGGGGTGACGTACGGGGTCGGCCACCTCTTGGGAGTGTCCGCGACGTGACGGACGTTCGCAGCGCGCCGGCGGGCATGTTGAGACGCGGCGAGCTGCGCCTCGGCGAGTTGCTGGCCGAAGGCGGAGAAGGCCGGGTGTTCGCGCTGCCACTCCAACCCCACCTCGTCTTCAAGGAGTACCAGCATCCTTTCTCCCGCGACCATCTCCGGGACCTCGTCTCCTGGCCCGAAGGAGGCGACCAGCTTCTGGCCGAGCGAGTCCGGGCGTGCGCTTCCTGGCCGACCGCCGTGGTTGAAGCCCAGTCCCCGCGCGGCGCAAGCGCCGCCCTCTCCCTGGCCGAGGGTGTGGTGATGCCGAGAGCGCCCCGGCGCTTCGCGCTGCGCCACCGCGACGGCGTCACCCGGCTGGCCACACTCAGTTACCTGACAGCCGACCCTGCCTACCGGGAGGTCGCGTACGGGATCGAGCTCCCCGCGGCGTTCACCCCGGAGCGGCTGGGAATCGTGTACGCGCTGGCGCGGCTGCTCGAAGCCTTCGAGAAGCTGCAACCAGCGGTGGGCCACGGCGACCTGTCCGCCAAGAACGTCCTGTGGTCCCTGCAACGAGGTCCCGAGGTATTCGTCATCGACTGTGACAACTGCGAGCGATTCGGCCCCGATGGCGAACCGGGAAGCCAGGAAGGGCGCCGCCGCGCAATGACACCGAACTGGGACGACCCGGCGGTGGCACCTGGAAGCAATCCGGGGCTCGAGGCGGACCGGTACTCGTTGGCGCTGATCTTCCTCCGCGTGGCCGGTGCAGCGAACTTCCCCGTGCAGGCGCGCCAGAGACAGGGGCAGGCGATAACGATCGAATTCCCCGTTCCGCGCGGGTATGCCAGCGAGGTCCTGCTCGGACCGGCTGCGCCGCTGTGGGACATGTGCTCGCGGGGTCTGAGCCTCAGTGACCCCGGCGGGAGGCCGCCGGCGAGCGCGTGGGTTGCAGAGCTCGAAGCGGTTCTCGACGCGGTTGGGGCCGCAGGCTTGATGCGTGCAGTGTGGGCGACTCAGGACGGCGGCCCTACCCGTGAGCACCGCGTCGCTCCGGCGGGTGGGGGAGCGGATGTGACGATACGCCCGGTCGTTGCGCCGCCGCGTCCAGCGCCTCCCCGTCGCCTCGTCGCTGCTACTGCCCCGGCACGCAGCAATGCGCAACCTTTGCCGGTGCCTCAAACGGCGTACCCGCTCTTCCATGAAGCGACCTCGCCACCCGCGGTGAGCCGGCAATTCGCCGACGGCGTGGTGATCGCCTTGCGGTGGTGGCTCGGCGCGCACCGGGTTCTGTTGCGTCCGGCGACCGGGGCGCGAGCCGGCCGCCGCTGGGGCGGTCAGCTCGCCCTGTGCGCGGCGGTGGACCTTGCGGGCGCGGCGGTCGGTCTTTTCATTGTCGCCATGGCTACAGCACCGGTGCTCGGTATATGACGGGTAGCGTGGCGGCGAGATGAGCTCCGTGAATGTCGGCGTCGAGGAGCGCTACGCCGTCTTCCCCTTCTACCTCTGCCTGGACGTCTCCGCCTCCATGGCCGGAGCGCCGATCGACAGCGTCAACAGGGAGCTGCCCCTCCTGCGTTCGAGCGTCGGTGAGGATCCCGCCATCGCGGAGGTCATCCGCTTCGGGATCGTCACGTTCAGCGACGTCGCACACACGGCGCTCCCTCTCTGCGACCTGAGCCTCGTCGAAGCGGTGCCCGAGCTCGCAGCGCAGGGCCGCACGTCCTACTCAGCTGCGTTCGACCACCTCCGCAGGATCATCGAGGATGACTACAACACCGGCAGGGCGGGCGGCGACAAGTGGTATCGCCCCGCGGTCGTGTTCGTCTCCGACGGGAGACCCACCGATGATCCAGAGCGTTGGCGCGCAGCGCTTGGCCGCCTCGCGGATCCCAGCTGGCGGCGGCGGCCGAACATCCTCGCCTTCGGGTTCGGCGATGCCGACCCGTCGATCCTCGCCGAGGTGGTCGGATCCCAGCCGAACCGGGCCTTCGTCGCCGATGAGGGAGCCCCTCCGAGCCGGGTGGTTCCCGAGCTGATGTCCGGTCTCGTCAAGTCCATCGTCAGTTCGTCCGCGAGCGTTTACACCGGATCGGCGCAGCTGGTGGTCCCTGAACTGCCGAGCATGCACGCCATACCGGTCGACCCGCTGGACTGACTCCGTGCGAGACTTTGGGCGCCCGTCGCCTGCGGCGGCCATCGAACCGCCGCTTCGCTCACCGGCAGGCGCGACATCCGCCGGCTACCGCGCCGACGGGGGTGCCACAGGCTGGTGCGTCCTGCGTGCCGCGACCGTCACCGGAGTCGGGCACAGGCTCGCCGGTGAGGGAAACCAGGACTACTACGCATGGGCAGACGCCGGTGCGCGCCTCGCGTTGGCCGTCGCCGACGGGCTTGGGTCGGTCCCGGGCTCGGACTGTGCTGCCCATCTCGCCGCCGGCGCCGCGGTGGCTGCCGCCTGCGATGCGTACGGCACTCCGCTGGATGCAGCGCTCGCCGGCGTCGCGTGCGCCGAGGCGGGGCTTCGCGGCGTGGAGGCAGCGCAGGGTGCCACGACTCTCATCGTCGGCGTCGCCGAGCCCGGGCGAGAGATCGCTCTCGCGCGCGTCGGCGACAGCACCGCCTTCATCGTGACTCCGGGGGCCCAACAGGAGAGCGAGTCGTGGCGCGAGGTGTTCCCCCCGCCTTCCGGCGACGAAGACCTGGTGACCGTCGCGACCGGCGCTCTGACGGCCACCATGGACAGTCCACCGGCGAGTATCGAATCGGTGGAGGTAGAGCTGTTGGACGGGGAGGTGCTCGTCGTCGTCAGCGACGGTGTTGCAGTACCGTGGAGGGACGGTCCGTCAACGGTGGCGCCGGCGATGGCCGAAGGAATCCTCGCAAGACCTTCGCCATTGCAGCTTGCCGGCCTCGCGGACTTCTCCCGGCAGGGGTGCCACGACGACAGGACGATCCTGGCCCTGTGGCTCGCGCGGGACGGCTCACCGCCCGCGGATGAATGAAGGGCATTCGGGTGGTGCCCCATCTCGGCTCAGAGCACGTCTGCGAGAGCCTCGACCCTGGCACCGCTGAGAGCCCATGCCTCCACCACATATCCCCCGCCCGGAATGAGCCCCGCAACGAGGATGGACAGTGTCGTGAAGAAACTCCATCGCATCCGCGCCCGCACGAGGAGCACGAGGATCAGGTAGAGCGTGAACACGCAGCCGTGGGTGAAGCCGACCACCATCAGGGCGGCGGCCCAGGCGCCGGCGAACCTGTAACCCGTGAGGGATACGACCCAGGCGAGGCACAGCACTACGAAGAAGGTCGCCTCCCAGAACGCGACCTTGCGCAGGAGCTTGATCATCCTCACCGGTCACGGAGGGTACTTCGGGTGAACCCTGCTGTCTTCGCAGCGCAGACACGCATTTGACCGTTTCCGCCTCGTACGCTCCGGTACCGGGCTGAGATCTGGTAGCGTTCCCGGCTGGTAAGGGGAGTAGCCCTTCGCCGGTCGATCGACATGCTGGCGTGATGAGCGCCCGGTCACCGGGTCTGCGCTGAGCGGACGGGCGAGACCTTCCGTCTGTGCCATGTCGTCGTGGCCGGGCGGAGGTTCACGACTCTCGCCCGGCAGAAGGATCGCAACGGGTGAACCCCTACGTCGTGTTGATCGCCTTCCCGGTCGTCTTCTTGGGCGAACTGCCGGACAAGACGATGTTCGCCAGTCTCGTCATGGCCACCCGGGGTAAGCCTGGCCAGGTGTGGCTGGGCGCTGCCGGCGCCTTCGCGCTGCACGTCGCGATCGCCACCACCGTCGGGGCAGTGATCTTCTCCTTCCTGCCAGTCCGGGTGGTCGAGGGGATCGTCGCCGTGTTGTTCTTGGCCGGGGCGGGATACGCGTTGTGGTTGGGCGGCCGGGAGAAGGACTCTCGGACCACCGGAGAACCCCCCCGCCACGGAGCTTTGGTCACCGCGTTCGTGGTCATCTTCCTGGCCGAATGGGGTGACCTCACCCAGATGCTCACGGCGAACCTGGCAGCGCACTACCGCTCGACGCTGGCGGTGGCGGTCGGGGCGACGCTGGCCCTGTGGGCGGTCGCAGCTCTGGCGGTTACCGGCGGGCAGGTGCTGCTGCGGTGGGTAAAGGTGGGGACCGTCCGTAAAGTCACCGCGGTCGTGCTGATCGGCCTGGCCGCCTACAGCGCCGGGTCGGCGCTGCGTTGACGAATGCCGAGACGCTTACCACCCGATCCGGACAAAGGGAGACCCATTCCGCTGGTCCCTCATAATCTTCCTGTCTAGACCCTTGCCACCTTGTCCACTTACGGTTACCATCAGCCGCGCCCGGCACCCGCCGGGAGTGACAAGAAAACGGGGGGAGTGGCGACGACGAATCGCCACCATATCGGGAGGGTAGATGTCCATGTTGTCACGACGTAGGCTTATTGGGACCGTCGCGTGCGTCGTCACCATCGCCCTCGGGCTGGCCGGCTGCGGATCGAGCTCGAAGAACACGGCCGGAGGTACGACCAACACCACGACCGGTAACAAGGCGACCGGATCGCCCCTTGTTGTCGGATTGATTTGCTCCTGCAGCGGGAACCCACTCGCGAACAACCTCTCAGAGCGTGTCTACCAGGCCTTCGTCAGCTGGGCGAACGACAACGGCGGGATCGAGGGACATCCGATCCAGCTGATCACAGAAAACGACAACTTCGTTCCGGCCACATCAATCAGCGAGGTGCACACTCTCGTGGCCGACCACATCGTGGCCCTTGTCGACGAGTCGCAGTTCGACATCACCTGGGCGTCGTACATCCAGTCGACCGGAATCCCGGTGATCGGCGCACAGACGGCATCCGAGCCGTTCTTCCAGAACCCGGACTTCTTTGCCGAGGCCATGACCGAGGACGCGCTGTTCACCGCGGTCATCTCGACAGGGAAATCGCAGGGCGCCAAGACCATCGGTGAGCTCTACTGCGCCGAGTCGGTGATCTGCCAGCAGGGGATCGCCCCGTTCAAGGCGGCCGGCCAGGCTTTGGGCGTATCGGTGCCCCTCTTCGCATCGATCTCGGCTACTGCGCCGAGCTACGCCTCGCAGTGCATCGCCGCACAGCAGGCTCACGTAGACGCGCTGTACGTCGCCGACGCGTCGACGGTCATAGCCAGGGTGGCGCAGAACTGCACCCAGCAGGGCTACAAGCCGATGTACCTGATCGACGGTGAGAGCCTGTCCCCGTTCCTGCCGACAACACCGGGGATCAGCGAGAACCTCGCGGCTCCGGTGCCCGGTCTTCCCTACTTCGCGACCGACCAGCCGGTTGTCAAGACGATGGTCGACGCGCTGAACAAGTACGCACCGGGCCTGCAGTCCGACCCCAACTACAACGAGGTGGTGTCCGAGGCTTGGCCGGCGGGGATCATGCTCCAGGCGGCAGCCAAGGCGGGCGGGCTGACATCGAGCACCACTCCCACGGCAACGCTGCTCCAGAACGGGCTGCACTCGTTCAACGGGGAAACCCTCGGCGGCTGGGCGCCGCCGCTGACCTTCAAGGCGGGCCAGGCCAACCCGGTGCACTGCTGGTTCGTCTCGGCGTTGAAGAACGGGGTGTACAGCATGCCTCAGGGCCAAACCCCACAGTGCATGAAATAGCTCGAGTCAGTTGCACTCGCCTCAGTTGACCCGGCCGGCCGTGATCGTTCGCTCTAGCCGACGTTCACGGCCGGAGCTACCGGCCGGCCCATAGAGGAGTTCTTGTCGTGCACGGCTTCTTGCCCTTCATTGTCATCGGGCTGGCGACCGGAGCCGTCTACGGCCTCGGCGGCATGGGCCTGGTCCTCACCTACAAGACGTCGGGGATATTCAACGTCGGCTACGGGGCGGTTGCAGCCGCCGACGTCTTCGTCTTCTATTTCCTTCGCGTCAACGAGGGCCTCTCTTGGCCGCTCACCGCCGCCATCTGCCTGCTGGTGGTGGCTCCGGTACTCGGCTTGCTGCTGGAAGTCCTGGCCCGGTCGCTTCACAACGCGACGGAAACGGTGAAGGTGGTCGCGACAGTCGGCCTCATACTGATCGTGGAGGCGATCGGTTATCTCTGGAATCCGTACCAGGCGCCCACGTTCCCCTACATCCTCCCTCAGTCGACGGTGAGGATGCTCGGGGTCAACGTCACCTGGGCCAACATCATCATCTTCCTCTTCTCGGTGGTCTCCGCAGCCGTCTTGTACTGGTTCTTCCGGTCGGTCCGGCTGGGCGTCGTCATGCGCGGGGTGGTCGACAATCCCGACCTGGTCTCGATGAGCGGCGACGACCCGGTGCTGGTCCGGCGGTGGGCGTGGGTGATCGGAACCGTCTTCGCGGCCGTTGCCGGGCTCATGCTGGCGCCGGCGTTGCCCGTCGACGGCGTGACGCTTCCTACGGCGATCTTCGCCACGTTCGGAGCCGCCGCCATCGGCTATTTCACCAGCCTTCCGTGGACCTTCGTCGGCGGCCTCGTGGTCGGTATCGCCACGGCGATCCTGGACAAGTACTCGGCGAGGGCGGTTTGGATCGGGGGCTTCGCACCGGCCCTGCCGTTCGTAATCCTTTTCCTCGTGCTGATTGTCACCCCCCGCGCCCGGCTCGCGACAAGGCGATTCAGCGCCCAGAGGCGGACCCGGGTCTCGTACCACGCTCCGCTGAGGGTCCGCCTCGTTACCGGCGCTGTGGCGGTAGCGCTGCTGGCCATGGTGCCATCGATGCAGGCCGGGAAGATCGCCATGTGGTCGAACGCTCTGATCACGATGATCCTCTTTCTCTCGCTCGGGCTGCTGGTGCGCCGTTCCGGGCAGATCTCGCTTTGCCAGTTCGCCTTCGCTGCGGTCGGGGCCGCGGCCTTCGGCCACATCGCCTCAGCTCACGTCCCATGGCTGTTCGCCCTGATCCTCGCCACCCTGGTCGCTGTGCCCGTCGGCGCGTTGATCGCCATCCCCGCCATCCGAGTGTCCGGCGTGTTCCTGGCACTCGCCACGCTCGGATTCGGGATCCTGATGGAGCAGGCTCTCTACACCAGGTCCTTCCTGTTCGGCGACACGACCCTCGGCACCAACGACCCCCGCCCACACATTTCCGTCTTCGGGCTCGACCTGTCGAGCGACAAGGGCTTCTACTACCTCCTGCTGCTCATCGTCGTGCTCGTCGTGCTCGTCTACTCGGCCATCGGCAGCGGACGGCTCGGACGGCTCCTCGAGGGCATGGCTGACTCCGAGCTTGCCCTCGAGACCAACGGAGCGAGCTCGAGCACGTTGAAGGTGATCGTCTTCTGCATCTCGGCGGCCATCGCGTCGCTGGCCGGTGCCCTGACCGGGATGCTCTACCAGTACGCGGTCGGGACCTACTTCCCGTCGTTCGGCTCGTTGAGCCTCGTGGCTCTGGTGGTCATCATCACCGTCGGCGACCCGTGGTTCGCCGTGATGGGTTCCATCGGCTACGCGGTGATCCCCGGTTACATATCCGGGAACACGGTCACCTACGTCCTGACCATGCTCTTCGGAGTCGGCGCCATCACCGCCGCGCACGGGACCACAAGGGCGGCGACGATGCCGATGCGAATCCGGGCGGTACTCGACCGGCTCGGGGGCCGGACGAGCCCGGAGGCGCTGACTCCGCTGACGGTCGAGGCACCGCCCGGGCCGCGCATTGCCGTCCAGCGCGCCGAGCGGCCCGAGGCCGTTCGAACCGGCTCGGCTCAACCGGGCTCGGCGCCAGAGGGGCTCGAGGTGCGCGACCTCTCCGTCCACTTCGGCGGCGTGAAGGCCGTCAACGGTGTCAGCTTGAGCGCGCCCATGGGCAGGATCACCGGTCTCGTGGGCCCGAACGGGGCCGGCAAGACGACGATCTTCAACGCGTGCAGCGGGCTCAACCGGCCGACCGCCGGCCGAATCTTCCTGCACGGCGCCGAGGTCACCGGGGAGGGACCGGCGGCGCGGGCGCGCAGAGGTCTCGGCCGAACCTTCCAGCGCACCGAGCTCTTCAACAGCCTCACCGTTCGCCAGAACATCGCTCTCGGCCGCGAAGCCCCGATGGCGGGCGTCAACCCGCTGGCCATGGTGTTCGCCTCGCGGGCCGGCGGCCGGCTCGTCGCGGACGCCACCGATGATGCCCTCACCCTGACCGGTACGCGATGGCTCGCCGATGTCCAGGTCGGGCTGCTACCGATCGGGCAGCGCCGGCTGGTCGAGCTTGCGAGAACGCTGGCCGGACCGTTCGACGTGCTCCTGCTGGACGAGCCCTCCTCCGGTCTGGACGGCCGGGAAACCCACCAGTTCGGCCAGGTCCTCCAGACGGTGATAGCGGAGCGGGGCTGCGGCATCCTGCTCGTCGAACACGACATGACACTGGTGCGCGAGGTCTGCGACTACGTCCACGTTCTCGACTTCGGCATCCAGATCTTCGAGGGGACGCCGGAGGAGATGCACGCTTCGGGGGCGGTTCGCGCCGCCTATCTCGGTGACACCGCGGCGGTAGGCGCAGGAAGGGACGCCTACGAGGATGGGCTGCAGTCCATCCCTTCGATGGAGTAGAGGGTCGTGTTGCAACTCGAGTCGGTCAGCGCCGGGTACGGGGATTCGATCGTCCTTCGCGACGTCAACTTCAGCGTGGGCGACGGTGAGGTCGTCGCGCTCCTCGGCCCCAACGGTGCAGGTAAGACGACGCTCCTGCGGACCGCCTCCGGGTTCGTGCGCCCCCGTTCCGGCCGGATCGAGTTCTGCGGCGAGGACCTGACCGGGCGACCCCCGCACGTCTACACACGTCGAGGCGTGTGCCACCTTCCGGAGGGACGCGGCATCTTCCCGACGCTCACCGTGCGGGAGAACCTGGTGATCCAGAGCCGCAAGAAGCTGAGCGAATCGATCGCCGCGGCGGCCGCGCTGTTCCCAGTCCTCGCCAATAGGCTCAGCCAGACCGCCGGAAGCCTCTCCGGCGGCGAACAGCAGATGCTCGCGCTCACCCGCGCGTACCTCGCCGAGCCGAAGCTCGTCGTCGTCGACGAAGCCTCCCTCGGGTTGGCCCCACTGGTGGTGGACAAGATCTACGAGGCCCTCGCCCATCTCGTCGCCGAGGGCATGTCGGTCGTGGTCGTAGAGCAGTACGTGCACCGGGCGTTGGAGCTGGCAACGACGTTGTACATCCTCAGCCGCGGCGAGATCATCCACGTCGGTCCGGCGAAAGAGATCGGCCCGGAGCAGATATACGAGAAATACCTCGGCCTCGAGTAACTGCTGTGCGGATGGGGATTGCACGTGTGATCGTCGCGGCACGCGACGTGCCGGAAGAAGCCTTTTGGAGAGGACGGGCCGAGCTTGCCGACATGGGCTACGAGCTTCTGCCCCAATCGCCGGCGTCTGTCTGGGCCGACCGCGAGATAGCGTTCGTCCTCGAGGGCGATGACCGCGCCGAGCTGACAGCAGAAGCCTTAGCTGCCGCCCGAAGGGCCTACGGCGACGGAGTACGGCCCGGGGTGGCCACCTTCTTGAGCCGGGGCACCGACGCCGACGTTCAAGGCGTGGCGGCCGCGTTCGGGGTGCACGTAGACGTGACCCGCATAGAAGAGGCTGGCGCCGAGGTCGTGCTGGTGGAAGTTTCCGCTGCCGACCTGCAGCGCGTCCCGGAAGGCAAGCTGCACACGGCGCTCGAAGCCGCCCTCAACGCCGAGGTGAGGATCACCAGGCGTGCACCGGGACCGCACGAGTAGTCCCCTTACGGCATCGGGTCGAGCGCGCTACTGGGCGCCGGCACCCAGTCCCACGGTCTGGCGGAGGAAACGGTGCGCCTGCTCGGGCGGCAGCTCCACCTGGAACGGGAGCCACAGCAGGTCGCGGACGCACACGGCCAGCAGGTCGAGGTCGGGGTAGGGACGGAAGGTGCCCTCCGAGACTCCTGACGCGAGAATCGATCGGAGAAGGCTGAACCGCCTCCGGTTCTCCTCGAGGGCGGCGTCGGGCTTGTCCGGAGTCAGGCTCCGCCACCATGTCTTCACGATGTCGTACTCGCTGTGGAACTGCACGCCGGCGAGCGCCATCATCCCGAACAGGCCGTCGAGGCCGTCCGCCGGCGTCTCCGCGCTTGCGACGACCCGCTCGGTGGCGGCCAGCAGCGCCGAGGAGAACCGGTTGACGATGTTGGCGAACAGAGCGTCCTTCGACGGGAAATGTCGGTAGAGGCTCGCCGGCCGCATGCCTGCGGCGTCGGCGACGTCCCGCATGGTCGTGGCGTCGAAACCGCGCCGGGCGAACTCCGCGCGTGCCGCCGCGAGGATCTCCTGCTGACGGCCTTCCGCTCCGCCGTCCGGCATCGCCGACCATTCGCGCGCGATCTCGTCCAGAGCCAGGGCGACGCGACCGGCCTGTTCGCCTCGCGGGTCGGCACCCTCCAGCCAAAGGCCGTCGACCAGCACGGACGTCAGCGTGTCGGCCACCTGCTCCGACGAGGCGTGGGCGGCGAGCTCGCCGGCGATCAACACGCCGTGGTGCAGCGCGAGCGCAAGCAGCCGGAGGTCTACCTCGGGCACGCGCAGCGCGCCCGACTTCGCCGCCCGCTCCACCAGGGCCGTCCATGTGCGCTCGAGCCCGGCGGGCTGCAGCTTGACGAGTTCGCGCAGAAGGCTGGTCGCACTCGACGGTGCGTCGTAAAGGCAGAGCTTTACCGCAGCACGGTGATCCTGGGAGAAAGTCGCCACCTCTCGCGCGAAGGACCGCAGGACGCGGAGAGGCTCGTCCGTCGATGCCAGGCTGCGGGCGGTGATGGCCCGGAGGTCGGGCTCCATGGCCTCGATGAGCTCCACCGCGATGGCCTCTTTGGATTCGAAGTGGTGGTAGAGGCTGCCGGGCAGGATGTGGGCGCCTTCCGCGATCTCGCGCAGGGATGTCGAGACATAGCCGGACTTCGCGAACTGCTCGGCCGCCACCGCCAGGATCTCATCGCGACGGGACTCACCCCGGGCGCTAGCGCTTCGAGCGGTCGAGTTGGGCACGGCGACGAGTATCCCTCACCAGGGCGAACAGAGGTGGGGCCTCGCCCGGCTTCAGCGTGTGCGGGGGAAACCGAGGTCGACCGTGGAACTCGCCGGGTCGGGCCAGCGGCTCGTGACGACCTTGGCTCGTGTGTAGAAGCGGACGCCATCCGGTCCGTACATGTGGGTGTCGCCGAACAGCGAGTCCTTCCAGCCTCCGAAGCTGTAGGAGGCTACGGGCACGGGAATGGGAACGTTGATGCCCACCATTCCGACCTGGCAGTCGAACTGGAACTGGCGGGCGGCGCCGCCGTCACGGGTGAAGATGGCGGTTCCGTTTCCGTATGGGTTGGCGTTGACCAGCTGCAAGGCTTCGTCGTAGGTCTCGACGCGTACGACCGAGACGATCGGCCCGAAGATCTCATCGCGATACACCTGCATGTCTGGCTGGACCCCGTCGACGAGGCTCGGCCCGAGGAAGAAGCCCGATGTCGGCACGTCGTGGTGGCGGCCGTCGACGACCACCTCGGCGCCGGCGGCGCGCCCGGCATCGAGGTAGGAGGCGACGCGCTCGCGGTGCTCGGCGGTGATCAGCGGGCCCATGTCGCTGTCAGGGTCGGATCCCGGACCGACACGCAACTTGGGCAGGCGGGCGGCGATCGCGCCCACCAGCAGGTCTGCGGCGGCGCCGACCGCGACGACGACGGATATGGCCATGCAGCGCTCTCCAGCCGATCCGTAGCCGGCGGACACGGCAGCATCGGCCGCCAGGTCGATATCGGCGTCGGGGAGGACGACCATGTGGTTCTTGGCGCCTCCCAGGGCTTGCACCCGCTTGCCGGCATGGGTGCCGACCTCATAGATGTGCCTGGCTATCGGGGTCGACCCCACAAAGGAGACGGCGGCCACGTCTGGCGCTGCGAGAAGAGCTTCCACCGCCTCGCGGTCACCGTTGACGACGTTGAACACGCCGGCGGGGACGCCCGAGTCTTTCAGCAAATGCGCCAGCAGCAGCGATGTCGAAGGGTCTTTCTCCGACGGCTTCAGCACGAAGGTGTTGCCGCAGGCGAGGGCGTTGGCAAGCATCCACAGCGGCACCATGGCGGGGAAGTTGAACGGAGTGATACCGGCCACCACCCCGAGGGGCTGGCGGATCGAGTAGACGTCCACACCGGTCGACACCTGCTCTGAGTACTCACCCTTGAGCAGCTGCTGGGCCCCGCAGGCGAACTCGACGTTCTCGATGCCCCGTGCCACCTCTCCGAGCGCGTCCGCAGCGGTCTTGCCGTGCTCGGAAGTGATGAGGGCCGCCAGCTCCTTGCGGTTGGCGTCCAGCAGCTCCCTGAAGCGGAAGAGAATGTCACTGCGGCGCGACGACGGCATCGCCCGCCACCCCGGGAACGCCTGGCGTGCGACCTGGACCGCACGGTTCACCTCCTCCTCCGACGCCAGTGAGACCTGTGCCTGCTGTACGCCCGTGGCCGGGTCCCACACCGGTCCGGTCCTGCCGTTACCACCCTCGACCGCCTCGCCCCCGACCCAATGCTCGATACGTCGCATGACCATGAGAGTAGCCACAGCGATGGAAGCGGGCCCGGCGTGTCGTGTCCTTGTACAGCGAGGTGACGCATGGTACGATCACGCGAACAAACATTTGGTTGCGATCCCGCCGAGGGGGTCTTGTGACTTCGCACCCTGACGACAGCATCCCCGTGATCGACGCCAGCGTCCACATATTCTTCGACGGGGCCGCCGATATGCGCTCCTACCTGCAGGAGCCGTTCAAGAGCCGCGGGATTCCCGACTACGAGATGAGCATGTACGGCGCGCCCGGTGGGGAATACGCGCCGGGCACCCAGCACCCGGATGGCCGGTATCCGGGCTCGGATCCGGAGTTCGTCGGCCGCCACCTCTTCGAGGAGCTGGGCGTGGCCGCCGCCGTCCTGCACCCGATGAGCAAGGGCATTCTTCCCGACCGCCATCTGAACAGCGCGGTGCTTGCCGCCCACAACGACATGATGGTGAGTCGCTGGCTCGAGAGCGGGACGTACCGCGACCGCTTCTACGGCACCCTGCGGGTGAACCCCGACGACATCGACGGGGCATTGAAGGAGATGGCGCGCTGGCGGGGGCACCCCCGAATCGTCCAGCTAGGCGTTCCTCTCCAGTCGCGGGACCTGTACGGAAAGCCGCAGTACCGGCCGCTCTGGCGCGCGGCCGCCGAGGCCGGGCTGCCGGTCGCCGTGCACATCGAGGTGGGCTCCAGCGTGACGACGGCGCCGACGCCGTCAGGTCACACCCGCACGTACGCCCAGTACGTCGGGTTCATGGCCCTCAACTACATCTACCACCAGATGAACATGATCGCGGAGGGCGTGTTCGAGGAGCTGCCCGATTTCAAGGTGGTCTGGGCGGACGGTGCCGCGGACATGCTGACGCCGTTCATCTGGCGCATGGACACATTCGGCCGGCCCCACCTGGAGCAGACACCGTGGGCGCCGGAGATGCCGAGTCACTACCTGCCAGACCACGTCTACTTCGTGCAGAGCAGCGTCGACGGCCCCGCCGACGCCGATTTCGCCGGCGAGTGGCTGCGTATGACCGGCAAGGAGAACATGGTCATGTTCGGGTCCAGCTATCCCCACTGGCAGCTGGCCACGGTCGACGCCTTCCCGCCTGCGTGGAGTCCCGAGCAGCGGGAGCGGGTGCTTTGGCGCAACGCGGCTTCCCTCTACGGCATCGACATCGCAGCGCACGCCGGCGGAGTCGGCGTCTCAGGTTCCTGAATCGCAGTTTCAAGAGAGTTTGCAGCAGTTTCGAAAGAAAGGATGAACCGAGATGGCCATCACCGAGATCCATGAGCGGACCGCACCACCGGCGTTGAAGCCCATCCGGGTCGTCGACTCGGACGTCCACCCGGTGCCCCGTCGCGGGGCCACCCTCGAATACTTCCCGGAGCCGTTCCGCAGCAAGTACCTCCTGTCGCACCCGATCGGCGAGACGATCACCTACGACGCTCCCGACTACTTCTACGCCCAGGCCATGCGTGTCGACTCGTTCCCCACAGACGGCGAGTTCCCGGGGAGTGATCCCGACCTCGCCTTCCGCCAGGCGATCCTCGAGGCTGGCTGCGATATCGGCATTCTCGAACCGCTGGCCGGAGGTTGGTACAACGATCCCGACGCGCTGCACGCCGCGGCCATCGCCATGAACCGCTGGCAGGACGCCGTCTGGCTGAGCAGCGAGGGCAACTGGCACCAGCGCTGGCGGGGGTCGGTCAGCGTCTCCATCGAGGCGC
>Ga0307374_10003105_pt1 | contig 28743 bp, 30 predicted proteins | sample OX3MG_FD_202532 | JGI IMG/M metagenome (GOLD analysis project Ga0307374, IMG submission 202532) | Soil microbial communities from Risofladan, Vaasa, Finland - OX-3 | ecosystem: Environmental > Terrestrial > Soil > Coastal area > Acid sulfate soil | place: Finland: Risofladan, Vaasa | collected... | reverse complement strand
GGAGGCCACGGTGTACGCCGACCTCGACACTCTCTGCATTGCCGTTTATTGCACAGCCGACGATCTCCTGCCCACCGCTCGGGCCAACGCACGACGACAGGTAAGCGACGCCGAGGTGGTCACCCTGTGCGTCGCACAATCGATCATGGGCATCCCATCGGATCGGCGCTTTTTGGCGGTGGCCCGCCGCCAGCTCGGACATCTGTTTCCCCATCGACCCGGCCAGTCGGGATACCACAAGCGCCGACGAGCCCTCGCCGAGACGATCGAGTGGATGATCGGTGTGTTTGCCGGTCGCAGCCCGGGATCCGAGGATCAGTTGCTGCTGATCGACTCGACCCCGGTCGAGTGCGCACGCAGCCGCGAGACCGTCAAACGCTCGGAGCTGGGCGTTGCCGCCGACTACGGCTACTGCGCCAGCCACAGCCGCTTTTTCTGGGGTTTCAGACTGCATGCGATCTTCGCGCCCGACGGCACCCCGCGTGCGCTTGCCCTCGCCTCGCCCAAACGCGACGAACGCGAGGTGGGCGTTGAGCTGCTGGCGCGCTGTGCGCGATCTGGCGGCGAGGTTCTGGTGGGTGACAAGGGCTATGCCGGGCGTGCCTTCGCCGCCGCGGTCGATACCTTGGGTGCCGAGATCGTGCGACCCACACGGCGCGATGAGCCCAGACATGGGCCACACCTGGCCCCGATCCGCCAGAGGATCGAGTCGATCTTTTGGACGTGTAAGGACATCCTCACCCTCGAGCGCCACGGCGCTCGCACCCTCCAAGGCCTGCGCGAGCGCATCGCCCAGCGCTTGTTGTGTCTGGCGGCGTGTGTGTGGCTCAACCACCAACTTGGGCGTCCGAGCCGCGCATTGGTCGACTACATCGCCTGAATCCGTGGAATCAGCCATCTAGGCCCCGATGTGCGGTTCCGGAGACAGCTCCACGTGCACCATCGTGCGCTCGCCACCCGTGCGGACGTCGACGAGATCGACCAGATGACGCACGATCCACAGCCCGCGCCCGCGAACCTCGTCCGGTCGCGGGCGTTCGGTGCGCCACAGGGTGTCGCCGTTGAGTGCCGTGCCGCGGTTGCTCACCTCGATGACCAGGCGGCCGTCCCACCACGCCTCGACGAGGAACGGCGGCTCACCGTGTTCCTGGGCGTTGGCCACCAGTTCGGTCAGTGCCACCGCGACATCCGCCGCGCGGTCGGCGAAACCCGCGCGGATGGCGATGTCGTAAATCTCGCTGCGCATGCCCGGCGTCTGGCCGCGGGCAGTGATCTCGGCGCGATACCGCACACCTCGCAGCATAGAGCGGGTCATCCCGGATTCAGGCGTCAGCGGGCAGCCCTTCGTCGGCGTCGAGCAAGCATTGAACCACGCAGCGCGGCCACGATGGGGCAGTTCGGTCGATCGGAGGCGATTGCCGGGGCGTCGGCGGCAACATGTTAAGCCGCGAGCAGGGTGTCATACGCCGCCGTCAGCCCGCCGCGATCGTTGAGCAGCATCGCCTCGCAGCACGCGACGCCGATCGTCTTGGCCAATGCCTGGACGACGAACAGGCGCGTGCTCTGCAGGACGTGGGCGTCGAGCGCGCCCGAGGAGATGTTTACGGTTGCGGTGATCGCGAGGTCGCCGACGAGTGGCAGCGACTTGCCGACCCCGTGGCCGGGCCGTAGGCCGCCGCCCCGCAGACTGATCATGCCGATGCTCTCGCGCGGCCCGAGCGCGGCGTCGACCGCGACGACCACCGGGGGCGCTAGCGAGCTCGTCAGCAGACCGATGCGGTCGCGCAGGTTCAGTGCGTGCAGCGGGTGCTCGAGCGTGCCGACGACCTGCGTGTCGTCGTATCCGGAACGCACCAGCCATTGTCCGACCAGGGGTCCGAGGGCGTCGCCGGTCGATCGATCGGTCCCGATGCAGGCGAAGACGACGGGTCGCTCAAGCGCGCCATGGGCGACCAATGCTCGGGCAAGCGACGACGCCAGCGTCTGGGGTGCGCTGGGGTCGTCTCCGAGAATGTCGATGTCGTAGGGCATTTCCGCAGGGGCCTTCGTATCGGAATGGCGTGCCTGCAGGCTATGGCGCCCCCTACCGGCGGCGGCCACCCATACGAACGGTGCGGACCACTACGGATTAGCGGGACGGTCCTCGACTATCCACCAGAACGCCCGTATTCCTGGGCTTCCGGGCGGGGCGCCGCGTCGGGGTCCACCTGACGGCGCAGATCGAGACGCCGCTCCGGCGTGACGTCGATCCAGTCGACGTCGTTGATTGCGCCCTCGAGGGCCCAGAGCACGATCAGCTCCGCGCTCCACGGGCGCCAGGCCCGCATCGTGCGATACGCGGCGGCCGCGCCGATCGCGCGGAGTTGCTCGGCCGAGTCGATGCCGACCTCGTGCAGCCACTGCGTGATCGCCGGATCGATGTTGCGCAGCTCGGGGATCCGGCGGTCATCGCTCATTCGGTCGCCAGCGCCGCGATCGCGGTGTGCAGACGGGCGGCCGCGGCGGGTGGCATGAGTGCCGTCACGTGCAGGCCCGACTCCGTCTGGGTTTCACTGATGTCGCGCCCTTGGCGGTACACGTCCGACAGCAGGGTTCCGGCGCTCCACGGGATTACCACGTCGAACGGCGTCAGGCGCTCCCGGGCGAGGGCCATCAGCTGCGTGCGAAGGGCCTCGATGCCGTCGCCGTTCATGGCCGAGACCAGGAGGGCGTCCGGATGCCGGGCCAGCAGCGCCTGGTGCTCCGACGGCCCGATACGGTCGACCTTGTTGAACACCAGGACGCGGGGGATCGCGCCGGCGCCGATTTCCTCAAGGACATCCTCGACCGCGAGGGCGTGCGCCAGGCGCCGGTGCTCGGGCTCGGAGGCGTCGGCCACGTGGAGGATCAGGTCGGCGTCCTGGACCTCGGTCAGCGTGGATCGGAACGCCTCGACCAGCTGGTGCGGCAGATCGCGGATGAACCCCACGGTGTCGGACAGCAGGATGCGAATGCCACGTTCCTCGATGGCCCGGGTCGTCGGGTCGAGCGTCTCGAACAGTGCGTCGTTGACCGCGACCCGCGCACCCGAAAGCGCGTTCATCAGGCTCGATTTCCCGGCGTTGGTGTAGCCGGCCAGGGCTACCCGGGGCGCGCCCGATCCGAGACGCCGGTCGCGCATCACCCCGCGCGAGCGGTCGAGGTCGCGCAGACGCCGCCGCAGGACGCCCATCCGATTGCGCAGCAGCCGCCGGTCGGATTCCAGCTGACTCTCGCCGGGTCCGCGCGTGCCGACGCCGCCGCCCAGGCGTTCCAGGTGCTGCCACAGGCCCTCTTGGCGCTGGTAGGAGTACGCGAGTTGGGCAAGCTCGACCTGGAGCTTGCCCTCGGCGGTGCGAGCATGCAGCGCGAAGATGTCCAGGATGACCGCCGTCCGGTCCACGACGCGGATCTGAAGACGGTCCTCCAGCGCGCGCTGCTGTCCAGGACTCAGCTCCCCATTGACCGCGACCAGGTCGGGCCGGAAGGCGGGGAACATCTCGTGGACCTCATCGAGTTTGCCGCGCCCCAGGTAGGTCTTGTGATCCGGGCGCACGCGCTGCTGGACGACGCGGGCGACGGTCTCGGCGCCGGCGGTGCGCAGCAGTTCGACCAGTTCCTGGATCGAGTCCTCGGCGGCATCGTCCTGTCGCTGGATCGACGCGATCAGGATCGCCTTCTCCGGGCCCGTGCTCGTCTCGGGATCACGGGCCGCCCCGAGCTCGGCGCCGCCCCGGTAGGTGCGCTGGAGCTCGCGGTCCTTGCCGTGATCGACGTAGCGGTCTTTGCCCACGCCGTAGATAATGCACCTCCGCGCGTCGGAGAGCAGCGATCGTCGGCCGAATCCCCGCATCGGTGGGCGCGCGGCTCGGCCCGGCACGGCCGGAATCCGGCCCGCTGCGGCGGCGCGGGCGGGAGTAGGCTCTGGATAGGCGCACAGCGCGCACCGACCGTGGAGGTGAATCGATGGGGATTGAAGACGAGGTCGACAAGATGCTGAGCACCGAGTCACCGGGGCACAAGCACATGGTGCAGTACGTGGTCGGCCAGCTTGACGCGGGCCGTCATCTCGACGACATCATGCGCGACGACAATCTGACCAGCGCGCTCTCCACGCGCGATCGCCGCCAGATCCTTGACGACCCCCGCGTCGCCGCAGCGGCCCACCACGACATCATCACCCAGTTGCGCGCACAACTCGACGCCGCATTGGGCCAGTAGCGGAGTACAATCGTCTCAGTGTCCGGGGCCACGTGCGCACCGGGACCGATTCCGACTGACCCCCGCTGGGTACCGGTGCATTTTCCGTCCCGGAACCACGGCCCGAATGGCCTCTGGGGCATCGCCCGATGCACGAGTTCTTCTCGCAAAACCAGACGATCGTCGTGTTCGCCTATGGGCTGGTGTTCTTCGCCCTGGGGCTCGCGGTGTGGCTTCAGCGCCGACGCGCCAGTCGCCTGGTGCTTACCAGCGCCCTGATCTGGCTCGCCGCATTCGCATTCACCGAGGCGTTTGCCATCTGGGGCAACGTCTTCATCCCGATTCAGCAGAGCTACCTGCACCCGAATTACATCAACGGCCTGCTGGTGCTGCGCGGCCTGCTGCAATCCGCGGGCTACCTGTTCATCATCCAGTTCGGCCTGCGACTGCTCGAGCTCCCCCGGCGCCGACGCGTCGCGCTGACTGCGGTGTCGGTCGGTGTGTGGGTGCTCATCGTCGTGGCTGCCGCCGTGGTAGCCGGTCAGCAGCACTGGACCGCGAACGAATGGGCGCTCTCGGTCGACAACGTGGCGCGGATGACGCTGTTGCTGGCGGGCGCGCTCCTGTCGGCGGTCGGGCTCTGGCGCCAGCGCGGTGCACTGTCGTCCGCCGGTATGACGACGATCCGGCCGTACGCGGCCGCGGCCGCAGGCGTGCTTGCGCTCTACGCCGTCATCGGCGGGACGATCGTCGATCCCGCGCCGTGGGCGCCGAGTCTGGTGACGAGCGACCACTGGTTCGCGGCGACCGACGTCCCGCTGGACGTGGTGCTCGGCCTTGCGGGGCTCGCGCTGTGCGTGCTGGCGGCCAAACTGCTCGAGATCTTCGAGGTCGAGGCCAAACAGCGGCTCGATGCGCTCGAACGCTCACGCGCCATCGCGGAGGAGCGCGCGCGCTTTCGCAGGGATCTTCACGACGGCACGATCCAGTCGATCTACGCCGCCGCGCTCCGCCTCGAGGCGATCGCCCTGCATTCCGACGACGGGCCCATCCGCAGCGAGGTGCGTGGCGTGGTCGCCGACCTCAACCACGTCACCGACGACATCCGCTCCTACATCACGGACCTCTCCCAGACGCCCGACACCCCGGACGGCATCGCGATCCGGCTGCGCGAGATCGCCGGGGAATTCGGCCTTGAGACGGACTTGACCGTTCGCGTCCAGGTGCGCGGCATGTCATCCTCAGGTCCGGTGCCCCAAGGGGCCGGCAAGCATCTCGAGCAGATTCTTCGCGAGGCGCTGTCCAACGCCGCGCGTCATGCGGGAACCTGCGTCGCCGATGTCCGGCTGACATTTGCGCAGGATGAGCTTGAATTAGAGATCAGCGATAACGGCTGCGGGATCCATCCGCCGGCCGATGACCACAACGGTTTCGGCCTGCGCAACATGCATGAGCGGGCCCGGCGTCTGGGCGGCCGTCTGGATGTCGACCAGATGTCGCCCGGCACGCGCATCACTATCTCCATCCCGCTCGACAGCGACATTCCGGATCCGGCGCCAGTCCCGCAACCGTTCCCAGCAGAGGTGATGCCCTAGATGGCAACCAGTCAGACCGACGCGATACGCATACTGATCGTCGATGACCACGCGGTCGTGCGCATTGGGCTCAAGACGGTGCTTGCCAATGCGACGGGCTTTCGCGTTGTTGGCGAAGCGGGGACCGTGAACGACGCGATCACGCTCGCCGTCCAGGCGCGACCGGACGTCGTGCTCATGGACGTACGCCTGCCGGACGGATCCGGCGTCGAGGCATGCCGCCGCATCAAGGCCGACAATCCCGACATCCGCGTGGTGATGCTCACCTCGTACCAGGACGAAGAGGCGATCGTCGGCTCGGTGATGGCCGGCGCCAGCGGCTACCTGCTCAAGCAGGCCGACGCCGAGCGACTCATCCAGGCCATTCGGGACGCCGCCGCGGGCGACTCCTCGCTGGACCCGAGGGCTGCCGGCACGCTGCTTTCCCAGTTCCGCGAGCTGTCGGCCAAGCAGGCCGAGGCCGAGCTGGCGGGCCTGACCGACCGCGAACGCCGCATGCTGGCCCTCATCGCCGAGGGATACACCAATCGAGCGATCGGAGAGGTGCTGCACCTGTCGGAGAAAACCGTGCGGAACCACGTCAGCCAACTCCTGCGCAAGCTCGGCTTCCAGCGACGCTCGCAGGCGGCGGCCTGGGCCGGTCAGCGGCGTCTCGAGCTGCCCCCGGCCTAGCGGCAACCTCGAGGACGGGGACCGGCGCCACCCGATGTCCGCCCGCGTCGCGGGCGCGTCGCGGACCCGGGTTCCTGGTGATCCGGCCGAGAGGACTCCTATTGTCAAAGTCGAACTCCTGACTCCAGTATCCTGCCATCCGGCCGAGGCACAACCGATGTCACGCACCGCTCGCGTACTGGCGCTCGCCAACCAAAAAGGTGGCGTTGCCAAGACCACTACGGCGCTCAACCTGGGCGTCGCTCTGAAGGACATGGGTTACCGCGTGCTCGCGGTGGACCTGGACCCGCAGAGCAACCTCTCGATGAGCCAAGGGGTCAACGTCGAGGAGCTGACCTTGACCATGTACGACGTCTTGGTGCGCGAGATCCCGATGGCGAACCTGATCCAATCGCGGGAGATCGACATCGCTCCGGCGGGCATCGAGCTCGCGGGAGCCGAACTGGCGCTGACCGCCACGATCGGACGCGAGCGTGCCCTGCAACGCACACTGCGGCCGCTGATGGACAAGTACGACGTCATTCTGATCGATACCCCGCCGTCGCTGGGGCTCCTGACCATCAACGCGATGGTCGCCTCGCACGGCGTGATCGTGCCGGTCCAGTGCGAGTATCTGTCATTGCGCGGCTTGGCCCAATTGCAGGCGACCCTCGAGCAGGTGCGTGAGCACCTGAACCCCGACATCGCCATCGTCGGGATCCTGCCGACCATGTACGACGGGCGCACGCTGCACGGCCGGGAGGCGATCGACGTACTCACCCAAGGTTTCGGGGACCTCGTCTACCCGATCCGCATCGGCAAGACCATCCGTTTCGCTGAGGCCCCCGTGAGCGGTCGCAGCGTGATGTCCTACGACCCGCAAGGCCAGGCGGCCCGCTGGTACCGCCAGCTGGCGCACATCGTGGTCGAGCGCGAGCTGAGTCCAGTACCCCAGGAGGTACGTGCATGACCCCCCGTTCCGGTCGCGCCAGCATGCGCGAAGGACCGCTGTCGAACCTGTTCCGGAGTACTGAGGCGCCGCGCACCACGGCTGGCACCGAGCGGCTGTTCACGCCGACCGACGACATTCCGGCACCCAACGTCAACAGCTACGTCGCGGTCATCCGCGTTGTCGGGGTCGGCGGGGCCGGCTGCAACGCCATCAACCGGATGGTGGAAGCCGGGATCCGCGGGGTTGAGTTCATCGCGGTCAACACCGATCGCCAAGCCCTCGATGCATGTGACGCGGACGTGCGCATTCCCGTTGGGCTCGAGCTCACCCACGGCCGCGGCACCGGTGGCGATCCAGAGAAGGGCGAACAGGCGGTTCGCGACTCCGAGGAGGCGATGCGCCGGGCCCTCAAGGGCAGCGACCTGGTGTTCATTGCCGCCGGCGAGGGCGGTGGGATGGGCAGCGGTGGCGCCCCGATGGTGGCGCGGATCGCGCGCGAGCTCGGCGCGCTGACGGTGGCGGTGGTCACCAAGCCGTTCGCGTTTGAGGGCAAGCGCCGAACGGTCGTCGCAAACGACGGCATCGCGCGCCTGCACGCGACCGCCGACACCGTCATCGTGATCCCCAACGACCGCCTGATGACCGTGCTCGAGCGGGGCACGAGCATGGTGAGCGCGTTCCAGGTCACCGACGATCTGCTTCGCCAGGGTGTGCAGGGCATCTGCGACATGATCACGCTGCCCGGCCTGATCAACCTCGACTTCGCCGACGTGCGGACGGTGATCCGTGATGCAGGCGAGGCGCTGTTGGGGATCGGCTACGCCGGCGGCGGCAACCGCGCGGCCGAGGCGGCCCAGGCGGCGATCTCATCGGCCCTGTTGGAGACCCCGATCGATGGCGCGCAAGGCGTGCTGCTGGGGATCACAGGCGGTCCGGACCTGTCGCTGATGGAGGTCTCCGAGGCCGCTGAGATCGTGGCCGCAGCCGCGGATCCGGAGGCCAACATCATCTTCGGTGCCGCGATCGACCCGGAGCTCACCGGCCAAGTGTGGGTCACCGTCGTGGCCGCGAACTTCAGCGGCGTGCGCGCGGCCCCGCCGACCAACCCCGAGGCCGAGGCACTTGCGGCACTGTCGGTCCCGCGAGCCATCGGGCGTTCGGTTGCGTCGGTGAGCGCATCGGGCACCGTCGGCGAGTTCGGCTCCGGCGGTCGCGAGCAGGTCGGCGGGTCGGCGGGTTCGGCTCCCTCGCTCGACTAGCGCCGTCGGCGGGGCACTCGGACATCGCGGGGTCGTGGCGGCAGGGCATCGGGCCTCCGCGCACGCCGGCGCCCGAACGCTTGCCGAAGGGGGCAATGCCGTCGATGCCGCCATCGCGGCCGCGTTCGCGGGCGCGGTCTGTGAGGGGCCGCTGACCGGTCCCGGCGCCGGCGGGTTCCTGATGGTCGCCGCACCGGGGCGGGCGCCCGTGGTCTTGGACTTCTTCGTCGCGGTACCCGGGCTCGGGCCCGACGGGCGACGCCTGAATCCCGCGGACCTCGATGCGTTTACGGTGCCGTTCGGCGATGCCGAGCAGGTCTTTCACATCGGTGCGGCGTCGATCGCGGTCCCCGGCATGCTGCAGGGGCTGTTCGCCGCGTGGGAGCGGTACGGCCGCATGGGGTTGTCCGAGCTCGTTGCACCGGGTGTCGAGCTGGCCCGCCAGGGCGTCGTGATCGGACCGCGCTCGGCATTCCTCTATCGGATTCTCGGCGCCATGCTGTGCTTCACCCCGGATGCGGCCACGGTGTACGCGCCCGCCGGGACGGTGTTGGGCGAAGGCGAGATCTTCCGGAACGCGGCGCTCGCCGAGACGCTCGAGGAGCTCGCGCGGACCGGGGTCGAGGCCATCGGCCCCGGGGGGTGGTTGTCCCGGCGGATCGTCGAGGGGGTCGCGGCCGCCGGCGGTCTGGTGACCGCAGCAGACATGGCCGAGTATCAGGTGATCGAGCGTCGCCCGCTGCAAACCCGATTTCGTGGCCGGATGGTCTACTTGAACCCGCCGCCGTCCTCGGGCGGGGTGCTGATCGCCGCGGCGCTGTCGCATCTCGACGGCAGGCCCGTCGCCGAGGACGTTGTGACCCGTTACCGCAACCTGGTGCGGGCCGGTGAGTTCGCCAACAGCCTGCGCACCGAGGCGTTCGCGACTCGGCTCCACGAGGTGGCCGACCAGGAGCTCATCGAGTGGTCCGAGATCACCGGCGTCGGCGACGGGATCCCGGTCACACGCGGTCCGAACGGCACGACGCACGTGAGTGTCGTCGATCGCGACGGCATGATCGCGAGCCTGTCGAGCAGCAATGGCACCGCCTCGGGCGTGATGGTGCCGGGGACGGGCTTCCTGCTCAACAACATGATGGGTGAGGAGGACCTCAACCCCGGGGGATTTGGCACAATGTCTCCCGGGATGCGGATGACGTCGATGATGGCGCCCACGATCGTGATGGACGGCGGGCGCCCGTATCTCGGGCTCGGGTCGGCGGGATCCAACCGGCTGCGCTCGGCAATCCTGCAGACGCTCGTGGGCATCATGGACGACGACTTGCCGGTCGGTCGGGCGGTGGCGCGTCCCCGTGTGCATCCCGAGCGGGGCGGCATCGACATCGAGGGCGGCGTGCCGGAAGCGGTTTCGGCCGCGCTCGAGGCCGAGGGCTGTCACCTGCGCCGCTGGAGCGGCCTGAGCCTGTTCTTCGGCGGGGTCAGCGCCGTCGGCTGGCATGATGAGGACTTGCAGGGCGCGGGTGATCCGCGCCGTGGCGGGGCTGCCTTCGCGGTGGCCGAATCCGGGGAGGTGATCGAGCTATCGACAGCCTGAGCGTCGAGCACGAGGGCACGACCTATGAGCTGGTCCCAGAGGGTGTGCGCTCGTCGCTCTCGGACGGGCCGCCAATGCTCTGGGGCTTCCAGGTCAAGGTGATGGACGGGCCGACGCTGGTCTGCGTCAAGACGTGCTTCGTCGGACGGGTCAGCGTGCAGGTGCGCAAGCCGGAAGTGTTGGACGCACCGGCGGAGATCCTGATTCCGGTCCTGCATGAGCTCGCGCTCGAGAAGGTCGCCGCGGCGGTCCGTGAAGGTGATCTCACCGACGAGCTGGTCTTCGCCTAGCCGACATCACTCCTCGGCGTCCGGGTCGCCCAGAGGGCCCGCGCCGGCACGATCGGACGGACCGAGCTCGTCGATCACGACCGGACCTCCGGTGTGGGGAAGATGGATCACGAGGCGGCCCGGCGGCGCGTGCCGGGCGAAGGTGAAGTTCCATTCGTGCCCGGTCCAGTTCGACCAGGTCAGCGACAGATCGCCGGACTCGGGATAGGTCTCGGAGATGATGTGGGTGGCCGAGGCGAGCGCCGCGGCGCCGGCCGTGCCGAGCATGTCGCGCATGCGGCGCGGGTTCATCGCAGGGGCAACGGTCGGACCGTCGCCGGGACAGCTCCGGGACCGACGGCCACGGCGGCCCCGTCGGGGACGTCGCGCCGCAGGATGCCAAGCGCGATGGTACCCAGCTCCGGATCCGCGGCCGTCGAGGTGATCGCACCGACGGCGCGACCGTCGTAGTGCACCTCGGCACCGGCCGGCAGCGGCGCCTGGGCGACCACCCCGCGAAGGGTGCGGTGCACCTGGCCACGGTGCTGCGCGCGCGCGACCGTCTCCTGGCCGAGGTAGCAGCCCTTGGTGAAATCGACTGCTCGGTCCTCGAAGCGGGCTTCCTGGACGAGCGTCTTGGGACCGGTATCCGTTCCGACTCGGGCCACCCCGGCCCGAATCCGCAGCCGCTCGAGCGCCTCGGCGCCGGTTGGCGTGCAGCCGAGTTGCGCGGCGGCGGCCAGCGGGTCATCGGCCACGATCGTCCACGTGCCGGGAGTCCAGCCGGGCGCCGCGATCGCGGCGCCCGAGGGCGCCTGGTCGGCGGCCAGCGTCAGCTGCGCGGACGCCTCGGGGCCAATGATCTCGAGGTCCTCCGAGAAGTGGAACCGCTCCAGGTCCTCGACCAGCGGTGCGGCTGCGCCCGGATCCGTGATGAGCGTGAAACCTGCCGCAGCGTCACGGACTATCTGCAACTGCGCGCCGATGTGGCCCTTGGCATCCAGCAGCAGCGCCAGCCGACCCTCGCCGACGGCCTGGTCGGTCACGCTGCAGGTCACCAGCCCGTGCAGAAAGCTGGCGGCATCGGGGCCTTCGACCCAGACCAGCCCGCACGTGCCGATCACGCAGGTGGCCGTCGCGGCACCGGTCGTGGCGGGGTGCGGGTCGCTGGTCAATCGTGGGGCACCTTCCCGTTGGTGGGCGCACGCTCGGCGGCGAGCCGGGCGCGCTCCGCCGCGGCCAGCTCATGATCCAGGGCGCGGATGACCAGGTCCAGGCGCGCGTTTTCATCGCGCGCCTCGAGCAGGGCCTGCTTGATCCGGGTCGGAAGCTCGACGTGGGCGGCCAGCACGTAGGACCACGGTACGTCGTCCTCGGCGTCCGGCGTCGCAGCGAGGCCGGTGACCTCTTGGGCGAGCTCCACGAAGCGCGCGGTGGCCTGGGCGGCGCGTTTCGGGTCGATGCTGACCGGGTCGTCCGGGCAGGGACGGCACTCGGCACTGAAGTACATGTGCCCGTTGGCCTCCTGGACGATCTCGGCGGGCGCCAACCCGCGCACCACGACGCTGATGCGCCCGTCGTCGTGGCGCTCGAGCACCTCCTCGAAGCGGGCGGTGCAGCCGATCGAAGCGGTCGCCTCGTCTTCGGAGTACAGGACCACAAACGGCGTGTCCTCAAGCACGCAGTCCGCGAAGAGCTGGCGGTAGCGGGGCTCGAAGATATGCAGTGGGACGCGCTCCCCTGGCAGCAGCACCAGATTCAGCACGAACAGCCCGTATTTGTGGGTCTCCGACACGGGTTGAGCATAGCCTCAGGGGGCGGCTGCGCGCCGCTGGTAGCATCGCTCGCCGTGAGCCTGTCACCGCGACTTCCCGAGGGCATCGCCCGTCCCGCGCTCGCCCACGTGAACCCGTACGAACCCGGGCGTCCGATCGATGATGTGCGGCGCGAGCTCGGTCTCGACCGGATCATCAAGCTGGCCTCAAACGAAGGCCCGTATCCGCCGTTTCCGGCGGCGCTCGAGGCCATCGCCCGGTCGGCGGCCGACCAGCGGCTCTACCCGGATCCGGGCAGCTGGGCGTTGCGGGACGCGCTGGCAGGCCACCTCGGGGTCCCCGCCGATTGGATCCTCGTCGGCAACGGCGTGGACAGCCTGATCAAGCTGTTGTGTCTGGCGCTGCTCGACCCCGGTGACGGGCTCGCGATGGGCTGGCCGTCGTTTGTGTCCTGGCGTCAGGGCGCGGCGATCCAGGGTGCCGAGATCCAGGACGTCCCGCTCGGCGCCGATGGCGCGTATGACCTCGACGCGCTTGCCGCACGCGTCACGGCTCGCACCAAGTTGGCGGTCGTCGTGAGTCCCAACAACCCCACCGGAGGCGCAGTCGCCGCGAGCGCGCTCGCGCGCTTTGTCGACCAGTTGGCGGGGCATGTCCTGCCGGTCCTGGATGAGGCCTACTTCGAGTACCTGCCTCGGGGCGCCCACGACGGCGTCGCGCTCATCCGCGAGGGCGGCCGCCTGGTCGTGACCCGGACGTTCTCGAAGGCGTACGCGCTGGCCGGCTTGCGGGTGGGCTACCTGGTGGGCCCGCCCGACCTGGTGCGGCTGTTGGGTCGGGTGCGCAACGCGTTCGATGTCAACGGACTTGCCCAGGCCGCCGCGCTCGCCAGCCTGAACGATACCGACGGGCATCTCGCGGGCCGAATCGCGGAGGTCACCGCCGAGCGCGGCGTCGTCGACGCCGGACTGCGGGCGCTCGGGTTTGCGCCGCGTCCGTCGCACGGCAACTTCGTGCTGGTCGAGGTCGGGTCGCCGGCGCGCGCCGCACGCATCAACCAGGCACTGCTCGCGCGCGGGGTCATCGTGCGCCCGACGGGGGCGTTTGGGGCGCCCGACGCCCTGCGGATCACGATCGGCCGGCCGGACGAAAACGCCGAGCTGCTCTTGGCTCTGGCCGCCGTTGTGGACGCACTCGGCACGGACTAGTGCCGCGGCGTGTGGGCGAGCTGTTCGGCGATCGCCAACATCAGGCCGACGCCGAAGCCGGTTCCCGCACCACCGATCATGCCGGTGCCGGCGATGTCGACGTGGCACCACGGGCGTCCGTCGGTGAATTCGCGCAGGAATTGGGCCGCGTAGACCGCGCCCGCCTGGCGCTTGGCGGCGGCATTCGCCAGGTCGGCGACCTTACTCTTGATCAACGGCGCATACCCGGGGTGCAGCGGCATGGGCCAACACAGGTCGCCGGATGCCTCACCGGCCGCGCGGACCGCCGCGGTCCAGTCGTCGTCGCTGCCGAACAGCCCGGCGTACACCTCGCCGAGCGCCACGACGATCGCGCCCGTCAGGGTCGCGAAGTCCACCAGACGCGTGGCACCGGCTTCGGTCGCGGCATACGTAAGGGCATCGGCCAGGATCAGGCGCCCCTCGGCGTCGGTGTTGATCACCTCTATCGTCCTGCCGTTCATCGCGCGCACGACATCGCCCGGCCGCGTGGCGGTGCCGCTGGGCATGTTTTCGGTGGCGGGGACCACCGCGACCACCTCAACCGGAAGGGCCAGCTGCGCGATGAGGCCAATGGCTTCGACGACCGCCGCACCACCGGCCATGTCGAGCTTCATCTCCTCCATGCCACCCGAGGGCTTGATCGAGATCCCGCCGGTGTCGAAGGTGACCGCCTTGCCGACCAGTCCCAGGACCTCGCCGGCCGTCGCCCGGCGCTTGGGCGTGTAGCGCAATACGATCATCTTGGGCGGCTCGTCCGAGCCCTGGGAGACGGCCAACAGCGCCCCCGCGCCCAGCTTCTGGAGCTCCTTGCGCTCGAGCACCGTGCACTCCAGGCCGGTGGTCTGGTCGGCGAGCTCCGCGGCTCGGGCCGCCAGGGCGGTGGGGGTGAGGTCGTTTGCCGGGGCATTGGCAAGATCGCGGGCGGCGCTGACCGCATCCGCCAGCCGAGTGGCACGGCGCAGCTGCGCCGGTGAGACGACGACCGAATAGACCCGCAGGTCCGTCAGTTCCGGGTCCGGGGGCGAGGTCTTGTACCGATCGAACCGGTAGGCGCCGTACCGCACCCCGGTGACCAGCGCCGTGAGCCGGGCGGCGTCCGCATCATCAATCGCGAGCGCCACGGTGCGCGCCTTGATGGCGCGGACGCGCGCCCCCGTGGCGCGCCCGGCGGCACGCCACGACTCGATGCTCCCGTCACCGACGCCGACCACGACCAGTCGCGCCGCGCCGATCAGTCCGCCGGTGTGGATCACGCTGATCTGCCCAACCTCGCCGGTGATCTCGCCGTCGGCGACACACGCGCCCACGAGGCCGTCGAGGGCTGCATCGACGGCCGCCACCGTACCGGTCGCGACGGCGGGCTCGGCAACGAACACGACGATGGCATCGGCGCCGACGGAAAGAGGGTCGGTCGACTTCTTCAGGGTCGTCTGCATCTGACTCCGATCTGGCTGGGGCCGCAGGGCGGCGGGCGGGGCTCGGCGTATACTGCCCGCTCGTCCCACCGGATGTGGGGCATCGTGAGCGACCACCCGGCGACGGCCGTGGCCCGATCGCATCCTGGAGGCCAGGGGGCAGCGGGCACGGGGCGCGCAGTGGGGCGGTCCGCTGACCACCGGCCTGAGGAGGCGTTGCGTGCCTGTTGACTTCGAACGACGGGGTCCGGTTGGGGTCATCACCCTGAACCGACCCGAGGCGCTCAACGCGCTGTCGCTGGAGATGCTCGAGAAGATCGACAGCGTCCTGGACCTCGTGGAGCGCGACGCCGCGATCCGGTCGCTCATCATCACGGGCGCGGGGGAGAAGGCCTTCAGCGCGGGCGCCGACATCGGGGCGATGCGCGAGGCGACGGCCCTCGAGGCACGCGCGTATGCCCAGCGCGGTCATCAGGTGTTCAACCGCGTCGAGGCGTTTCCGCGCCCGATCATCGCGGCGGTCAACGGCTACGCGCTCGGTGGCGGGTGCGAGTTTGCGCTGGCCTGCGACATCCGACTCGCCAGCGAGCGTGCGAGCTTCGGCCAGCCCGAGGTGAATCTCGGGATCATGCCCGGCTGGGGCGGGACCCAGCGCCTGGCACGTGCCACCAGCCCGGGATTCGCCAAGGAACTGATCTTCACCGGCCGCATGTGCCCGGCAGCGGAGGCCCACGTCCACGGCCTGGCGAACCACGTGTACCCGCCTGATGCGCTGATGGGTGAAGCGATCGCGCTCGCCGAGCTGATCGCCACCAAGCCACCGTGGGCGGTCTCCGCCGCAAAGGAGGTGATCAACCTCGCCCTCGAGGGCGATCTGCGCGGCCACCTGGCCCGGGAGCTCGACTTGTTCGCGCTCGCGTTCACCACGAAGGATCAGCGCGAGGGGATGGCGGCCTTCCTCGAAAAGCGTCAGGCCACGTTCGAAGGCCGCTGACCCGGCGGCGCTGACGCTGCCGGGTCAGCGGCCGATCACGCTCCCCCCGGGGCCGGCAGGCCGGCCCCGGGGGGAGCGTAGGCGATATCAGCCCTTGCGCTCGGCCACGAGGGCCGTGAGCTTGGGGACGACCTCGTGGAGGTCGCCCACCACGGCAAGGTCGCTGAAATCGAAGATCGCGGCGTTCGGGTCCTTGTTGATGGACACGATCACCTGCGAGCTCTGCATACCGACCTTGTGCTGGATGGCACCGGAGATGCCGCACGCGATGTAGAGCTTGGGTGCGACGGTCTTGCCGGTCTGTCCGACTTGGGTCTGGTACGGATACCAGCCCGAGTCCACGACGGCGCGGGTCGAGGCGACGGCGCCGCCCAGCGCGCTGGCCAGCGCCTCCAACTCGGAGAACGCCTCGGGGGAACCGACCCCGCGGCCGCCGGCGACGAGGGTGTCCGCCTCTTCGATCGAGGGACCGGTCTGCTCGGCGTGAGCCCGCTCGACCATCTTGGCCTTGCCGGAGAACTCCTGCAGCGCGACGCCGACCGGCTCCACCGCACCCGCGCCGGAGATCTCGGTCGGCTCGAACGACCCGGACCGCACCAAACCCAGGCGGGGCTCGGCCGTCCAGGCCACATCCACGAGGACGGTGTCGCCGAGCGCCGACCGCTGCCCGACGAGGGCGCCGCCCTCGACGGCGAGGCCGGTCAGGTCCCAGTTGAGGCCGGCCTCGAGACGGGCCGACAGGGCGCCGGCGATGTCGCTGGCAAGCACCGATGCACCAAAGAGCACATTGGCGAAGCCGTTGGCCTTGACCAGGTCGGCGATCACATCGACCCGGGTTTGCGGCAGTGGCGCCTCGAGGCTCGCGTCATCGGCGATGAACACGCGCGCGGCGCCATAGCGGGCGGCGTCGGCGGCCAGGCCGCTGACGCCGGAACCGATGATGACCGCGGAAGTATCCGCGTCCAGCGAGGCGGCCTTGCTGAGCACGCCCAGCGATGCCTTCTGGATGCCGGAGCCGTGGTGCTCGAGGAAGACGAGTGTGCTCACACCAGTTTCCTTTCAATCAGGTACTCCAGGACCTTCTGCGCGGCAGAACCATCGTCTTCGATCTTCTGCGTGTCGCCGCGCGAGGGCGGCGGGCTGAGGGCACTGACCGCCGTGCGCGAGCCGGCCTCGCCGGCCCGGTCGGCGGACACGCCAAGGTCCGACAACGAGAGCACGTCCTGCGGCTTCTTCTTGGCACCCATGATGCCCTTGAGCGACGGGTACCGTGGCTCGTTGAGCGCGTCCGAGACGGCCAGCACCGCGGGCAGCGGGGCCTCGATCGTGTCGTAGCCGAATTCGGTCTGGCGCTTGGCGGTCACCTTGCCGCCGTCGATCGACAGCTCGGAGACCTGCGAGACGACCGGCAGCTGGAGCCGGTCGGCAACGGCGGCCCACAGCACAGCGCCATCGGAGTCGCCGGCCTGCTGGCCGAAGAGCACCAGGTCCGGTGATTCGCGCTTGATGGCCTCGGCGAGCACGAGGCTGGTCGCCACCAGGTCCGAGCCTGCGGCGGCCTCATCCGAGATCAGCACGGCACGAGCGGCACCCATGGCAAGGCCCTTGCGCAGTGATTCCAGCGCGCGCTCCGGGCCCATGGAGACGAGGATGACTTCCCCGCCGCCGCCGGCCTCGTTCAGGCGCAGCGCTTCCTCAATCGCGTTGAGGTCATAGGTGTTGAGCGACCTATCTCCCGATCGATCGATCCGCCTCGTCGCAGGATCGATCCGGCGAAGGGGACCAGGGTCCGGTACCTCCTTCACACAGACGGCGATCTTCATCGTTCTCCCATCGCAGCTATTCGCCCCGCAATGCTAGAGGACCGATCCGTGTTCGGCGCGGCTGTCCGGGAAAACAAACGTCCCCGACTTGGACCGGTCGTCGGATTCGCGGTGGGCGCACGGCCCTCTTCGCGGTGTCCCGGACGGCCGAGGGCGCCCACGCGCCATCACGAACTGGCATGATGCAGGGCCGCTTCGGCGGGCCGCGAAACCCGCCTGCGCTACACTCGATTCTTGGCCGACGCACATCCCGTCGGCGCTCAGTCCCAGAGAAAGTCGGTTCATGAAGCCCGAGATCCACCCGGACTACGTGGTCACCAAGGTCGTCTGCTCCTGTGGCAATACGTTCGAGACGCGTTCCACCAAGGACTCGATCAGGGTTGAGATCTGCAACCAGTGCCACCCCTTCTACACCGGCAAGCAGAAGCTCATCGACAGCGGTGGTCGTGTCGAGCGCTTCCAGCGCAAGCTGGCCCGTCGCCAAAGGGCGCGCGACTAGCATCGCCGGGCCCGAGCCGACGGTGTCGCCGCGCACGTGGCGGCGCACACCGCAGTACCTGGGGATGACGTGAGCGCCGGAATCACCGGGCTGGTCGAGCAGATCGAGCGTACGCGCGACGAGCTGCAGACGGCGCTGTCCGACCCGGCACTTGCGAGCGACCGAGCGCGCTACGCGGACGTCAACCGGCGCTGGTCGTCGTTGGCGCCGGCGATCGCGCTCGTCGAGCGCTGGCGCGATGCCGCGGCACGCGTCGACGAAGCTGCCGAGCTCTTGGCGGTCGACGACGACGATGATGTGCGCAGCCTGCTGCACGAAGCCGAGGACGAGAAGCAGGCCCTCGAGCCGCAGATCCGCGAGGCGATGGTCGAGCCCGATCCCAACGACAACAAAGACGTGATCGTCGAGATCCGCGCGGCGGCAGGTGGCGAAGAGGCGGCGCTGTTTGCGCGGCAGCTCCTGGAGATCTATGTCAAGTACGCCGAGCGCCGCGGGTTCCGGACCGAGCAGCTCTCGATGAGCCCCGCCGACGCCGGCGGCGTCAAGGACGTCACGGTGGCGATCAAGGGCAAGGGCGCGTACTCGGTGTTCAAGCACGAGGCCGGCGTCCATCGTGTCCAGCGCGTGCCAGAGACCGAAAGCCAGGGGCGCATCCACACCTCGACGGCCACGGTGGCGGTGTTGCCCGAAGCCGAAGACGTCGACGTGCACATCAATCAGAACGACCTCAAGATCGACGTCTACCGCTCGAGCGGGCCGGGTGGCCAGAGCGTCAACACGACCGACTCCGCAGTGCGGATCACCCACGTGCCGACCGGCATCGTCGTGTCGATGCAGGACGAGAAGAGCCAGCTGCAAAACCGCGAGCGCGGCATGCGCGTGTTGCGCGCGCGGCTCTATGAGCGGGCCATGGCCGAGCAGGCGGCGCAGATCAGCTCGGCGCGCCGCGAGCAACTGGGTAGCGGCGACCGCGCCGAGAAGGTGCGGACCTACAACTACCCGCAGAACCGCGTCACGGATCATCGCGTCGGCCTGACGGTGCAGCTGCGCGAGGCGGTCCTCCAAGGCGACCTCGGTGGCCTCACGGCCGCGCTGGCCGCCGAAGAGCGCCGCCAACTCCTGGAGGCGCACGCCGCCGGAGCCCAGTGAGCGGGGTGGGGGACCGGAACCGCCAGTGCGCCTTGGCCTGCGCCGCCCCGCGCTGATGGCCGACGATCCGTTGACGATCGGCGAGATCGTGCGCAGGACGGCGCACTACCTGGCCAAGGCCGGATCGCCGAGTCCGCGGTTGGATGCGGATCTCGTGATCGCCCATACCCTCGGGATGACGCGGCTGGCGCTGTACACCGATTTCGACCGTCCGCTGAGTGCGGACGAGATCGCCGGCGCGCGCGCCCTTGTCGCGCGCCGCGGCGGTCGCGAGCCGATGGCCTACATCCTCGGCCACCGGGCCTTCCGCCGGATCGAGCTGGAGATCTCGCCGGCGGTGCTCGTACCCCGGCCCGAGACCGAGGTCCTTGTTGACTGGGTGCTCGAGCTCGCGCCCGCAGGTGCCAGCGTGCTCGACTGGGGCACCGGCAGCGGGGCCATCGCGCTCGCGCTCGCCGACGAGCGCCCGGATCTCGCGGTCACCGGGATCGACACCGCGGACGGCGCCCTGGAGGTCGCACGCACCAATGGCGCACGCCTGGGGCTCGATGTCGAATGGTGCCTGTCGGACGGCTTTGCGGCGCTCGAGGGACGCCAGTTCGATGTCGTGGCCGCCAACCCGCCGTACCTGTCCGAGGCCGGGTTCGCTGCGTCCCCGCGTGAGCTGACATTCGAGCCCTATGCGGCCCTGGTGGCCGGCCCGCGGGGCGATGAGGTCATCGGACGGATCGCCACCGAGGTCGGCCGTCATCTACATCCGGGCGGCGCCGTGGTCTGCGAGATCGGCGCGACCCAAGCCGACGCGGTCGTCAGCCGCTTTGTCGCGGCGGGCCTGCGGGATCCGCAGGTCCGTGCGGATCTTGCGGGCCTGGCGCGGGTCGTCATCGGGCGGCGCGCCTGAGGTCGTCGGGGACGGCTTCGCGGCGTGTGGGCGTGTACCCTCGTGGGGTATCCACGTCCGACCGTCAAGGGGGCAGCCCGGTGAGCTTCGCCGACGAGAGCAGCTATCTGTCACAGGATATCGGCGAGGTCGATCCTGACGTTGCGCGACTGCTGCGCGCGGAGGTCGAGCGCCAGGCCGAGACGCTGGAGATGATCGCCAGCGAGAACTTCACTAGCCAGGCGGTGATGCAGGCGGTGGGGTCGGTGCTGACCAACAAATACGCCGAAGGACTGCCACACCGGCGCTACTACGGCGGCTGCGAGGTCGTCGATCAGGTCGAGGAACTGGCGATCGAGCGTGCGATCCAGGTCTTCGGCTGCGAGCATGTCAACGTCCAGCCGCACTCGGGGGCGACCGCCAACGAGGCGGCCTACCAGGCAGTGCTGACGCCCGGGGACCGGGTGCTGGCGATGGCGCTCGCCCATGGTGGGCACCTATCGCACGGGCTCAAGGTCAACTTCTCTGGGCGGCTCTATGAGTTCCACCACTACGGTGTGCGACGCGGCGATTGCCGGATCGACATGGACCAGGTCGCGCAGATGGCGCGAGAGGTGCGTCCCAGGCTGATCGTCGCCGGTGCGTCGGCATACCCGCGGATCATCGACTTCCCAGCCTTCCGGGAGATCGCCGACGAGATCGGTGCGCTGTTTATGGTCGACATGGCGCACATCGCCGGTCTGGTCGCCGGCGGCGTGCACCCGAGCCCGATCGGCATCGCCGACATCGTCACGACGACGCTGCACAAGAGTCTCGGTGGCCCGCGGGCCGGCATGATCATGTGCCGCGCCGATCTGGGCAGCGCCGTCGACCGCGCGGTGTTCCCGGGCCTGCAAGGAGGCCCGCTGATGCACGTGATCGCCGGCAAGGCGGTCGCCCTCGGCCATGCGCTGACCGACGAGTTCCGTGACCGGCAGCGCCAGGTCGTGGTCAACACGAGCGTGCTCGCCGACGGCCTGCTCGGCGGGGGCGTGGCGCTGGTGACCGGCGGTACCGACAACCACCTCATTCTTGTCGACCTGTCCGGGACCGAGCTGACCGGGGCGGACGCCGAGGTGCGACTCGATCGCGCGGGGATCACGGTCAACAAGAACGGCATCCCGTTCGACGAACGGCCTCCGACGGTGACCTCCGGACTGCGGATCGGGACACCGGCGCTGACGACCCGTGGGCTCAAGGAGGTCGAGATGGCCGAGATCGCGCGGATCATCAGCGCGGCCCTTGGGCCCGAGGTCTCCGAGTCCGAACTGGGATTGCTGCGCGAGCGCTCGCGGGCGATCTCCGACCGGTTCCCGCTCTACCCGCGCCTGGTGTCGGGGTCGGCCATCGCATGAACGCGGCGACCTCCGTCCGACCCGGTCGGAGGCACGCGTGACGGGTCCGGCGCTCGTGACCGGGGCGTCGTCCGGGCTCGGTCGTGAATATGCGCGTGCGCTCGCCGCGCGCGGGCACGATCTCCTGCTGGTGGCTCGGCGACGCGCGCGCCTGGAGGCGTTGCGCGACGAACTCGTCGCCCGCGACGGGATCGACGTAGACATCGTCGCGTGCGACTTGGCGACCGACGCGGGGCTTGCGGACTGCCGCGCGGCGATCGCACCACGGCCGATCACGGTCGCGGTGCTGAACGCAGGGTTCGGGTCGCTCGGCCCGTTTGATGAGGCGGACCCGGAGCATGAGGCCCGCATGGTGCGGCTGAACTGCCTCGCGGTCGTCGACCTCGCCCGCCAGCTGATCCCCGACATGCGCGCCCGCGGCCGTGGGCAAATCATCGTGATCAGCTCCGCGGCAGCGTGGCATCCGGTACCGTTCATGGCGACCTACGCCGCCACGAAGGCCTTCGAGCTCCATTTCGTGCGGGCGCTTGCCGAGGAGCTGCGGGGTTCGGGTGTCGGCGTGCTGGCGGTGTGTCCCGGGCCAACGGACACCGAGTTCTCCGCGGCGCTCTCAGCGGCCGGACGGCGCGCGTCCGGGTGGCCCAGGGGCATGCCCATCGACACGGCGCGCGGGGTCGTCGCACGCAGCCTTGCCGCCGCCGACGCGGGGCGGACCGTGGTCGCCACGGGACGGATCGCACAGACGACGCACGTCGCGACACGGCTGATCCCACTCGGCTGGACCCTGCGCATGGTCGGGGCGGTCCATCGGCGTCGGGCGCGGATCCCAGCAGGGAACGCCCACGGAAACTAGAATCCGTATCCGCTGGTCGATGGCCGCCCGTGGGCCCGACCAGTGCATGATCGCCGCAAGTGCGATCGGGGGCGCGTGAGGTGACGACAACGCTCATTCCGGTACTCTGCGCGATTGTCGCCGCCGCGGTGGCAATCGGGCTCACTCCGCTTGCGTCGATGTTCGCCCGCCGGGTCGGGGCGGTCGATCAGCCCTCGGGTCGTCGGATCCACACCAAGCCGACGCCGCGCCTGGGCGGGCTGGCGATCATGGGTGCCGTGCTCGTGCCGAGCCTCTACTACATGCCTGCCGATCCCGAAGCGCGCGCACTGATCGCCGGCGCCGTGTTGGTCGGGGCGCTCGGTGCGGTCGATGACATCTTTGGGCTCGATCCGATCGTCAAGCTCGCCGGCCAGGTCGCCTGCGCGGCGGTCCCCGTCTCGGCGGGGCTGACGATCGACCACATCACCCTGCCGGTGCTGGGGGCGTTCAACCTCGGCGACATGCAGTACCCGGTGACGATCCTGTGGTTCGTGGCGATCGTGAACATGATCAACTTTATCGACGGGATGGACGGCCTGGCGGCGGGTGTCGCGGGACTCGCGGCGCTGAACTTCGCAATCCTGGCCGCGTCGCTCAATCGCGCGGATCCGGCGATCCTCGCCGCCGCGATCGCGGGCGCGTGCATGGGCTTCCTGGTCTTTAACTTCCATCCGGCGCGCGTGTTCATGGGTGACACCGGCTCGATGTTCCTGGGCTTCGTGATCGCCGGCGTGGCGGTCAACGGCGTCGTCAAGAGTGCCGCGACGGTCGCCTTGTTGGGTCCGCTGCTGGTGCTGGCGATCCCGATCCTGGATACGTCGTTCGTGATCATGCGGCGGATCAAGAACCGCCAGCCGGTGTACCTGGCCGACCGCAGCCATTTTCACCATCGCTTTTTCTCGATCGGCTGGGGGCAGCGCAAGACGGTGCTGGCGATGTACGGATGGTGCGCCCTGCTGGGCATCCTTGCGCTGGTGATCCGCTTCGTCCCATACCGCACGCGATCGGGCGGATGGTTGCTGCCGGGCGCGCTCACGATCGGATTCTTCATCGCGCTGTCGATCGCGGCGGCCGTGTATCTGATCTACATCCTGGAGATCCTCAAGTGGCGCAGCACGCCGGTCGTCAAGATCGTCCGGGATCGTGCCACGAGCCGTGCGAGCGGCGACCGGGTCGCCTAGGCGCGGCGGGTCGGCACAACGGCTCCCGGCGGCGATTGCGGCCGGAAAATGCGGGCCGTCGGGCCATACGCAACTGCCGAGGATTCTTTTCGGAGTACCGTTGCCCTTGGACACAGTTCCTGGCATACTCGGCGCCGCCCGCAGACAGGCGACCACCCCTGCCCGCGGGCGTCACTGTGCTTATAAGGAGTTCTGACTCGCTCCGACCCGATCCCTTGTCCACGCGACACGCATGACCGTGTCCGTATACCCATCACCGCGTGAGGGCGCCCTGGCGTTCACCGCGGCCATTCTCGGGACTATCGTCTGCATCGCTGCCCTGCCCGTCGTGCTGTTGGTTCAGGCTCCGCTTGCAGGGTGGGTGTTGGGCGCAGGGTTGTGGGTGATCAACTGGACGCTGGCCCAGATGGCGACCAAGTTCTCCATCAACTCAACCGCGTCCCCCGCCGCCGGTGTCGGCGTCGCGGGCGGGTCGATCATGATCCGCGCGTTCCTGGTCGTGGTCGTCCTCTACGCCGTCGCGATCCGGATCTCGCACCCCATCGGTCTGACGGCGGCGATCGTGTTCCTCGCCGCCTTCTCGTTTGACCTCATGGGGCGCATGATGCTCTTCAGCCTCCTCGAGCGCGCGCGCGAGCTGAACCCGAAGACGAAGGGCCCCACCGACCCATGAACCGTGCTCGTCTTCGCGCGGCATCCGTTGCCGCCACCGTTGGCCTGCTGCTGATCCCGGCGATCGCGTCCGCCAACACGAAATTCGACCCCTCGACAGAGTTCAGCATCAACCCGTATCTGAACCTGAAGATCGGGCCGATCGACCTGTCGATCAACAAGGCAGTCATCTATCTGCTGGTCACGACGGCGATCCTGTGCGTGCTGGTCCCGCTCATCGTCCGCCGCGGGCTGAAGCCGCGGCCGGGCAAGGGCCAGAACGTGATCGAGCTCGCCTACGAGTTCGCCGAGACCCAGATCGGGCGGGTGTCCCTGCCCGCCAAGGCGTTCCCGACGTGGTTCCCGTACATCGCCACGCTGTTCCTGTTCATCGCCATCAACAACCTGATCAGCTTTATTCCGCTGCCGATTTCAGGCGAGAAGGGCGGATTATCGGTGTCGTCGCTCCCGGACTTCGGGCTCTACGCGGCCACCGCCAACATCAACGTCACGCTCGCACTTACGATCGTCACGTTCCTGATCACCCACATCGTTGGTGTCCGTTCCCACGGCGCCTGGGGCTACCTCAAGACGATGGAGCCGGACGCCCCACGGGCCCTCAAGCCCTTCATCTTCGGGATCGAAATCGTCTCGCAGCTCTTGCGGCTCGTGAGCCTGTCGGTACGGTTGTTCGCCAACATGCTGGCCGGCCACCTGCTGATCATCATGGCCGCAGGGTTTGCGGTCCTGGTGGGCAGCTACGTCGGGCTCGTTGCAATACCTTTTGCCCTCTTCTTTTACGTACTCGAATGGGTGCTCATCGCAGGTCTCCAGGGCTTCATTTTTGCCCTGCTGAGCGGCATCTACATCGGCTACGCAATCGAAGTACCGCACTGACACCGCACGCATACGGAGGATCAAGGAGAGGCATGCCAGTTCAAGTAGTTAGCCAGACAATCACGAACCCCAGCATGGTCAGCGCGGCCAAGACGATCACCCTGGGCCTGTCGACCGGCTTGGGCGCCATCGGCCCGGGTGTCGGCGTGGGTTACATCATGGGTAAGACGATCGAGGCAGTCGCTCGCCAGCCTGAACTGCGCGGCGAATTGCTCTCGCTCACCTTCCTGGGTCTCGCACTCACCGAGGCGATCACCTTCTATGCGTTGCTCATGGGCTTCGTCGCGTTCTTCCTGGCCTAGACCATGCATTCGCAGCTAGCAAACATTCACGTCGTGCAGGCCGGGAACCCGCTCCTGGCCCCAAGTCCTGGGTTGATGATCTGGACCCTGGTGACGTTCGGATTGTGCCTGCTGGTGCTCAGCAAGTACGTGTTCCCCCCGGTCGCCAAGGCGATCGAGGCGCGCCGTCAGGGGATTGCCCAGAGCATCGACGAGGCCGAACGCAGCCGCGACGAGGCTCTGCAGTTGCTCGAGGAATACAAGGCGCGACTCAGCGATGCCCACAAGGAAGCGGATGCCTTGCGCGAGCGCGGCCGCAAGGACGGCGAGCGTCGCGGCGCCGAACTGGTCGCCAACGCACAAGACCAGCGCGACCGTGTGCTGGCCGACCAGGGCACGCAACTGGACGCCCAGGCACGCCAGGCCGCGTCGGGCCTGCGTGACGGCGTGGTGGACCTCGCGATCGCCGCGGCGGAGCGTGCGACGCGCGGTGCACTCACCGACGCCGACCACCGCCGTCTGATCGAAGAGGCCCTCAGTGAGGCCGATCTCTCCAAACTGACAAAGGCGTAGGAGTACGACGCCGTGGGTGTTGCCGCCACATATGCCGAGGCGCTCTACGAGTCCGCCGTCGACCAACGGGCCGTTCCCGAGGTTGCCGCGCAACTCACCGAGTTCCGTGATGCGGTCGCGAAGAATCCGGAGCTTCAGGACCTCCTGACCAATCCGGAGTTCGAGACCCGCGTCAAGAAAGACGTGATCGTGCGTCTGCTGGATGGCGCGCATCCTCTCGTCGCAAACTTCATGCAGGTGCTACTCGATCGCGGCCGCGCGGATGAGCTCAGTGACATCACCGATGGGTTCACCGATCGTGTCGCCGCCGCGGAAGGCCGACTGAGGGTGAAGATCCGCACGGCGATTCCGCTGCCCGACGATCTTCGTGCTCGCCTGGTCGCGCGGATCTCCGAGCTGACCGGCAGTGCGGTCGACATCGAGACGATCGTCGATCCTGCGATCGTGGGCGGCCTCGTAATCGAGACTGACGGCTCCGTCGTCGACGCTTCCGTCCGCGCCCGTCTGGCGGACTTGCGCCAGGCGATGCTGCACACCTCGGTGCGCGACGCGGTCGTCGCCGAGAGCGCCTGAACCGACCGAAAAGAAAGGGACGACAAGACCGATGAAGCTGCGACCTGACGAGATCACCAAGGTCCTGCGCGAGCAGATTGAGGAGTACCAGGGCCAGGTGGATGTCGAGGAGGTCGGCACGGTCCTCCAGGTCGGCGACGGTATCGCCCGCGTCCACGGCCTGCAGTCGTGCCTGGCCCTCGAGATGCTCGAGCTCCCGCACGGCGTGACCGGCCTTGCGTTGAACCTCGAAGAAGACAACGTTGGTGTCGTGCTCCTGGGCGAGGACACCCTCATCAAGGAGGGCGACGCGGTCCGGCGCACCGGCAAGGTCATCCAAGTTCCGGTCGGACCGGCGCTCCTCGGCCGCGTCGTCGACCCGCTTGGCGTCCCGCTCGACGACCTCGGTCCAATCGAGGCGACCGAGTACCGTCCGGTCGAGTTCAAGGCTCCCGGCGTCGTCCAGCGCCAGCCGGTCACCGAGTCCCTGTCGACCGGCATCAAGGCGATCGACGCGCTGATCCCGATCGGCCGCGGCCAGCGCGAGTTGATCATCGGCGACCGCCAGACTGGTAAGACCACGATCGCGGTCGACACGATCATCAACCAGCGCGGCGAGGGCGTCCACTGCTTCTACGTGGCCATCGGGCAGAAGGCGTCGACCATCGCCCAGGTCGTGCAGCGGCTGAAGGCTGCGGGCGCGATGGAGTACACCACCGTGATCGCGGCGACTGCGTCCGCGTCCGCGCCGCTCAAGTACCTCGCCCCGTACGCCGGCTCGGCAATGGCCGAGTATTTCCTGTTCAGCGGCCAACACGCGCTGTGCATCTATGACGACCTCTCCAAGCAGGCTGACGCCTACCGGCAGATGTCGCTGCTACTGCGGCGCCCGCCGGGCCGCGAGGCCTTCCCGGGCGACGTGTTCTACCTGCACTCCCGCCTGCTCGAGCGTGCCTGCAAGCTCAGCGACGAGCTCGGCGGCGGTTCGTTGACCGCGTTGCCGATCATCGAGACCCAGGCCGGCGACGTGTCCGCGTATATCCCGACCAACGTGATCTCGATCACCGACGGCCAGATCTTCCTCGAGAGCAAGCTGTTCTACTCGGGTGTGCGTCCGGCCGTGAACGTCGGTATCTCGGTGAGCCGCGTGGGTGGCAACGCCCAGATTCGCGCGATGCGCAAGGTGGCCGGCCGCCTGAAGCTGGAACTCGCCCAGTACCGCGACCTGGAGGCGTTTGCCCAGTTCGGATCCGAGCTGGACGCGGCGACCCAGCGCACGCTCGCGCGTGGTGCGCGCCTGGTAGCGACGCTGAACCAGCCAGCATATGCGCCGTGGCCGATCGAGGAGCAGGTGGCGATCATCTACACCGCCAACCAGGGCTACCTCGACAAGGTCACGCCGGCCGAGGTGCCGAACGTCAACGAGGCGATTCGCCTCGCCCTGCGCGAGGAAGGCACCGCGTTGGCGGCGATCCGCGACGAGCGCGACCTCAGTGACGCCAGCGCAGCAACGATCGATGGGGTCGCCGGGCGCGTGCTCGCAGACATCCTCCCGCGCGACGCCGTCCCGGCCGAGCCCGTTGTGGCCGAGACCCCGGCCGAAACCCCGGCCGCGGCCGCGGCCTAAGCCTCCGTCGAATGCCAAGCCCGCGCGACATCAAGCGCCGAATCGACTCGGTGCGCAACACCCGCAAGATCACCCGGGCCATGGAGTTGGTGGCATCGGCGAAGCTGCGACGCGCCCAGGAGCGGATCGAGGCGCTGCGGCCCTACGCACAGGCCACGCGCGAGCAGATGTCCCAAGCCGCCCGCGAAACGGTCGCCCTGCGCAACTTCCCGCTGTTGGCCGAGCGTGACCAGGTCAAGCGCGCGGCGATCGTGACGATCACGGGCGATCGTGGACTCGCCGGTGCGTTTAACGTCAATATCCTGCGGGCCGGCTTCGCTGCCGACCAGGACCTGCGCGACGCCGGTACGGCCGATGTTGTCTATGTCGGGGTGGGCAAGAAGGGCGCGGGGACCCTGCGGTTCCGGTCCA
>Ga0307374_10003104_pt1 | contig 28747 bp, 25 predicted proteins | sample OX3MG_FD_202532 | JGI IMG/M metagenome (GOLD analysis project Ga0307374, IMG submission 202532) | Soil microbial communities from Risofladan, Vaasa, Finland - OX-3 | ecosystem: Environmental > Terrestrial > Soil > Coastal area > Acid sulfate soil | place: Finland: Risofladan, Vaasa | collected... | reverse complement strand
GACGCGCGATTTCCAGATTGGATTTGAGACGCTGCCCGATGGCTGGGATCACAAATTTCCGGCGATCCATCTGACCGGCCTCGATCTCGAATAATCATTGCGTTCGGGCGCGATAGATTTTTTTCTGTCCCTTCCATGGATGAGTGGAGCAATCTCGAGCAGGCCATCGAACAACTCGCCGCTTCCGGCGCCGTCGAAGTTCACGAAGATGGCGAATGGCTTGCGGGTCTCGATGGTTTCCGCAGCGAAGTCCGCCGCAAGGGCAAACAGGCGCTGATCCATCTCTGGTCTTCGGAGAGCAACCTGGTTCGCACGATCACGCGCATTTCTGTGTGCGAGCCAACCCGCATTCAACTTGAAGTCCAGCGCTTCGGCCGCGCCAAGCCCGGCCGTCTCGAATTTCTAAGCACGGAAGTGCGGCGTCCCGCGGCGCGCATTGGACGCGAGCAATTCCGTGAACGCTTCGCCCGCATGCTCGCCGAGCAGTTTCCCGATGCGCACGTCGAGTCGCTGACCACAGCCGCTGACCTGAAGCACTCTTTCTCCGCGCTGTATACACGCGGAGTGATGACGGAGGGTCGGTGTTCGTGGGCCGTGATGGGCGCGGGGCCCGCCGAAAGCGCGGCAGCATTCGAAGGAATTTTGAGTTTCGGGCTGTTGTGGCTGGATTGGACGCGGCAGCGGGCCGAACGCCGCGCCATCGAGGGCTTGCGATTATTTTTGCCGGAAGGGCAGTGCCGCGTAACGCTCGAGCGCGCGCACGCGCTGCGCCCGGGAGTGGGATTGGAGGTTTACGAATTCAGCGAGCGGGATTGGCGCGTTCGATTGAAGGAAGCATCCAGCCACGGCAACGTGGAAAGCTGGCTGACGCCGCGCAAGGAAATCGAACTCACGCTCACCGCCGCACGGGACGCGATCGACAAAATTCGTTCGTTGCTCCCAGACGAGCCTGAAGCCATTGAAACATCCGTCCCGCCGGCGACTCGCGAGGTTTCTTTCCGCTTTCGCGGCCTTGAATTTGCCCGCTGGATTGACGGCCGCATCCACTTCGGCTTAGGCGATGATCGCCGGCTTCTCCCGAGCGGTGATTTGAAACAGTTGAAGGCTCTCCTGCGTGGGCTTTCGCTGAAGCGCAGTTCGCTCGCCAGTGACACGCACGATTCGCTCTATCGTGGAGCGCCCGAGCGCTGGCTGGAATCAGTGATTCGCGCGGACCCTACGAGGCTCGATGCGCGTCTCGATCCGCGGTATTTTTATTCGCAAGTTCCGGCGCTCGCAGCGGGCGAGCGCGGCGTGATTGATTTGCTCGGCGTGACGCGCCAGGGACGCCTCGTCGTCATCGAGCTGAAAGCGTCTGAAGATCTGCACCTGCCGTTGCAAGCTGTCGATTACTGGCTGCGCGTTCGCCGCCATCTCGTCGAAGGAGATTTTCGGAGTTACGGCTATTTCCCGGGAGTCGAGTTCCAGCCCGATCCGCCCCTTGTGTGGTTGGTTGCTCCGAGTCTGCGCTTTCATCCTGCTAACGAAGTCCTCTCGCGTTACCTTGTGCCTGATTTGCAAGTGAGCCGCATCGGTCTGAGTGAAAATTGGCGGCGCGGTATCCGCGTTGTTTTCCGGCAATAGCTTTTTTCGAGATTGTGAGCGCAAAAAATTAGGGAAGCGCCTTAGGTTGCCCTAAGCCACTTCCCGGGGTGTGTCCTAGAAGTGAATTACTTGAATAGATGCTGATGTTCTCGAAAGGTTGCTCGAAAAGGAGAAGCCTGTACATCCATTGTCGGGAGAAGTCTGTAGGCGTGCCGTAAAATCGAACGAAATTCTCAGTAAAAGAGGTACTTACGCCACTTCTCGTCCTTGTGCCCGATGAGGCGCATGAGTTGCCGAGAAGTGTGCAAAGTGAACGGACGCGGCCGCCGCGCCAGAGTCAAGCCGGCTTCTTCCGGGGTGCGGTCGCCCTTGCGGTTGTTGCACTGGTAGCAGCATGCCACCAAATTTTCCCAGGACGAGCGCCCTCCACGTGAGCGGGGCATAACGTGATCCAGGGTCAAATCGGAGGCCGACAGCATCTGGCCGCAAAACTGGCAGGTGTTGCGGTCGCGCAGAAGAATGTTCTTTCGCGAAAGCGCGCGGCTCTGCTGCGGAATATGCCGATAGCTGAGGAGCCGGATCACGGAAGGCACGGAGACGGACTTGCTGGTCGAATGAACTTCAGTGGTCTGCGTTTCTTCGGCCTGGGCGACGCCCTTGAGCATCAATACCAGCGCGCGCCGGACCGCTGTCACGTTGATAGGCTCGAATGTCGCGTTGAGGACGAGAACGGGGGCCTGCATCAGCGCCGGTCGCCGCGGGGCTGCGTCTCTGTTGGTTAAGGCAGTCCCTGCGTGGCTCGCCGAGATCGAAATCTTTGGCCGGGGCCGGAGCATGTTCTTCGATTTGGAGCGGTAGTCCATTTTCAGTTCGAACTGTCTCTCGCTTCCGGTACTTTAGATGCTACCGACGGGCGTCTGGTTCTTGTTTAATTCGGCGGGCCTGCCGGAGAAGGCACTGCCGCGCGAAAGCACCCTCGCGACGGTAATTCCAGCCACGCTTTTCGCGCCCGCCTGTTTCAAAGCCCGCGCGCACGCGTCAAGAGTCGCGCCAGTCGTAAATACATCATCTATCAGCAAGACGCGGAGGTTGTCAACTTGCGTGCCTTTTCGAATTTCGTAAGCGCCACGCACCGTCTGCCAGCGCTCGCGTCGCGAGAGCAGCAGACGCGGCGGGCGCGGTTTCGTCCTCACCAGCAAGTACGCGCCGAGGGGCAATTTCAGTTTTCGGGCCAGCGGACGCGCGATCAGCTCCGCCTGACTGTATCCGCGCTCGCGCTGCCGCGCTGGGTGGAGCGGAACGGGGACCGCGACATCCGCCGCAAACAATTCCGGCTCGTCGCGGACTTTTTTCTCCAGCCGGGTCGCAAACCAGGCCCCCAGCCGCGTCAATTTGTCATATTTCAGCAACCCGATTGCGCGTGACATTTGGTCGTTGTATTCGCCGTAGCTTCGCGCACTGTCGAAACCGTAGGTGCCGCGCCGGCACGCAAAACACAAGGGCACGGCTGCGTCCGTCGCGATTTCCGATAGAAACGGGCGTCCGCATGTGGCGCAGCATGGTCCCTGGAACGGTGCTAGCGAGGCGAGACAACCGTTGCAAATGGGCAGCAGACTGGCGTTCGTCAGCACGCTGTCACAAATTCGGCATGGTGCCGGGAATAGCACCGACGTAAGCGCTTCGAGCGTTTCGCGGACAATCACAACGCGTATTTACCGACAAAGAAAGGCTCAAACCTATACTATTTTGATGTTGTTGGAAAGCAAGAAGAAAGGCGCGATACAGAGATTTCTCGCGGTTCGTTGGCGCAAAGTTATTGTGCGCGCCAACGAGTAGGGATTGTGTGGAATCTCGGATTCAAACGAAAAAGCGGGGTTACAGCAGCCCTTGTTCCTGCTTTTCCTGGCAGACGATGCAATAGCGAGTCCACGGCACGGCTTCCAGACGCTTCTGCTGAAGTTCAGCCTGGCATTGCGTGCACATTCCAAAAGTTCCCGCACGAATGCGTGCGATGGCGTCGTCGACCAGTTGCAGCAGTGCACGGTCATTGTGCGTCTGGCCGAAGAGGAATTCCTTCGTGTAGGAGTTCGCGGCCTTATCGGCAAGGTCCACCGTGGGATCCTCATCCGCCTCGCGGCCTTCCTGTCCGGTGCGTGCGATCGTGTTGAGCAGTTCTTCGCGGCGTGTTTGCAGTTTCTTCTTGTAGTAATCCAGGCGCTTCTTGTCCACAGTTCAGGCCCTCAGAGGGCTATTTGCCCTCGACTAAATCAAGCGATTGTACTGGCGTTCTTCCGTCGTGTCAAATTCCATGCCGTTCCGCATGCATGGGCGTTTCTTAGATGACGCAGTGTTTAAAACGGTTGCGCTTTTGCTTTTTGTCGGATCAACAGACCAGCAAACGCGCCGATAATGGCCTGTGCATCAGATGCGAACTCTCCTTTGAGAGATTCGTATTTTAGCTCCGGCTGTCACGATGTACGTTTGCGCGGTTGCGGCGCTTCGGCGCGGCTGATAGAATCGACAATTTGCGCGAGTCGAATCGTGTGACGCTGTGTCGCGCAGGTTTCGATGCGTTTCGAATAGCGTTATCAGAGTGGCGCGGGCGGGCTTGATGTCCGCAGGAGGACGAAGTTGGCCAAATACGATTTAGCCATCATTGGAAGCGGGCCGGGCGGGTACGTAGCGGCGATTCGCGCCGGCGAATGGGGATTGAAGACGGTAGTCATCGAGAAAGACCCGTTCCTGGGCGGCACGTGCCTGCACGTCGGATGCATTCCCACGAAAGTGCTGCTGCACCATGCGGACCTGTACGAGGATTTCAAGCGCGCGTCGGAATTTGGATTTGAAGTGAAGGACGTGAAAGTGAATTGGCCGGCGATGATTGCGCGGAAGACGAAAATCGTCAACAAACACGCCAAGGGCATCGAATTTCTGTTCAAGAAAAATAAAGTGGAGTGGGTGCAAGGCTGGGGACGAATCGCGGGGCCGGGGCGCGTTTCCGTGGAAAACGGCGGGAAGAAAACGGAAATCGAAGCGACGAACATCATGTTGGCGACGGGATCGGACGCGCGTTCGCTGCCAGGCGTGGAAATCGACAACAAAGTGATCATGGATAATCGCGGGATGCTCGATATGCCGGCGATTCCGAAGTCGCTGGTGATTGTTGGGGCGGGCGCGGTGGGAGTGGAGTTCGCGTCGATTTACAAAACATTTGGCGCGGAAGTGACGATTCTGGAAATGCTGCCGCGGATGGTTCCGCTGGAGGACGAAGAGATTTCCGCGGAGCTGGGTAAGGCTTTTCGGAAAAAAGGAATTCGTTTCGAGCTTGAGGCTGCTGTTCAGTCGGTGAAGAAAGATGCGAACGGCGCGACGGTTACGTTCACGGATAAATCGGGCGCGTCGCAGACGGTTTCCGCGGAGAAGGTTTTGATTGCGGTTGGGCGCAGGCCGATAACGGAAAATACGGGCATCGAGAAAACGAAGGCGAAAGTCGAGCGCGGCTTTGTTCACACGACAGCGTACATGGAAACGGCCGAGCCGCACCTTTACGCCATCGGCGACATTGTGGCGGGGCTGCCGCAACTGGCGCACGCGGCGTCGATGGAGGGAATAATTGCCGTGGGGCGCATGGCGGGGAAAGCCGTGCAGCCGTTTGACCGCAACCGCTGCCCGAATTGCACGTTCTGCGAGCCACAAATCGGATCGGTGGGCTTGACGGAAAAGCAAGCGCGCGACGCAGGCCACAAAGTGAAGACGGGGAAGTTTCCGTTCATTGGCAACAGCAAATCGTCGATTCTGGGGCATCACGAGGGCTTCATCAAGGTGGTGTCGGACGAAAAATACAACGAAGTGCTGGGCGTGCATTCGATCGGGTCGCTATCGACGGAGATTATCGCCGAGGCGACGACGGCGCTGCAGCTCGAAGGCACGATTGACGACATGATGGCGATGATCCATGCGCATCCCACGGTTTGGGAAGCGATGGGCGACGCATTCAACTCTGTGATGGGCCTGACAATCAACGCGTAGCCGGCGACGCGAAAAAGGAAGTGCAGTCTTTGAACGCGAGCGAAAAGACGTGCTGGGTGGTGGACCTGGGGCTGATCGCATATCAGCCGGCGTTTGATTTGCAGCGGCGGATTGTCGCGGCGCGTAAATGCGGCGCTGTGCCGGACGTGCTGCTGTTGTGCGAGCATCCGCACGTGATCACGCTAGGCCGCAACGGGCGGCAGGAGCACTTGCTGGCGTCGGCGCATTTGCTGCGGCAGATGGGCGTCGAATTTCATACGAGCGATCGCGGCGGAGACATCACGTATCACGGGCCCGGGCAGATTGTCGGTTACCCGATTCTGAATCTGGCGGCGATTCGGCGCGACGTGGCATGGTATGTGCGGCAACTGGAAGAAGCGATGATTCGCGCGACGGCCGAGTTCGGCATTGTCGCGGGGCGCAAGGCGGGAATGACAGGCGTGTGGGTGGACGATTTTGCCGGTCCAGCGAATGGCACGGCGAATCATGAGGCTGCGCACTACGCCGGCGCGGAAAAGCTCGCGGCCATTGGCGTGCATTTGAGCCGCTGGGTCACGTCGCACGGATTCGCGTACAATGTGTCGACCGATTTGCGCTACTTTGATTTGATTGTTCCGTGCGGCATTCGCGATAAGCGCGCAACATCGCTGGAACGTTTGCTCGGCCGCGCGGTGGGCCGCGAAGAATTGGCGCCACGAATCGTCGCGCATCTCGGGGAAGTTTTCGAGCGCGATATGCGGATGGTCTCGCGGGAAAATTTGGAAGAAGCCTTGCAGGAATACGAAACGCCGGCCGCGCACGCGATCGCATGAAATTCATGCCAAGCATTCGGAAAACTCGCCGGTTTCGCTTATCGATTTGCCGTAGGATAATGGGGAGTCGCGCAGGGAGCAGAAAATGAGCTATCCGCTCACGCGGGAGCAGCACCTCGATTTGTATTACTACATGAAGCTCAATCGTATGCTCGACGAGCAGCTGGTGCGCTTGTTTCGGCAGAACGTGGTCGTCGGCGGACTGTATTCGAATCTGGGCCAGGAAGCGACTTCGGTGGGCACCGCGTACGCGCTTGAAAAACGCGACTGGATCGCGCCGATGATCCGCAACGTGGGCGGATTGCTCGTCAAAGGCTACAAGCCGCGCGACATTTTGATGCAATACATGGCGCGCGTCGATTCGCCAACGATGGGCAAGGATGGCACCAGCCATTTTGGCGACATCAAAGTCCGCCATGTCGTGTCGCCGATTTCCATGCTTGGTGATCTCGTTCCGGTGATGGCGGGCGTGGCGATCGGTGGCCGCTACCTGGGGCAAAATATCGTGGCGATGACATGGGTCGGGGATGGCGCGACGTCAACCGGGGCGTTTCACGAAGGTCTGAACTTCGCGGCGACGCAACATGCTCCGCTGGTTCTGGTTGTCGAAAACAATCAATGGGCGTATTCGACGCCCGTTTCGAAGCAGGTGCCGATTCACGATCTTGCCGACCGCGCGAAGGCTTACGGCATCGCGAGCGCCATTGTGGATGGAAATGATGTTGTAGCCGTGTATCAGACGGCGAAAGACGCGGTGGACCGTTGCCGCAGAGGCGAAGGCCCGGTGCTGATCGAATCGAAAACCATGCGCATGAAAGGGCACGCGCAACACGATCCCGCCGAATATGTTCCCAAAGAGATGTTCGAATATTGGGAAGCGCGCGACCCGATTGCGCGCTACGAAAAATATCTCACGGAAAATAAAATCTGGGACGAAAAAACGAAGAAAGAACTGGACGCGCGCATCGACAAGGAGTTGAAAGAGGACCTCGAATTCGCCGAGAAGTCCCCGCTTCCGCCGCCGGAGCTTGCCGAACAGGGCGTTTATTGCGACGGCTGCCACACGGTCGAAGCGGTTTGGAAGCGCTCGAAGGCCGAAGTGACGCCCCCGAAGTCGAGCGTCAAGCCGGAATGGGAAGTTGCGGACTTCGGCGGATTCGATTTGGCTTCGACGATGGCGAAGCAGTCTGCTGCAGCCGGCGCGAACGGCGGAAAAGATGCACGGACAATTGCGTCAGCGTCACAAAAAAACGCCGCGCACAAGCCGCAGCAAAGACCCAACGGCGGTGCGGCAAAATCGGCACAGCATCCCGCCGGCCAGAAATTCAAGGGTCAGAAAGCTAACGGCCGGCCTGAAAAATCGAGCGACGTACCGCGCGTCCCCTTTGGCCGAGGGCCCAAGGGCAAAGAGGGGAGAAAATAATTATGGCGCCGGTCACGATGCTTGAAGCGATTCGCCAGGCGATTTTCGAGGAGATGGAGCGCGACCCGACGGTGGTCGCCATCGGCGAAGACATCGGAGTTTATGGCGGCGCGTTCAAGGTGACTGCCGGCTTGCTCGAACGTTTTGGCTGGGAGCGCGTGATCGACACGCCCATCAGCGAAACGGCCATCATCGGCGCGGCCGTGGGCATGGGTTATCAAGGCCTGCGTCCGATTGCGGAGCTGCAGTTCATCGACTTCATCGCGTGCTGCTTCAACCAGATCACCAATTTCGCCGCGAAATCGCATTACCGCTGGGGCGCGCCGGTGCCGATGGTGATGCGCGGGCCTTCCGGGGGCGGCGTTCACGGCGGCCCGTTCCACTCCGCGAATCCGGAAATGTATTTCGTCCACACGCCGGGGCTGAAGGTGATTTATCCCTCGACAGCCTATGATGCGAAGGGCCTGTTGAAATCGGCGATTCGCGACAACAACCCGGTGCTTTTCTTCGAACACAAATTTTTGTACCGCCGAATCAAGGAAGAATTGCCCACCGAGGATTACACGGTGCCGATTGGCAAAGCGATTGTGCGGCGCGAAGGGCGCGACCTGACGATCGTGACCTACGCGGCGATGATGCACACGTCGCTCGAAGCGGCCGAGGAACTTGCGAAAGAAGGAATCGAGGCGGAAGTGGTGGATTTGCGGACGCTGCTGCCGCTCGACAAGGAAACAATTTTGCAATCCGTGAGAAAAACGAACAAGCTGCTGATCGTTCACGAAGACACGCGCACCGGCGGCATCGCCGGAGAAATCGCGGCGGTGGCTTGCGAAGGCGCGTTCGAGGATCTGGACGGGCCGATACTGCGCGTCACGGCGAAGGACACGCCCGTGCCGTTTTCGCCGCCGCTTGAAGAGCGTTTTTTGCCCAACAAGAATGATGTGATTTCGACGGCGCGCGAACTCGCGCGATACTAAAACTTGAGATTCGAATTCGAAGGAGAGGCCGATGGCGACTGACGTGATTATGCCCCAAATGGGGGAAAGCATTTTTGAAGGCACGGTGACGAAGTGGCTGAAGAAGCCGGGCGAGAAAGTCGAGCGCGACGAGCCGCTGTTCGAGATTTCGACCGACAAGGTCGACGCGGAGATTCCGTCGCCCGCAGCAGGCGTGCTCAAGGAGATCAAGGTCGCCGAGGGGCAGACCGTGCCGATTCAAACTGTAGTAGGCGTGATTGACGCGGACGGCGCGGGCGCGGCGTCGGCAGCCCCGCCCGCAGCTCCTCCAAAGGCGGAAGCGAAGCCTCAGGCAAAGCCGGAAGCAAAGGCCGAAGTGAACGCGGAAGCGAAGCGCGTGGACGAAAAACCGTCACCGGCTTCCGCTCCGACGAAGGCCGAGGCGGCGAAGGCGGATTCAGTGAAGCCCGCGCCGTCACCGGCGCCCGCGCAAACTGGGGCGAGGCCTTCTGCTACGGCTGGCGCGGCAACGTCTGCCGCGCCCCAACGGCCGGCGGGAGAAAAAATTCGCAGCTCGCCATTGGTTCGGCGGCTGGCGAAAGAAAACAGCGTCGATTTGTCGCAAGTTCCCGGCACAGGCGCGGGCGGCCGCGTGAGCAAGCGCGACATTTTGTCGGCGATTGAGGGCGGCGGGGCACAAGCCCGGCCCGGCACACAAACGCCGGCGTATGCTGCCCCGGCAGCGTCACGTCCATCGATGCCTCCTCCTTCGCAACCGGCGGCGGCGGGCGCGCAAACTTACTCGGCGTTTGATTCCGCCGTGCCGCGCGAGCGCATGTATTTCGGCAATTACTCGGTTGAGCCCATGACGGTGATGCGCCAGAGAATCGCCGAGCACATGGTGGCCTCAAAGCGTGTTTCAGCCCACGTTTATTCGATCGACGAGGCCGACGTCACGGGAATCGTCAAACTGCGCAGCCAGAAGAAAGACGAATTCGAGCGCGCCACGGGCTCGAAGCTCACGTTCATGCCGTTTTTCATCCGCGCCGCGGTCGAAGCGTTGCATGCCTTCCCCACGGTGAACTCGTCTATCGACGGCACGAACATTGTGTTTCACCACGACTGCAATATCGGCGTCGCTGTGGCGCTCGATTGGGGACTGATCGTTCCGGTCATCAAGAATGCCGAGGAGAAGAATTTCCTCGGCTTGCAGCGCGCCATCAACGATCTGGCCGAGCGCGCGCGCACGAAAAAGCTCAAGCCCGAGGAAGTGCAGGAAGGTACTTTCTCGATTACGAATCCCGGAGTGTTTGGCGGCTTGATGGGCTTGCCGGTGATCAACCAGCCGAACGTCGCGATTCTCGGACTGGGCACCATCGAGAAGCGCCCTGTGGTGATTGACGACGCCATCGCGATTCGCTCGATGGTCTATCTCACGTTGAGCTACGACCACCGCGTCGTCGATGGCGCGGTCGCGCACCAATTCATGAGCAAGATCAAGCACATCCTCGAGAATTGGAGCGAGGGAGTTCTGTAGAGGCAGTTCCCAGAGTCAACAGTTCATAGTTTAGAGTTGAACGTTGATCGCGCTGTCGACTACTTCGGTGACAACGTGTCTCGTTCGGGCACTGTCGCCTTTATTACCTCTCAACTCTCGACTATCACTGCAGTCGCGGCCGCAAACGTTCCGCGAACATTTCCACCTGCGGCAGCGGCACAATGGTGATTTTCTGCTCGTCGAAGAGCCGCACAATGAATTGGTGCCGCTCGTTCTCGCGTTCCGGGGCAACCTCGGTAATCGCCGTGAATTCCGAATTCGCCTGTTGCGCGCGAACGCAGCCCGCCGTGTACGCCAGCACCTTCGCCTGCGCCGGATCGCGCCCGAGCGATAGCGCCTGCAAATAGCCGCGCGTCCCGTTGTAGCGGTATGCGTAGTCGATGCGCAGCGGATCTCCTGCTTGCGTGAACTGCTCGACCTTCACGCTTTTCTGCATCTTTGCGAGAATGCGGTGCCGCCGGAAGACGTCGTTCAATCGCATGCGAATCCACGCCCGCGTGCTTTCGACCATCGCGGCGGCCCGGCCCTGCCGCGCGGGCGGCGCCACTTTGTCGTGATAGAGGCGGTCGAGTTCCACGTCGAAATCCTCCGCGAAGACGGCTTGCCGCGGGCTGAACTGCAGCGTGTTCGACAGCGTCTGCTCCATCTTCTCGATCCATGCCGCGCTCGCGCCGGTGGCCGCCAGTTGCACGTCGAACTCGCCCGGCAGCGCGCGGAGAAGATTCTCGTCCGCGTTCGGGTGCAGCCGGCGCACGCGCGCGAATTCGGATGGTTCCTCGATCAGCCGCGCGCGTGCCCGTTGCTTCTTCGCGTCTTCGAGCACCACGCCGATATTCACCCATTCGTCGCGGATCAAGTTCGGCGTATAGCGCAGCACGCGGTAGCTCATGTCGCGTCGATTCATCTCAGGCATGCTTCACGTCCAGTTGGGAAACGGCGCCCGGGAAGATTTCCAGGCGCTCTCGATCAACTCGCGCGCCAGTTTTCGCCGGCGCAGGAGTTGCTCCATCATGCGGTAGAGCGCATCTTGGTCGAAATTGTACCACTCGGGCGGAATCTCCCGCGCGATCTCGTCCAGCACGTCCTCGGTAATGCGCCGCTCAATGCGCTCGAGCCACGGCTCAAACGCGTCCCATCCGCACACACGATCGTAAACGCGCGCGCGGGCATAGATTCCCCGCAGGGGCGCGTCCGGAAAATTCCATTCCGCCGCATTGAAACAGAATCCCTGATCGATCATGATGGCGCGATAGCGCTCCGCGCCCGGCTCACGCAGAAAAATCGCCTGCCGGCCGTTGGTGTCGCACGTCCACTTGTCGAAAACCATCATCCCCGCGAAATCAGAGAGATTTTCGACATCGCGCAGTTGATCGTCCGGCAGAAAATCGTACACCACCGTCGCCGCCGGATTTCCGGGATACTGCGAGCCAAACTCCAGCCCCGGCGTGCACGGCACACGCCCGCGCCCCAGTTGAATTACCAGATCCTCGGTCAGCGCCACCATCTCCGGGCGCACCTCGACCGCCGCCGCGCCCGGAACAGGCAGACCAATCCGCGCCGCCAGTCTTGTTCCAAGCAATTCGTTCGCCAGAATCCGTGTTCCCTGAGGATTATTTTGGAACTTGACAACGTAGTAGTTCTCGTCCTCGCAGCGCATGAGATGCGATTGCGCGCCGCCGCGCATTCTCCTGATATGTTCGATGGCCAGCGGCATGGGGATGTTATGCTAGCCACCGTTTTCCCGCGTCGCAAGAAAAACATTTTCAATTCGGGAATTTCCGCAAGGTTTTGAGTGCGGCGGTCACGGCTGACTTTCTTTCTTCCGATCCGCACCCAGACGCTTCTCAGACCTTCAATCCAATCCAGCGCATCAGCTCCAGCGCGTTGCTCCTCGGCACCACGCCGTCTCTCAACTTGTAGTCGAAGCTCATCTCTCCCCCCGCGATCTGATCTTCGAAGTGAACGTTGCATATCGAGTCGTCGAGCGACGCCGCGATTTCCGTCAGCGCCAGATCGTGCGTCGTGACCATGCCGATCGCGTCGCGGCCAACGAGCGAACGCAGCAAAGCCTCCGCGCCGATTTGCCGGTCGTGCGAATTCGTCCCTTCAAGCAATTCATCGAAAAGAAACAATAGCGGCATTTTTTCTTCCGCCAGCGTGAATACTTGTCGTATGCGCAGAATTTCCGTGTAGAAGTTCGACCGGCCCTCCTGCAGAGAATCCGTGCTGCGAATCCGCGTTCCCAGCGCCAGCGGCGACAATTGCAGCGACTTCCCGCGGATCGGCGCGCCCGCCATCGCCAGCACCAAATTGACTCCGACGGTGCGCAATAGCGTGCTCTTTCCTGACATGTTCGAGCCGCTCACCAGTAGCACCCGCGTTTTCGCATCCAGCTGCACGGAATTCCGAACGCAACGCGCGGCTGCAAGCAGAGGATGCCCGAGCTCCTCTCCCGCAAAATGCGCGTCTGCGTTCTCCGCTTCCGCGATTTCAGGAAACGGATCGTTCGGATGCTCATACGCATATGCCGCGAGCGACAGCAGCGCCTCCATCTCACCCACCACGTCAATCCAAACGCGCACGCGCCGTCCCCATCGCCGCCGCCACGCCTCGGCGATAAAACCCAGTTGCAACGAGTAGAGAACCGGCAATTCGATCAACTTCATGAAATAGCTGTCGCGCGCATCAATCCACGTGACCATGTGCGCCAGTCGTCGCATCGCGTGCGAAGCGCGTTCGGCGCCGCTGACTTTCAGCTCCCCCTGCAAATGCCGCAGCCGCGAAGAAGAAAAAGGCTCCCCCTCGATGCGTGTCAAAATCTCCGCGAAGAGCGTCAAGCCATCTTCATTGCACTGAAACCCCTTCATCGCCACATCGGCTCGTTTCTTGAGCCATGCATACACGCCCAAGTTCACGAGCAGCGCCATCAGGAATGGAAGGACTTCGCCCGTTACCGCCCACGCCACAATCGTTCCCACGCACGCCATCGCCAGCGCCGCGACGACGCCTCGCACAGATGAATTTGTTAGTTCCGCCGCGCCCTCGGCCCACGCCGTCAGCTTTGCCGGATTCAGTTCGGCACGCAGACCCGCGCCTTTCAACGCCACATCCTCGCGCAAGTCGATTTTGTCGCGCAGTTCCGCGATGAGCGCATGCCTCTCGTGAATCGCAGCGACAGCCGAAGGCGCGAGCAGCCACCGCGCCAACCACTCTTCGCCCATCGCGGTTCGCGCGGAACAAAGCAACTGAAATAATCCTCCAGTTCCAAACAAATCGAGATCCTCGGCGTAGATGTGCTTCGCATCGCGAAATCGTTCGCCTGCCTCGCCTGTTCCAGCCCAGCGGTCCTCGACCCGAGCCAGCCCGCGCTCGTAGAACGCCGCCGCTCGCTCCGCCCGTGTGCGCGCCCGAATCACAAGCTCATGCCACACGGCCAGCGCTCCATAAGCCGCCACGGGAAGAATCATCCAGTAGTCCGAGATAGTGTTTTTGATAAGCGAAAACCAGGCGAGGACAAGTCCTGCGACGATGACCAATAGCTTGAAGCTTCCGATGCGCAGATGCACTCGCTCGCGTTCGGCGCGAACCTTCAGTCGCGCTTCGCGACGCTGCGTATATTCATTCGCCGGCGAGTTCAGTCGTGTCTCCCGCGTCAAACCGCACTAGTTTACATCGCGATGCGGCTCACCTGCGCGAGGAAGCGAGTGCTGATGTTCAATCGAAAAGGGTACGAAGCCGCCGCAGCCTATAATGTTATACTGTGCGCCAGCCTGTTTTACCTGATCGCGGAGAGGTGGCCGAGAGGCTGAAGGCGGCGGTTTGCTAAACCGTTGTAGGGACAAAATCCCTACCGGGGGTTCGAATCCCCCCCTCTCCGCCAGCATTACAATATCCCAATAAACAGTGCATATTGAGATCTGTGCTACTGCGTGCTACTGTTTTCTCCGTATTTAACGCAGATGGCCGCGATCTATCAACGCGTGAAAACCTCAAAAGGCTGGCGATATCGTGCCCTGCCCACGGGCCGGGGTCGGCGCGCTGCGGACAGCGCAACGCCGCCTTTTTACCTGAGATTCACTCTTAACGGCAAACAGCAGTGGAGCGACCCGTACCAGTCTTTGCCGGAAGCGAAGAAGGCCGTTGAGGAACTGCCGGACGTGATCGAGGCGCGGGCGAAGGGCCTCAGCCTGCATGAGCTAGCCGAAACTCGAAATGCGAACCGCGTCCCCATCAAGACAGCGATTGAGGAATACCTCGCGCAAAAGGCTGGCAAGTCGAAAAAGACAATCCAGCAGTACAGGCTGACGCTGAACGAATTTCTGGAGTCGGTTCGCGTTCGTTTCCTCGATGAGATCGATGTGGCTGTTCTACGGCAGTACAAAAATTTCTTGATGACCGAAGGGTATTCCGGCAAGACGCAGGACACGCGGTTGAACATCGTCTACTTTCTTCTCAAGAAAAACGGCATCGCGGCGCGACTGCCGCGTGACGAAATGCCGGTGATCGAAGAAGAGGTCGCCATTCCGTACATCGACTCGGAACTGAAGAAACTCTTCGCGGCAATGGATGACGAGCAAAAAATCCGCTACAAGTTTTTCTTGGGGACGGGTTGCCGAGACAAAGAAGTGACTTTCGCCGCATGGAACGATATTGACTTCGAGAAGCGTACGTATCATGTCAGACGCAAAGAAGATGTTGGATTCACGCCAAAGTCCCACGAAAGTCGGACGGTGCCGCTGCCTGCGAGCCTGGTCGATCTCCTGAGGGCACGGCGCAAGAAAGCGCCACACGAACGCTGGATATTCGTGAATGAGGAAGGGCGGCCCGACAATCACTTTCTGAGAAAGCTAAAACGAATCGCGCTCCACGCAGGATTGAATTGCGGTCAGTGCCGGACGACGTTACGGAAAGGGAAGTATGAAGGGGTGCGCCCCGTCGAAGTGACGTGCAAGACTGACCCGGTATGTGAGCACTTTTATCTGCATCGCTCAAGGAGAATGGAGCTGCGGTCGGCTCGAATTGCAGAGGCTGCGGAAAAGTCTGTACACATTTCTATAACATTGAGGGATATGTCTCGGGAACTTCGCCGGCTTCCCATGCTGCTGTGCGCTCAAGAGGCTCAACGGCGCGCGTTTCGTCGAAATGTAGGACAACATCGAATTGTTCCGGAAGTTGGGCATGAAAGTAGTGGCTCACGCGCTCGGAACGCGGCAAATAGATCACGCCGATAGCTCGCTCGAGACGGGGTTCCCGCAAAAGAGAAGCGACTTTTTCTTTTCCGCGGAGCGGAAGCAGAAAATTGGGAACTTCGGTCTCGTGAAATAACGCTTCGTAGCTGCCGGGCAGCGCCGGTCTAACGTGTTTTCGTTCCGCGGGACCGTCCCAGCCCGAGGCTGCTGTCACTGTTCCGGTATAGGTGCTGAATCCTACCAGCGTGGCTTTTTCGCCATACTTTTCGCGTATCAGTTGTCCAAGATTCAGTTCTCCGCGCTGTGCCATCTCTGTGGCGCGCGCGTCGCCCAGATGAGAATTATGCGCCCAAACGACGATTCTCGCCTTGGGCCCCAGATGGTGCATGAGCGCTTCCAGGGTCTCGGCCATATGGCTATCGCGCAGGTTCCACGAAGGAACACGCTCGTGGAACATCGCGCGGTAATATTCCTCGGCATTTTTCACCAAGCGGGCGTTCTGTTCCGCGAAGAAAAACGCATTCCGCGCGACGCGGCCATCGCGACCGGCTAGATCTGCGGCACGGCGACGCATTTCAATCCACTGACTAATCACCTCATTTTCGCAGCTCTTACTCAGGCCGAAGCTCGCAGCGTATCCATAAGCTTGTGTATCTTCGCCAAAATTTTCAAAGCAAGAATAGCGATAACGGGCCCGGCCCGCCGCCTCGGGATCAACTTTATCCAAGAAATCCAACACAGCTTGAATGGAGGCATGCAGGCTATAGAGGTCTAGACCATAGAACCCAACACGTTTTGAGTGACGATGCTCGTTGTAATTGCGTAACCAGCCAACGAAATCCAGTACGTCGGCGTTGCGCCACATCCATGCGGGAAATCTCTGGAAACCCGCAAGCGCATCGATGGCTTCCTGGTCGCCACTCTCAAACCGCACGTACTCGCTTATTCGATATGCGTCGGGCCAGTCTGCTTCGACGGCAACCGCATTAAAGCCTTCTTCCTCGATCAAGCGCTTAGTAATCTGTGCGCGAATGCGATAGAACTCGTGAGTTCCATGGGTGGCCTCGCCGAGCAGAACGAGACGAGAGTTACCAATCATCTTGAGCAAGGGATCGAAATCGGTCGTTTCCCCCTTCAGATGATGAGCGGCGTGGACAATTGCCTTGAGAACATCGCGCTCGGTCTTAGGAACCATGCTGACCCCTGTCGTTACAACTGTCTCTGACGAAATGCAACTTCGCCCCAGTCGGATATCCATTGGAAAGGCTTACTGGCTTCCTCTCCTAGGTCGAGGTGGCGGAATATTGCTGCTCGAGCTGTTGCCGTGAAGCCCGATCCAGCAGTTCTGTCACTTCCTCATCTGAAACTTGTGAGAAATCAGCATAGAATTGCCCGACTCCAAAAAACGGCTCAGGCATTTCTAGACAGATCAACTCATCGACCTCGGGCTTCAGATGATCGCAGGTCGCACTTGGGGCGACTGGAATCGCAATGACGAGAGCGGCAGGTTTCATTTGACGCAGAGACCGAATAGCCGCACGCATACTTGATCCCGTAGCGATGCCATCATCCACCAGAATCACGGTAAGACCAGTCACGTGGAGAAGAGGACGCCCGCCGCGATATTTGTGCTCACGACGTTCCAGTTCCCATTTCTCTGCTTGAGTAACTTGCTCAATTTCTGACGCGGTTAATCCCAATAGTCGAACTGTATCCGTATCAAGGACCCGAACGCCTCCGCTCGCAATCGCTCCGAATGCCAGTTCTTCGCGCCCTGGAACCCCGAGCTTTCGCAATACAAATACATCCAGCGGCGCTCTGAGCGCTGTGGCTATTTCGAAAGCAACAGGAACGCCGCCGCGTGGCGCGCCAAGTACAACTACATCATCACGGTTGGCATAGCGCTTCAAACGCAGTGCCAGCTGTCGGCCAGCTTCCTTCCGATTCGCGAAAATCATATAACCGCCTCGTGGTCTCGCTAATTCGCCCAAGTGTTTCATAAATGCTTAATCCTTCTTGTTTGAATTGCAGCAAACTGCGAGCTTGGATTCAGTGAGGCGCATCACATCATCATGTGAAGAAGATCACTGGATCCCTGAGGTGAACAGAGTGTCGCCAAGGGGCTGGCTTGCTGATTCAGAACCTGCTCTCCCTGCAACATAGGCTCCCGTGTATGATTCGTTCTTCCATGTCAGACTCGCAACAGTTTACTGGCGATACAGAACATGCCAACCCGAGGCGACCGCTAAGTGCCGTCTTTCAACCTATTAGGCACAAGAAACTCGCCGGTCATGGAATGCTTCGAACGCTGGCAGGAACCGCGTTTCTTGCTTCGCTGATCTGGAGTGCAGCAGCGCGGGCGCAGCAAGTAGCCCCGCAACAGTCTCTCCGGTCGATTTCCACCTTGCAAAAATTCCAGCAGCCTCCCGTTCCGTGCATTCAGCCTCCTCCCGTGGTGAGCTGGAAGGATTATCGCGGTCCGTTCGCGAAAGCCGTCGGCACATTCGCCCGGAAACTGGAACGCAAGTCCGTGCGCGAGCCACACTACAAGCCCGGTGTGCGGCTGTGCACTCTCGTGCTTAAGGACAAACTCATTTTGTTCGTCCAAGATACAATCGACCCGGTTACTTTTCTCAATGCTGGGTTCAGTGCCGGAATCAGTCAGGCAGAAAACGACGACCCGAGCTTCGGTCAGGGTGCTGCGGGCTACGGCAAACGTTTTGGCGCCAACCTTGCCGGTCAGGCCTCGTCGGAATTTTTTAAGGACTTCGCTTACCCAACGATTTTTTCTGAGGACCCGCGCTACTACCGTTTGGAGCGCGGCAGCAGCTTCGCGAAGCGCTTGTTCCATGCGGTGAGCCACTCCGTCGTCGCCTATCGCGAGAACGGCACGGAGATGTTCAATTTCTCCGAATGGCTCGGCACGTCAAGCGCCGTGGCACTCAGCAACGTCTATCATCCCGACAATCGCCGCGGCTTCGCTCCGTCAGCAGAGCGTGTCGGGTGGGGCGTGGCTAACGACATCGGATACGACGTGCTTCGTGAGTTTTGGCCGGAGATCGCCCGCAAGTTTAAGCTGCCCTTCCGCGATGAAACGAAGCCGCAAGGCTGATTTGCGGCAGAATTGCAGGTGGAGTTTCGGGAGCGGTCAAAAGAGGTACACTCCAGGAGGGCTGCGGTTCATACAGCGATGATTGCTCTGCTGCAACCGGAATACTGAATTCCGCCACCACAGGCACGTGGTCCGACGCCACGAGCGCCGTGCGGCTGCGATGGAGCGTGACATCGTTCAGTTTTAGTTCGCGATCGAAGTAGATATGGTCCAGGGATAGCAGGGGGAAAAGACCAGGATAAGTGTGAGCGCGGCCCAGGCGCTTGCGAACATGCGCGCCCCGGAAATGAGTGTGAAGCAAGCGCGAAGCGAGCCCTTGGGTCCACTCGTTAAAATCTCCAAGGACGATTTTGTTCCCGGGCAGATGAGCACCGGTGAGGATCGGTTGGCGGAAGAGCTTGCGCGCTTGGTGCCGGCGTTCGAAGAAGGACGTCCCCAGGTGAAGATTAAAAATATGCAGCCAACCTCCATCTCCCAAACTTAGGTCCGCCCGGAGGCAGCCGCGGGGCTCGCGGCCGCTTATGGAAATGTCATAATTCCGCGCGTGCTGGATGGGAAAGCGGGAAAGCAATACGTTTCCATAGGCGGCGCCCTTGTGCCGGCGGTTCTCGCCAAGCTCCACATGCAATCCCAGCTCTTCTGCAATGTACCGCGCCTGGTGATCTTTCCGAGTTTCTCCTTCCATGCACACGACTTCCTGGAGCGCGACGATGTCTGCATTGATCTCGCGCAAAACCCGTACGATACGCTCAGGACGAACTCGTCCGTCAAGGCCGCGACACTTATGGACATTATAAGTAGCGACACGCATCTGTCTTTCTTGTTGGGATCTTGTCATTTTGGGCTATCGGCGAACGAGCCGCATACTCAATTTTAGATGCGTTACAGTTCCTTTTTGTCGTCTTGGTAACTCAAGCCTAAGTTTCTACTCCTCAATGGATTACCAGCAGCCTATTTCCTACCCGCAAAGCGCAGCCGAAATGCCTTGATGAATAGCGTTGCCGAGCCCCATCCACAAAAAATCGCCACCAAAATGCTCACGACGAATGGTAAAAAAATCGCCAAGCCGACCAGGCACAGCAGTATCGAGGCCACAACAAGCATAATTGGGGCTTCCGCCGGACCCAGCAGGCGTGGCGTTGTGACTGCGGCGCCGACAGCATTTCCGATGGCCAGTACTCCCATAGCGGCCCGCCCTGCGCTTCCGCGCGCGGAACCCGGCGAAAGATCCTCGCGCTTCCGCCGCACCCTGGGCCGCACCTTCGTGCCTTGGCTCAAGACTATCTCCGTCGAATGCTCGAGATCATCGAGATACATCTGCCGCATGGCTTCAGCGAAAGCTTCATCCTCCACCACGACGTCCAACTCATAATTGCTCATCCAACTGGCCACGTTCAAATTGGTCGAACCCACGCGCGCCCACCGCCCATCCGCCACGCCGGTTTTGGCATGAAGCATGGCCCCGTTCCACTCGAAGATGCGCACGCCTGATTCCAGGAGCGTGCGGTAGCCGACGCGCGATAATGCGCGAATCATCGGCGCGTCGCTGGTCCTTGGGACGAGCAAACGCACATCCACTCCATCGAAAGCGGCGGCGCGCAACGACTGTACATAGGAGGGCGTGCCCAGGAAATACGCGTCGGTAAGCCACATGGACGTTCTCGCCACGGCTGCAACGAGGAGATCAAGGCGGTATAGGCCAGCCATGCTTGGCTCGCTTGCCACAATCCGCAGGGCCACATCACCTGTCGGCGGGATGGGACTCTCGTCGAGGATCTCCGCCTGTGTCAAATGCGACGCCGTCACTGAGTTCCACATGCGCGCGAATGCGCGACCCAGATCGAGGACTGCCGGTCCCTCGATTTTGACGCCCGTGTCGCGCCATGGCTCGACTCCCCGCGCCGCGTCTCCCACCCAGCGCTGCCCCACGCACAGGCCCGACACAAAACCAATGCGCCCGTCTACTACGATGGTCTTGCGATGATCGCGCCTTAGCGATTCAAACGGATCATCCAGGCGCGGCGGGTTGAAACACCTTACGTCCACTCCCGCCTTGCGCAGGGCGCGCCAAAAACGGAAAGATACCGTGCCACGGGCGCCAAACCAGTCGTAGATCAAGCGGACCCTTACGCCTTCACGAGCTTTTGCTTCGAGGAGCTCTGCGAATTCATATCCGATTTTATCCGTACGAAGAAAGTAGGTTTCAAAGTCGATCGTCTTTCCGGCTGCGCGAATCGCGTCCATCCAGGCAGGATAGTTCTCTGCGGCGTCCTTGAGCAGGTGAATGTCATTTCCCGGAATGAGCGGGGCCCCTGCCGTTCTCGAAAAAGCCTGGTCGGCGAGCAAGCGCAGCGGAGCGATCGCTTGTTGTACCGTTTGAATTGAAGGCGCATCACCCATGCACAGAACTCTCGCCCGAACTTCTTGGGGAACGCGAACGATTAGGCCAAGACTCACCAAGAACCATATGAATCATATCTGATTCGGCGGAAATGCGTGACGCCAGCCATGTTTCTGCACGTCCCTTCTCGGTGTGATCCTAATCACAGCTTCCGATAATGCAACGCACTTACGATGCGCCCAGTAGTGCGACATCGTCGCTAATGCAGCGACAATGAAATCTAACCACGACTACAATTCACCAAGAGGATATTTGGATTCTGTCCAAGACGCTTGAAAAAAGTGGAGGGAATGGGCGCTCGGCTTCGACAACCGAAGAGTGCCAGCGCGAGCGGCAAACGCTGACGCGCCCCGAGTTGAATTGGCGGAGGCAGCACAGCAGAGCCGTCAGGCCAAGCCGAGACCCTTGGCAACTCAGGCCGATTGAACTTGGGGCTTCTGCGCGGATTTGAAATGGCGGCTGAACCATTCCGCAGCAACTCGGGCCACTTCTTCCAATGTTCCCGGTTCTTCAAACAGATGGGTTGCACCTGGAATAATGATCAGTTTCTTGTCGGGACAGTTGAGCTTCGCCAAGGCTTCTCTGTTCATACCGATCACAGGTTCGTCGTCCCCTCCGACGATCAGAAGCGTGGGGGCACGAACAGCGTCGAGAGCATCTTTCGCAAGATCTGGTCGTCCTCCGCGGGAAACGACCGTAGAAACGACATCGGGAAGCTCGGCAGCCGCCATGAGCGCCGCGCCGGCCCCGGTACTGGCTCCGAAATAGCCCACTCTAAGATCCTTTGTGTCGGGACTGCTCATAATCCAATTGGTCGCGCCAATCAAACGCTTCGCAAGGAAAGGGATGTCAAAACGAAGTTCGCCCGAATATTGATCAATGGACTCTTCGCTTCGAGTCAAAAGGTCAATCAATAAAGTGGCAATTCCCTGTGATTGAAGTACCTGTGCTACGTAGCGGTTCCGGGGGCTATGGCGGCTGCTCCCGCTCCCATGTGCAAATAGGACGAGGCCATTCGCACCCTTGGGAAGAGTTAATGTGCCCTCGAGTGTCGCTCCTTCCAAGTCAATCGATACCTCGCGTTTAATGCCGTCAGATTCTGACTTTCGTTCTTTAATCATGTTCGAACTCCTCTCGATGCTCCTCGAATTCTCTCCTGGAAATTTGCAGCCTTTTTGTTAAGTTTCATAATCGGCCAAACGAAACTGGATCTTCGAACGATTCATTCTCCGGCCACGAGTGACGGACAGTGGGCCTTGCGCCTGTTGAACTAAAATTCAAGCCGCCGTCTGTTTAGCCACCTGCTGAATTCCTTGCTTGGTGACGACGCGGACAGTACTGGCCTGTGGACCTTTTTCTCCGGGCTCTTCAACAAACCTGACGGTTGTCCCGACCTTCAAACGCGGAAAGGCCCGGCCAAGAACGCTGTTCTTGTGAAAATAGATCTCGCGTCCATCGTCCGAAGTCAGAAATCCATAACCCTCGCGCGGAAAGATTTTGCTGACGCGAGCCTCTGGAAGCGGCGCGTGGCTCTTTGTGTCGCCTCGCTGACGCCGAGCGTAGTCCTGCAAACGCCGGCCTGCGGCCTTGAACGCTTCGTCAATTGCGATCCGCAGATTCTTATGTGTGGTCTTCACTTCCGCATGCTTCTTGATCTCTCGTTCGCCTAGATGGCGAGCCTGGGCGCTTAAGCTTGGCTCTCGCTTTACCACGATCTCTCCCTGCGGTACGGTCAGATCAATGCGGATGTGATACGGGCTCCCCCTCCTGTGGTGACGATGAGGAATTTCAACCATCACGCAACATCCCATCAGTTGACTGTAGAGGAGATCGAGCTTGGCTGCCTCGGCACGAATCCATTCTTCGATCTCTTTCGACGGCTCCATATTTCGAAACGTAATCTGTAGTTGTGATTTCATGGCGATGCCTCCGGCAGGTATTACAGTTCGGGTGATTGCCTCAGCGGCGGCCCACCCCCGCCGTGATCTGGTTGCTGGCCATTTCTCAATCTCCCTAGGATCCCCATTGGCCGCTCGCGCCACACGCCATCCTCCTCATACTTAAGCGTGTAAATGTGGAGCAAACGCCATCCTGCCTTGAGGAGCCGGTTAACTTCCTCTCGACCACGGGCTTCCAGGTTGTGTCCGGTAAGTTCGACGATATCGAGTTGCCATAGAGGCAACGTCTCAAGCACGGCGATTGGCACATCGGTGGTGGCCATTTCAGCATATTTTTTACGGTTGGCCATGGCTCTCTTAGATCGAATAGAACCTCCCACAATCACGCGCATTTTCATATGAGACCTTTCATCGCAGAAGGTCTGTGACCGCAATCACCAATCGTCCAAAGCACCAGAATCCAGGCAGTTGCCGATCGTCCCAGGAAGAAAGGTCTCAAGCTGGCGACGAAAGGAGAGGACATTTGAATCAAACACATGATCCGGTAGATCCGCTGACGCCGATGGCGCCAAGCAATACTCTGTACTTGGTGAAACAAATTGATCTTAGGCTGTAGAAGAGGTGGCGGATACCTCTTGCACATCGTCTATTTCCGGAAACAATTCATATCGCGCCTGAATTGATTCTGCCAGGGCGTTATAGAGATCGCGTGTGTGGCCGAGGCGGTATCGTTGCTCCACTTTGCGCACGTCGGATGCCAGCACGTGATCGTGGAACACATCAGCGATCCACTGCGAAAAATCGTCCCGATGTAGTCGCTCCGTTTCGACCGGATGTTCGGGGTTTTGCGGAAATCTCTTGCATCCCAAGTGCTTGAAGGATGCCCAAGAGCGCTGCTCCCCATTCAGGAATCCGGATCGCTCATCCACCGATTCGCACAAGCGCCATTCCAATCAAATAAGTGACTACTCCCTCGAGCGCACCAACAAGGGTCATTTCAAGTCCACTCGACACCAAGACCGGATCAGAGCAGCGCGTGTCGGCGGTAAAACCAAGACTTTACGACCTGCACGAGAAAAAGATAGGTCACCGCAAGAATTGCAATCGCAGCCAACAACGATACTGGCAGTGGAGTAAAGCGCAGCAACTTTCCCAGCGGCATGTACGGTCATCGTCGCACCAGCAACGACGGCCAAGACGCTCATCACCAACGGTCGACTGGGCCGGCTCTTGAGAGGATTACCTGCCGTGCGGATCACAAATACCACGAGCGTCTGTGTCGCCAGGGACTCCACGAACCATCCGGTGTGGAAGAGTGATTCGTTTGTGGAAGCATGGAACACCCAGAGCAGCACCCCGAAAGTGAGGAAATCGTAGATTGAGCTGATCGGACCGATGATCGTCATGAACTGGCGGATGAATCCAATCTGCCATCGCTTGGGCCGTTGCCTCATCGCGGGATCAACGTTATCGCTGGGGATGCTGACCTGCGAGACATCATAAAGAAAGTTGTTCAGCAGTATTTGGCTCGGGAGCATTGGCAAAAATGGCAGGAAGAGTGATGCCGCCGCCATGCTGAACATATTGCCGAAATTTGAGCTCGTGCCCATGATGATGTACTTCATGATGTTGGCAAACGAACGCCGCCCCTCGAGCACCCCATCGTTCACGACCGCAAGATCCTTTTCCAGCAGGATGATCTTTGCTGCGTCCTTGGCTACATTCACTCCGTTCATGACAGAAATCCCAACATCGGCAGTATGGAGCGACGGGGCATCGTTGATTCCGTCACCCATGTAGCCAACGACGTGCCCGCGTGCCTTAAGCGCTAGGATCACCCGATTCTTCTGTTCGGGAGATACGCGGGCGAAGATAGCACCGTTCTCCGCTTGGTAGGCCACAGCGGCATCATCCATCCTATCGACTTGATTCCCAATAAGAATTCGGTCAGAGTCCAACCCGACGTCGTGAGCTATTTTCTGTGTCACGTGCTGGTTGTCGCCCGTCATGACGACCACAGAAATGCCATCCTGCTTCAGTTTCTCCAGGACGGAATGAACCCCCTCCTTCGGCGGGTCAAGGAATGCCGCGAACCCGATCAGCGTCATAGCGTGTTCAATCGCCACGGTGTACACATCCTGTTTATCCACATTCCTCACTGCCACACCAAGAGCACGGTACCCGTCCGCACCCAGCTTCTTAAGTGTGCATTCTGCCTCTGCTCGTCGGCTTTCGTCGAACGGCTGAGGAACGCCATCAATGGTCACCGTCTCGCAGATCGCAAAGACACTCTCAGCCTCGCCCTTGGTGATGAGAAGCTCGTCGTCACCCTGTCGCACCACCACTGAAAGGCGCTTGCGGTTAAAGTCGAAAGGGATTTCGTCCACCTTGCTATACCCCGCAATCGAAGGAGCCTTGTGCTTCAAGATTGCATCGTCAAGAGGGCTTTTGATGCCCGCCTCAAAGTGGCTGTTCAGATAAATGAGCTGCAGGACGTTTTCGTTATCCTTCCCATTGAAATCGACGTGCCGGTCAAGCACGATCTCCCCTTCGGTGAGCGTGCCTGTCTTATCGGTACAGAGAATATCCACGCTGCCGAAGTCCTCAATCGCTGCAAGTTGCTTTACCAGAACCTTCTTCTTAGTCATCCGTTTCGCGCCTTGAGCCAGTGTCACTGTGATGATCATGGGCATCATTTCAGGCGTCATCCCAACGGCAAGCGCGACAGAGAAAAGAAAAGACTCCAGCACCGGACGATGGAAAATGATGTTCACCAGCAGAACGAAAAGGACGAGCAGCATTGTCACCCACGTGAGCATCATTCCGAAATGGCGTACGCCGCGCGCGAACTCCGTCTCCGGAGGCCGCATGGCAAGACGCTGCGCAATTTCACCGCAGGCGGTATCTTTTCCCGTGCTGACAACGACAGCAGTACCGATTCCAGTCTGAACGGCAGTGCCCAGGAATACACTGTTGCTTGCATCCGCTATGCCGTGCTTCTCCTTTGGCAGGTCACTCGCCGTCTTTTCGACCGGCAAGGACTCCCCGGTAAGCACCGATTCACGCACATGCAGGTCCTTCACCTCCAGTAAACGTGCGTCCGCAGGCACCAAGTCTCCTGCCTTGAGCCGAACGATGTCTCCGGGGACAAGTTCGGCTACCGGCAGTTGCTGTTCTCGTCCGTCTCGCATTACGGCCGCGGTGATGGCGATTTGCTTCTGAATTTCCTCAACCGCGTGTCGAGCCTGGAATTCCATCAAGAAATTCAGGAGCACGCTGAACAGCACGATAGCGATAATGATCAGCCCGCCGACGTGCTCTCCGAGTGCAAGAGATATGCCGCTGGCAACGACAAGGATGATGACCAGGGGATTGGCGAAGAAACCGAAAAAACTGAACAGCACAGCGAAGCGAGACTCCCGGACTAGGGTGTTTGGACCATAAAGACGCAATCGCCTGCTGGCCTCTTCGGTCGTCAACCCCGCAGGAGCTGCCTGTACTTGTTCGAACAACTCCTGCAGGGGCCGATCCCAGAAGTCCTCGAAGCGCATTGTTTGGCTCCCCATCGGTAGCTCTAACGTAACTGCCGAATTATGCTATTTAGAGTGTTACGCACCAATGCATTTCCTGTCATGGAAGCAATGGGGTTTGGCAGCTGCGGACGCAGCCGAGAAACAATTGGCGCGAACACTCTTGCTCCTGGTCCGATATAGCAAAAACAAGCAGGAGAAAATGATCGGGGCAGCCAAGTCGTGGCGGAAGCATCTGTCCTTCAAGTTACCACGGTCGCGAAGGCGGCCCGGCGCCTTCAGGCAGTCACGCGATCAGACCCTTGATCTCCGCCGCGCATAACGCGAATGACGTCCAGGTAATCTTTCCATTCCCCCATGGGGCTGCCAAATTAGGTCCGAAACCGTGTGCCATGACGCAGAACAAAGCCAGACGAACCAATAAGTATAGATTCTTTGCGACTGCCTATCTGGACGCCGAGCTGCGGCGACGATGGATGAGGCTGCATCGCGCATCGTGATCGGAATTACTTTGAAACCGTGCCACTTTGACGTAGGCTTCATGCAAAGGAGAAATGGCGTGACGCTGACGAGGTTGAACAAAAGGGAAGTACGGCTTTTTGCGGGTATTGCACTTTTCTGTGCCGCGATCGCTACTTGTGGCTTCCAGTCTCAGGTCGCACCAAAAGCGCCCGTGCCGGAACAGGCCTTGCCGCCGTTGATCCGATCCACCAAAGGGCCGGATCTTTTCCGCGCTTATTGTGCTTCGTGCCATGGTATCGATGCGAAGGGCCATGGCCCCGCTGCCGTGGCGCTGAAACGAAAGGTACCCGACCTAACAGTCCTGGCCAAGAACAACAGGGGACAATTTCCAGAGCAGCGTGTGCGCAAAGTCATCATGGGTGAGGATGTAATTGCAGCTCACGGCTCCCGGGAGATGCCAGTCTGGGGACCGATCTTTCATCAGATCGAGGAGGACGTTGACCGCGGAAACGTCAGACTGGACAACCTAGTGAAGTACCTCGAATCAATCCAATCACTGAAGTAAGGACAAGCAACGGACGGCCATCGACCCGCACTCCTACGGCAACCCGACCAATAGCAGCAGTAGTCTTTGCCCAGCGGAAAGCATGAGCCAAGGAAACAGGGCTCTTGTATTATATTGATGTGCCGCTGAGCATTTGGCGAACTGGACTGTTTCCAGCGAGGCCGCTTTGAACGTGCCCACCATTCATACGAGCCTTCGTGGTATGCATCTACTTGACACACCCATCTTCAACAAAGACACCGCCTTCACCGACGAAGAGCGGTCCGCGTTCGGTCTTCACGGCCTGTTGCCACCGCATATCGAATCGCTAGGCGAGCAAACGTCACGCGCTTACGAAGCTTATCGCCACAAAACGGACGATCTCGAACGTCACATCTACTTGCGAGCTCTGCAGGACACGGACGAAATTCTGTTTTACAGCCTGCTGAACGCCCATATCGAAGAAATGATGCCCGTTGTCTACACCCCGGTAGTTGCTCTGGGTTGCCAGCAATTCAGCCGGATCTATCGCCGCCCGCGCGGCCTTTTCATCTCCTATCCGCTCCGCGACTCCATTCCCAGCCTCTTGCGCAACCGGCCGCACTCAGACGTCGACGTTGTTGTGGTGACAGACGGCGAGCGAATCCTGGGAATTGGCGATCAAGGCGTGGGAGGCATGGGGATATCCATTGGCAAGCTTTCTCTCTATTCGTTGATCGGCGGGATTCACCCGGCTCGGACCTTGCCGGTCGTGCTGGACGTGGGAACGAACAACGAAGACCGCTTGAAAGCACCCGAATACCTCGGCTGGCGGCACGACCGTATCATGGGCGATGCCTACTACAAATTCGTAGACCTATTCGTCCAGGCCATGAAACAGGAGTTGCCTCAGACCTGCCTGCAGTGGGAAGACTTCGCCAATCCCCATGCCCGTCCCCTCCTCGATCGGTACCGCGATCAACTCCTGACTTTCAATGACGACATCCAGGGGACCGCGGCGGTCGTTTTCGGCGCACTCACCGGAGCGATCAAAGTTTCTGGCAGAAGCTTGAAGGAGCAGCAGATTGTCTTCTACGGAGCGGGCGCTGCGGCCATTGGCGTGGCAGATTATTTACGCATGGCGCTAGTGGACAGCGGCCTCTCTGAGGAAGAAGCTAGGAGCCGCTTCTGGATTGTCAACCGGCGGGGTCTACTCCATGTGGATCGAACCGACCTCGCTCCCGAGCAACAAGTCTATGCCCAGCCCGTA
>Ga0307374_10003098_pt1 | contig 28770 bp, 30 predicted proteins | sample OX3MG_FD_202532 | JGI IMG/M metagenome (GOLD analysis project Ga0307374, IMG submission 202532) | Soil microbial communities from Risofladan, Vaasa, Finland - OX-3 | ecosystem: Environmental > Terrestrial > Soil > Coastal area > Acid sulfate soil | place: Finland: Risofladan, Vaasa | collected... | reverse complement strand
AACGAGCGCACGCCCTGCCGGGATGGCTCGAGTACTACAACACCCAGCGCCGGCATTCGGCGCTCGGGGGCCGAGCACCGATTACGAGGCTGTCACCAATGCGGTGAGTGGGTACAGCTAAGCGTCCGTCCGGCGGCCTGACATGCGTCCGGGCCGCGCGACCGGTGCCTCCCCGGGGCAGGGAGGCACCGGCGCTCATCTCAATGGAGCATCTCGAGCGAGTTGGCGTCGGGGCCGCTGCCGGCGTCGTTGACGTAGTAGATGCCGCGCTTCGACGGCGCCACAGCGAGCCCGAACAGGTCTCCGGCACCGTCCGGGACGAGTGTCTTGACCGCGATCTGGTGCCCACGCGGCGTGGTCTCGACGAGGTTTCCGTCGCCGCCGTTGGCGGTCACGATGTCGTCGTTCGGAGCGATCGTCAGCCCGAGCGGGCTCATCAAGTTGTGTCCAATCGACACCGTCCGCCCGCCGCCATGGACCACGCGTGTGCGATGGACGGCATCCGGAATCGCGGCGATGCGGTTCCGGGCCGTGTCCGCGACATAGAGGACGCCGTGCGCCCCGATCTGGACTCCGGTCGGGCCGACCACCAGGGCATTAGGGTCGGTGTGTTCGCGGAAGCCGGTTGCGATCACGCGTTCGGTGGTCACCTGCGGGATCCCGTGTCGCGGGATGCGAAGGGTGATCCGCACGACCGTCCCGCGGTCGACGTTCGCCCCACCGGCGGCGACGGTGCCGTTCAAGACGTTGCTGACAAACAGCACCGCATGCCGGCCCGCGTCGATTACGGTGGCATCCCACGGGCCGTTGATCGGCCCGCCAGCGATCGTCTCAACCACCGTGCCGTGGGCATCGAGCACCGTGAGCCCGCCGGCTTCGGCGTTGGCGGAGGCACCGCCGGGCGAAGGGAGATTGCCGACGATGACAAAACCACTGCGCAGGACGACCAGCGCGGTCGTCAACCCGACCACGCCGCCCGGTGAGGACGGTGCGATGCGCGCAAACTGGTGGACCGCGCCGCCCGGCGCGACCTCCATGATCGTCGAGCCCGTGCCCTGCTGGTTTGCCTGGTTGTTGAAGTTGCTCACGAGCACGTCGCCGCGCCCCAGGTCGCCGACCGACGTCGGCACGACCGCGACCCCGTAGGGGTTGACATCGCCGGCGCCGAGCCCGCTGGTGGGCACGGTCGAGGCGATCAGGCTGTTGGTCGCGAAGCGGCTGATGAATGGACGGGTCGGGGCTGCGGCTCCGGCGACCGCCATGCATGCCACGCCGGCCGCCGCGATGCCGCATGTGACCGCAGCCAGTCGCAGATTGCGCCGCTTGATGGGTGGGTTCACAGAATATCCTCCTGCGTTCGGGTGCCGGTACGCGCGACACGTCTCCGGGAGACGACCCGGACGGTGTATTGATCATCACGGGCCGCACGGCGGTTTCGTTCAACCCGAGCACGTACGTCCCAGGAGATGCGGGTGTCGGTCTACGCTCCGAGCCCACCCCGCGTGCCCCCCCCGGCCCTCGTCGGCGACCCCAACTCACCCGCGCAACCCCCCCCCGGGGGAACGGTGACCTCTGGCGACGATCCGGGCAACCGGATCCGCGGCCCTGCACCCTGGAATATGGGTCGACCGCGGCGCCGGCCACCGTCTTAGTGCAGGGCGCTGACGTACTTCGACAGGGCGACGCCGACCGCAAGGAGATCCTCTGAGCTATTGAAGGTAAAGCGCGTGACGTGGCGCATCGGTCCGACCAGGTCGCAGATCATGTTGCTCGTGTCGCAGTGCGCGCCCGGATACGCAGCGAGGACCTCGGCCAGGGTCGATCGGTATGGGCCGATCCCCTTGGTCGTCGTGTACGCCGCGTTTCTCGTCCCGACGGTGACGGCCTTCGAGGTGTGAAAGAAACCCACCGTCAGGCCGAGCTTCGCGTAGACCTCGAGCGTCTTACCGCCGCTCGGGCGCCCGAGGAAATGGTGCACCTGCGCGCGAGTCATTCCGATATGTACGGCACCGATCGCCTGGCCGAGGGCGATCCGGTGGTTCGTCAGTTTGGCGCTCGCCGGCACCGCCGCGATGGCCACGCAGGCCGCCGCAAGCATGGCGCCCTTGACGTACGGGTTGACCCGTGGAACGACGCTCATGCCGTGACTCCGATCGCGGATGGGGAGGCGAGAGTTCGTGGGCGCCGCGAGCCGGTCGCCACTAGCGCGAACGGGCCCACCGGTGGCGCATGCCACCGGACTCCCATACGCGCCGAGGCTCCCACTCGGGGTCCGATCTGTCGATGCTCGTGCTATCGGCCGGAGATAGACTCAGCGCAACGCCACGATCAGGAGCGTTCACACATGAGCGCGCTACCGGAGTCGACCCGCTCGGCGATCGAGTCAGGCCATCTGGCTCATCTGGTGACGATGAATCCCGATGGCAGCCCCCAGATCTCCGGCGTCTGGGTGGGGCTCGACGCCGACGAGATCGTGTTCGCGTCGATGTCGGACCGACAGAAGCTGCGCAACCTGCGCTGCGACCCGCGCGTGTGGATCTCGATCCCCACGGGCAACCGGAACGCGATGGGCCTGGAGGAGTATGTCGTCGTGCACGGGGTCGCGCGCATCACCGTCGGCGGCGGCGCCGAACTGCTCCAGCGACTCGCCCACACCTACATCGGGCCGGGCGTGATATTTCCGCCGATGCGCGGCGACTCGGATGGGTTCGTCGTGAGGATCACGGTCGTTCGCGTCGGGGGCGTTGGTCCGTGGTCGACGGACTGACAGGGCCTGCGCGCAGCCCCCGGTACGGCGGGATCGTCACGTGGCCGACGCGGCGCGTCGGCACGCTCCCCGTACCGGGCGCCGTCCGCCGGTCGGGTCCGCAGGGCTGATCAATGCCACTCGGTGGTACGCCAGTTGTCGGTTGGTGATTCGGGCGCCGTCCATGCCGGGAGCGGGAGCGCGAGCTCATGTGCAAGGGCGCTGACATAGGGCTCATAGAGCGCGCGCATGCGCACCAGGCGCGTGTAGACGGTTGGGATGTCCTGCTCGATCTCGACACCTCCCGCCCGCAGATCATCGATCAGGTGCTTGAGGCTCGCCATCGGGAGCCGGTCCTCCGCCGGTGGGGTCGGCACGGTGCGGAACGAGTAGCTGAGGTCGGCAACCGCGTGGCGCGCGATCGCAAAGGTAAACCGGGCGGCATCGACAGTCCCGACCGGCGCGGCCGCTACGGTCAGCGCGCACGAGTCGAGCACCGTGCACAGGGCCGCAAGCCAGCTCTGATTGACGTGTTGGGAGCGGTACGAGGCCAGGATCGGATACGAGAGATGGCTCTCCATCAGTTCACCGGTCCAGGTCTCCCAATCGCCAAGATACTCGTTGATGGCCGGCCAGCCGCCGCGGCGTGTGGCGCGAATGACCAAGCGACCGGCGGTGGGTGGGCTGCCGGCCCGCGCGTCGAGCTGCGAGACGGTCGCCTCGCGACGGGAGTAGGCCTGGAAGAGCGCCGGGAGGTATCCGATGACGATGGCCAACGTCAGCAGGCCGCTGCCGGCGTCGATGACTTGGACGGCGCGCGCAAACCCCGTCTGCGCGGTCAGGGTCCCGGTCCCACTGCTGACGAGCGTCGCCGCGCTGAAGTACAGGTCATGGCCAAAGCTGACGTGCGCGTCGACCGCCAAGCGCGACCCGCCGGCCCACTGCAAGGCCGCGTATCCGAACACCAGTCCGAGCATCCACAGCGCAAGGTTCAGCACTAGGCTCAACGGTCCGTACAGGCCGAGCATCGTGTCGGCGGCGCGGTCGGGCAGCGTGCGCGCCAGCCGGCGCCACGGCTTCCAGCCGAACTCGCGCACGGTCCGGACGATGCGGGGCGCCCGCCGGACGCGCTGGGGCACCAGGAACGCCAGGAAGATCTCGAGCAGCATCAGGACAACCACGAGGGCGCCGAGGAGTCCGACGACGATCCGCACTACACCGTCCATGACCTCGCCCGTTCTCCCGGGCGTGGGTCCGGAGCGCGGTCACCCGTCGGCACGCGCGCCTCACGCACCATGCCGAGGACCTCCCCGAATCTCAGTTCGCTCGGCAGGCGGTCTAGTCGTCCTGATCGACGACGGGGTCGTGCCGCCAGAGCACGGCGACATGCAGGACCGAGTCGGTGAACGCGATGTTCAGGTGTGGCTGGGTCGGGCGCTGGTCCTCGTCGTTTCCAGCGTGCCACTGTCCGTCAACGAAATCCTTTTCCTTGACCGTCAAGAACGCCCCCGTGTCGAGCAGGAACGCCTCGAGATCATCCTCGGGCGAGCGCCGCGCGGTCAGTCGCAGCTGACCCGAGGGCGGACCGATGACCACGCCCCGGGCGGCAAGGCGACACGGTCCGTGGAGGCTGCCGACCCGCAGCTCGACGAGCACGTCCCGACCCACCAAGTCGTTCAGCCTGCCGAGCGCACCGGCGTAGTCGAGCGGCTCGTAACCGTTGGCGTCAGTGCCGGTCATGCCGTCCTCCTGGTCGCGTATGGACATCAAAGCACCGGACGGCCAGACGCGCAGCAACAGACCTGAGGTCCCGCAGATCCCGCTGGAGGCGACCAGGTCGCCCCAAACTCAGAGACGCTCCCCGGCTCGGACGGGAGCGGCAATCACATTGCCTGCCGGCGCGAGCGGGCACTGCCATTCCGGGTTGTAGCGGCACGAGGGGTGGTACAGGAAGTTCAGGTCGACAACGAGCGACGCCGAGCCGCCACCGAGGTCTGCCCCTTTTGCGGTGTCGAGGGCATAGCGACCCCCGCCGTAGCTCGTGTCCCGGGCGGTGCCGTCGCGGAGGGGAAGAAACAGCCCGCCGCCGTACTGGTCCAGCCACCAGACATCGACAGTTGCCCCAAGCGGCTCGGGTAGTTCGACGCGGCCGAGACGCCGCATCATCGTAGTGCCCTGACCGTCGGTTGGGACCGCGAGCGTGGAGGACTCGGACGCGCCCTGGAGCGTCAGCTCGAACCGCAGGCCCGGGTTGTACGGCCAGCATGGAACGCCGCGGGTACGCATCGGGTCGTCGCGCAGGAGCGGACTCTGCGGGTGTGCCCGAAAGAGGTCGTCACGACCTCTGCGCCATAGCGCATGTCCCCGCTCGGGATCATCTTGCGATCGGATCGTCGCGTAGAGCTCGTGGACACAACGTCGCCAATCCGCCAGCTCGAATTCCAACACGGTCATCGGAGCTCCTCGCCGCGGTTGCGACCGCGCGCGATGCGTGGGTGCGAGATCATCACTATCGCGTCGGGGCGGCCGTCTGTGAAGTACACGCCAACCCGGCACCGTCCGGTGCGCGGGTCGCGCGCCCGCCCGGCGGACTGGGATTCCCTCGCCGGCAGGACACGCCACCGACGACCGCGACCCGCCGATCGCACACACCGGGACATGTCCGGCCAGCCGTCGCGATCGCCGACCGGCGCTGCGATACTGGGCCCATCGTGACAACGAGCGACGGTCTGCGGGCGCCCCCGGGACGGTGACGCTCAGACTCGGCGCATTCGGTATCTGTTCACAAGCGAAATAGAGTGCCGATGGTCCGGACTGGCGACGCGTCAGCATGCTGAGATGAGCACGAGATCTGCCGCGCGCGGCAGTGCAGCCAGCTGGAGGCTCACGCACTCGGACGCCACCGGGTCGTGATGGGCGACCAGACGTCAACGTCGCGACCGAGCCACAATGAGCGACATCTTTCGCATCGCGCCGGGTGGCTTCGCGCGGCCGTGCTCGGAGCCGATGATGGGATCCTGTCGACCGCGAGCCTCGTGCTCGGCGTGGCCGCGGCCGGTTCGAGCCGCAGCGCGATCGTGACGGCAGGCATCGCGGGACTCGTTGCCGGGGCGATGTCGATGGCGGCGGGCGAGTACGTCTCGGTGAGTTCCCAACGCGATGTCGAGCGCGCGGACATCGCGCTCGAGCGGCGCGAGCTGGACGCGTCCCCCGACGCCGAGCTGGCGGAACTTGCCGGGATCTACCGCGCGCGCGGCCTCTCCCAGTCGCTGGCCTGGGAGGTGGCCCGGGAGCTCTCGTCCGGGGATCGCCTCGCCGCGCACGTGCGGGACGAGCTTGGCTTCGAGGTTGACCAGCTGGCCCGTCCGCGCCAGGCGGCACTGGCGTCGGCGGTCTCGTTTGCGATGGGCGCAATCGTGCCGCTTGTGGCGATCGCCCTCGCACCCGCGTCCGTCCGGGTCGTGGTCGCGGTGCTCGTGACGCTTGTGGCCTTGGCCGCGCTGGGCATCACGGGCGCCCGACTCGGAGGCGCACCCCAGGTGCCCGCGGTGGTGCGCGTCGTGTGCTGGGGCGCATTGGCCATGGGCGTGACGATGGGCATCGGCGCCCTTATCGGAACGGTGGTCTGAGGACCCTTCCGGCGGTGGACCACCGATCGCCCTGTCGGCCGGCGGCGTCACCACCGACGCAATGCTTCGATGCGGAGACCACGCGGAGCTCGGTCGCAGACGCGGTGTCGAGAGCTCGCGTACCATCGGGCCCATGGAGAAGACGGACACTCCCGCGACCGTCCACGTGAATCTCGCCGGACACACGGCACTCGTCACCGGAGCCGCGAGCGGCATCGGTCTCGCAATCGCTCAGCGCCTGAGCGCGGCAGGCGCGGCCGTCGTCATGATCGATCGCGATCGCGCCCGCCTCGAGGAGCACGCGGTGGCCATCGGCGCGGACTACGTCCGTGTCGATCTCTCCGATGCGACCGACGTCGCGGCGCTCAACGTCACGGCCGACATCATCGTCAACAACGCGGGTCTGCAGCATGTCGCCGCGGTCGAAGACTTTCCCGTCGAGACGTTCTCGTACCTCATGGACGTCATGGTGGAGGCACCATTCCGCCTCATCCGCGCGGCCCTGCCCGGCATGTACGAGCGTGGCTGGGGTCGGGTCATCAACATCTCGTCCGTTCACGGGCTGGTGGCATCCCCGTACAAGTCGGCCTACGTCGCCGCGAAGCACGGGCTCGAGGGCCTGTCGAAGGTCGTCGCGCTCGAGGGGGGCGGACGTGGCGTGACTGCGAATTGCATCTGTCCGGGGTACGCCCGCACCCAGCTCGTCGAACAGCAGATCGCCGCACAGGCCAAGGTGCACGGCCTCGCTCCGGAGGACGTCGTTCGCGACATCCTGCTCGCGCGCACGGCGATCAAGCGCCTGGTCGAACCGGCCGAGATCGCGGAGTTCGTCGCGTACCTCTGCTCATCGTCGGCGGCATTTATCAACGGAGCGTCGATTCCGATCGACGGAGGCTGGACTGCGAGTTAGCCCATGTCGTCGCTGAGCCCATGAGCGCCCAGGTTCGCGCAGGCGCGGCTCTTGCGCTGTCGGGTCGGTATGCGTTCGGCGGACGCGACGCGGCGCGAGGGCTTCAGGCGTGGGCAGACGACGCGGGCGTGCGGCTGACGATCGTCGATGCCACCAGCGACGACGTCCAGACCGCACGTGCAATCCGTGAGCTTGTGGGCCGGCACGACCTGGTCTTCGGGCCGTATGGCAGCGGTCCGATGCGCGCCGTACAACGGGAGCTTGCCGGATCGCCGTGGGTCATCTGGAACCACGGAGCTGCGGCCGCGCGTCCCAGTCCGATTCGGCAGATTGACGTCCTTGCACCGGCCGAGCGGTACTGGCTCGGGCTGCCCGACGTGCTCTGTGAACGTGGGATAGAGCTGGGGCACGTCGTCCTCGTGGCGGCGCCGTCACCGTTCAGCCGCCGTCTTGCCGCTGGCGCGCGCGATGCCCTTGCGGCGCATGGGGCAACGCCGCTGTGGGTCGGTGAGCTCCGTCCCCTGGCTGCGGCCGCGGCGGTTGCCCACGCTGTGCGGCTCGGTGCTCAGGCGATCATCGGGTGCGGACGCCGCGAAGATGACCTCGCCCTTGCCGGCGCGCTACGAGGCACACGGCTCGCGGTCGCGTTGGTGCTCTGCGGGATCGACGGAGCGGCCAGCGACCTCGGCAGGGCGCTCGTTGGCTGGATCGGGCCAACGCAATGGCCACCCGATGGGCCGCAGCCGGTCTTCGGGTTGCCGACCGGGGCCCAGTATCCGGCGGCGCAGGCCGCGGCGGCGGGGATGGTCGCCCACGCCGCGATGGCGGTTGCGGGATCGGCCGATCCCGACGCCCTATGGGCGGCGGGGGTTGCACTCCGCATGCAGACACACCTCGGGCGATTTTCTGTCGACCGCGACGGTCGGCAAACTGGTGCGTGCCCGAGTCTGGTGGATTGGGTCGAGACCCGCTGGGGGCTGGAACGTCGCACGATTTGGTCCCCCGACGCATCGGACCACGCCCCGCTGGACGAGCCCCCCGACCCGTAGCATCATCTGCGCCCGAGGATGAATCCGACCGCCGGGGTACAAATGAGGGTGTGGCGATTGCGTGCAGGGCGGTGCGGGTTCGCGGTCGTGCTTGTCGGCGCACTGGTCCTGCTCGTCGATGTCGCGCCCACGCAGGCAGCGACACCGGTTCCAGGCACGCGGCTGCCGATGGGGCTCACGCAGGTCGACGGCGCCAAGCAGGTGATCGTCGTGACCTCGCGGACCGCGGCGTCCAGCGTGGCGATCCTTCGCGCCTTCGACGACGTGCACGGGGTATGGACCCAGGCGTTCGGTCCGATTCGCGCGCGCGTTGGCCGCGACGGCTGGCGGGCCGCCCGACGTCGACGGGAGGGCGATGGGACGACCCCGGAAGGCATCTACACCGTCGGTGCGACCATCTATGGCACCTCGCCGAATCCGGGCGTGGCGTACCGGTTCCACCACCTCGTCGCCGGCGACTATTGGGACGAGAACCCCGCGGACGGTCACAGATACAACACGTTCCGGCAATCGGCGAACACCGATTGCGCCGCCAATCCCTTCGGCGGGGCGACCGAATGCCTGTGGCGTACGCCGATTCCGTACGCCTATTTCGCCGTCATCGACTTCAACACCCCGGCCACCGGTCCGTACGGGTCCGGCATGTTCTTGCATGTCGGCACGCGTACCGCGACGGCGGGGTGTGTCTCGGTTGCTCGGACGACCCTCGTTCGGATCCTCGACTGGTTGCGGCCGGCGGATCACACGCGGATCGTGTTGGCCGGGCCGGCGTCCCTCGCGCGCTATTGATCCATCGAGCGCCCGCGACGTGCATGGTGGCGTTCGTCGTGTCGCGGGCAACGTCTTGCGAATGGACGGCGCGGTCGGCTCGCCCAGGGCGGGTCGACCCGAATGCGCATTATGCGACCGTCGCGACGAGGGCAGGGAGACGAACCTGGCCTTTTGGTTGGTTACACCAATGCCGTCCCCGGTAACAATCGGGGGCATGAACGCGTCACCTGGCCGGTCATGAATCGTCAATCTGATCGGACGAGGAGGGTGCGCGGCTGGGGGATGGCCGCCATCGCCGCCATCGTCGCCGTGCAGATCACCACGCATCTGATCGACACGGGCGTGTACGGCCTGCGAATCAACGCGCTCGATTCGGGTCTTGATTCGAGCGTGTTCGGCGTGACCAGCAGCCTGATCGTGATCATTGCCGCGGTGGCGGGTGTCGCGGCCGGCCGGACGAGCCGCCATCGCTGGCCCGGTGTCTGCGGCGCGGCGCTCGCTGCGTACGCGTTGCTCAGCCTGCTTGAGGTGCCACAGACCCGTGACGGGGTCCTGCTCATACTGCCGGTCCTGCTGCTGATTCTCATCGGGTTGCCGATGTCCGCGCGGGACGAGCCTGCGCCCATCGCGCGCCTGCTGCAGATCGCCGCTGGGCTGCTCGTGCTGTCGTTCGTGCTGCACGTCGCGGTTCCGTTCATGTTCCGGCACGTCGGGATCGCCACCGGGTCGTGGCCATATGAGATCAAGGTCGCTATCAAGATGGCGACCGAGATCGCCGGCTTCGGCCTGGTCGCGGTGGCCTTTGCCGCCATCGCCGCCGAGCGCGGGGCGCGGGGCACCCCGAGGGTCGCGGCGGCGTACGGCGGCGACTCAACCGCGAACTGAGCGGGACGCCCCCTCGACAGATGATCCGAATCCGACTCCATTGCACCGATGCGGGACCAGAGGAAGGACACGAAGGACTTATCGCAATGCGTCCGACGACACCGACGAACAACGTTCATCAGCGGACGGCGCAGGGGCGTAATCGCTGCCTGCTCGGGCTGACCGCGCTCCCCCGGATGCCGGCCGACTCGGGCGTCCGCGCCGCCCCGCCCGAACCGAGCGGGCCGGTCGTCATCGGAACGGGAGACCGGACATGACCGACGCTGCGCTGTCGATCGGCGCGAGTGTCCTCGTCGCGACACAGGCCGTCGCGGCGCTCGATCGTCTCCGAGTCCCCTATGCGGTGCTCGGCGCCACCTCGACACCGCCACGTGGTGCTGCGAGCCTTGTGGTCATTGGGTCATCCGATACCGGCGATGGACCGACGCTCAGTTTCCCGCGCGGCATCGACCCTGGATCCGCACGCGTCGGCGCGCATTTGTACGGACGGTTGCCGGTCTATTCGTCGATGCTGACCGACGAGGCGGCGCAGTCGCTGCTGCGCGACTCGGGGCGCGTCTGGAACCGCGACCTGCCGGTCTGCGACGCCGCGGGCCACGCGGTCGGCTCCTCGTGGAGCACGGCCGACGGCAGCGTGTTCCTGCCCTTCGACCCCGATGATGCGGTGCGAAGTCTCGAGTCGGAGCGCTATCACGCGTATTCGGGCGGGAATCCGCGACGCTCCGCCCGGCAGGCCGCAAAGACCGCCTACTACGCCGTGCGGCCGGTGATGCCGCGCAGCACGCAGCTCTGGCTGCGGCGCAGGCTACGCCACATCCAGGGGCGCTCGCGGTTCCCCGGCTACCCGTTCGATGCGTCCGCGACGCAGCTCGATGAGCTCGTCGTGCGGCTCGCGGCCCGCGTTGCTGCGCAGCCGCTGCCGACGATCGCACCATGGCCCGCGCCACACCGGTGGGCGCTCGTCCTGACGCACGACGTCGAGACCCAGACCGGGCATGATGCCGTGGCGATCCTCACCAACGTCGAGCGGCAACGCGGGCTCCGGTCGAGCTGGAATTTCGTCCCCGAGCGGTACCGTGTCGATCCTGGCGTGATTGCGCGTCTCACCGACGACGGTTTTGAGATCGGCGTCCACGGACTGCGTCACGATGGGCGCGACCTCGAATCGCTCGCAACGCTGGGCACGCGCCTGCCGGGGATGCGCGCCGCGGCGCAAGCGTGGGGTGCGGTCGGATTTCGCTCGCCCGCCACGCACCGGGTCTACGAGTGGATGCCCACGCTCGGGTTCACGTACGACTCGTCGTACCCCGACACCGACCCCTACGAGCCGCAGCCCGGCGGGTGCTGTTCGATCCTCCCGTTCTTCAACCGGGAGATGGTCGAACTTCCCATCACGATGCCCCAGGACCACACGCTGTTTGAGATCCTCGGTCACGCTGACGAGGCTCCGTGGCTCGAGAAGGCGCGCGCGCTGCGCGACGCGGGCGGGCTGTGCCTCATGATCACCCACCCCGACTACATGCTCGACCCGTCCCGTGTCGGCGCCTACGAACGGTTCCTCGACGCTGCGCTGCGGGACGACCCATGGTGCGCGTTGCCGCGCGATGCGGCGGCCTGGTGGCGAGCCCGCGCCGCGTCGCGGATCGTCCGCGCCGTTGACGGTTGGCGGCTCGACGGCCCCGCGCACGATGCCGCGTCAGTCCGGATGTTCGATCCACAGTGACGTTCCGCCGTCACCACCTGCTCATCATCAGCGCCCAGATGCCCTATCCGGTGCGAAGCGGATTCCAGGCGCGCGTGCTCAACCTCGCGCTTGCCGCCGCAGCCGAGCATGACGTGACGGTGCTTGCCTACGACACGCCGAGCGCCACGCCACCGCCGGAGGCTTCCCTGCCGCGCGGCCTCCGCTTCGAGATGGTGCCGTTCGCCCCGCCGCAGGGCTGGGCGAAGCGCGTGGCGCAGCTGCGCTGCATCGCCACCGCCACGCCATGGGGGACATCCAGCGTCACGACACCGCAACTGGCCGACGCTGTGCAACGCATCGCCCGCGAGGAGCACGTGAGCGTGGTGATGCTCGAGTCAAGCGCGCTGGCAGGTCTGCCCGTGCCCGACTCGCTGCCGGTGATCCTTGACGAGCACAACATCGAGTACGAGGTCGCGCACCGCCTCGCTCGCGGCGAGTCGTCGCCCGTGCGCCGCGTCTTCCACACGCTTGAGGCGCGGCGTGTCCGACGCGTCGAGCAGGCCGCGTGGCGATCCGCGCACACCACCCTCGTGACGTCCGACCGCGAAGCGTCGCTCATCCGCGCCCACCGCTCCGACGTGCCGGTGGCGGTCGTCCCCAACGGCGTTGATGTCGAAGCGTTCGCGCCGACACCCGGCATCGCGTCCGAACCGGGACTGGTCGTCTTCAACGGCGTGCTCGACTACCGACCAAACCTCGACGCCGCGCGGTGGCTGGTGGAGGAGGTGTGGCCACGTGTGCGCTCCGCCGCTCCGGCAGCGCGGCTGCTGATCGTGGGCCGCGGCCCCGCCGCGGATCGCCGGCGCCTGGAACGCGACGGGGTGGCGACCACCGGCGAGGTGCCAAGCGTCGCGGCGCTCCTTGGCCGCGCCACGGTGATCGTCGTCCCTGTCAGGATGGGCGGCGGCACGCGGCTGAAGGTCGTTGAAGCCCTCGCGATGAGCCGGCCGATCGTCTCCACCACTCTTGGCTGCGAGGGGATCGACGTCATCGACGGGGAGCACCTGCTGATCGCCGACACGCCCGATGATGTGGCGATGGCGACCGTGCGGCTCCTCACCGACGAGCGCTTGGGCGCTCAGCTTGGTGTGCGCGGCCGCGCGTTGGCCGTCGAACGCTATACGTGGGACGTCGCCGCGCGCGGCCTGCTCGACACGCTGCGTCGGATTCCACCGGCACCACACCCGCGCGTCGCATCCGGACCGCAAAGCGTCCTCACCCCCAACCAATAGGCGCCGTCATGCTCGCGTTTTCCCGCCGCCCCAAGCCGCCCCGGGTTCTGATCGTCCGCCAGACCGACCTGTACGAGCTACCGGTCCGTCGCCAGGCGGAGGCGCTGACTGGCGCCGGCTACCAGGTCGAGGTGCTGATCATGCGCCGCCCCACCCGACCGCGCCGCGTGACGGTGAACGGCGTCAGCGTCACCAGCCTGCCGGCATCACTGCCGAAGCACAGCAAGGCGGCGTACGTCATCGGCTACGCGTGGTTCTTCACGCTCGCCACCACGACGCTCGCGACGCGCAGCCTGCGGCGCCGATACCGCGTGGTGCAGGTCAACACGATGCCGGACTTCCTGGTGTTCTGCGCGGTGTTCGCGAAACTCACCGGTTCCAAGGTTGTCGCGTACATGAACGAGCCAAGCCCGGAACTCGCCGAGACCGTTTATGGCTCGCCGCGGATCAGCCGGCTCATGGTCCGTTTGGAGCAGGCGGCGCTCCGGTTCGCCGATCACGCCGTGACCGTCACGCCACAGCTTCGCGCCCGCTATGCCGAGCGCGGCGCGGACGCCACGCGGATCAGCGTCGTCCTCAACGGGACGGACCGGTCGACCCTGCTGGCCGGGTGGACGCCCTCCGCCGCGCCGCCGCCCAGCGACCGGTTCACCGTCATCTGTCACGGCACGATCGAGGATCGCTACGGACAGGACACGATCGTCGACGCGGCGGCGTTGGCGCGCGATAGGATCCCGAACCTCGAGGTGGTCTTCACGGGCCGCGGCTCGTACGTGCCGACGGTGCTCGTGCTCGCGAAGCGGCTCGGGGTCGATGACATCACCCGGTTTGAAGGGTGGGTCGACAGCACGCGGCTGAACGAGCTGCTGCACAACGCGAGCGTCGGCATCGTCGCCCAGAAATCCTCGCCGTACTCGAACCTCGTGACCACCAACAAGATGCTTGACTACTGGCTGCACGGCCTACCGGTGATCGCGAGTCGTCTCGACGCGGTCCAAGCGATGTGCGACGATGCCACGCTCGAGTACTACGAGGCGGGGAACGCCGAGAGCCTGGCGGACGCGCTGGTGCGGCTCGCCGACGATCCGGCCCGCGTTCGTGAGCTCGTCGGCAACGCCGATGCCGCCGCGGATCGCTACGGCTGGTCGACGCAGAAGGGCGAGTACCTGGCCGTGTACGAGGCGCTTCGAGCCGGCGACGGTGAACGTGTCGTGGGGCGAAACGCTTCCGAGGAAGTCTCACGGTGAGCCGCAGGGCCCAGACCACGGGACGGGTCGTCAATCTGTGCTTCCACGGGGTTGGTAAACCCGGCCGTGTGCTCGAGCCCGACGAGGAACTCTATTGGGTGATGGTCGAACAGTTCGAGGAGATGATCGAGGTCGTCGCCCGTCATGCTTCCGCGCGCGTCACGTTCGACGACGGAAACGTCTCTGACGCATCCGTGGTGTTGCCCGTCTTGGCACACCACGGGCTGACCGCTTCGTTCTTCCTTATTGCGGATCGGATCGGACAGCCAGGGTCGGTCGCCCGAGCTGACGTCGTGACGCTCATCGATGCAGGCATGAAGGTCGGGTTGCACGGCATGCACCACGTCGCCTGGCGGGACATGGACGGCATGTCAATGCGGGACGAGCTCGATGACGCGACCGTTCGACTGCAGGAGGTCGCCGGGCACCCCATCGGTCAGGCGGCCTGCCCCTTCGGAGCGTACGACCGCCGGACGCTGGCAGCCCTACGCCGCCGCGGCTTCCAACGGGTCTACACGGTCGACGGCGGCTCCGCCGAGCCCGAAGCCTGGCTGCAATCGCGATACGCCGTCCTGGCCTCGGACACCGCGGCGTCGATCGAACGCGTGATTCGAAGCCCCGACAGTCCCGGCTACAGGTCCGCTGCGCGCAAAGTGCGATGCCTGGCCAAGAGATGGCGGTAAACGGTCCGTTGTCGGGTGCGCGCGGCGACGGCTCGACGGTCGTGATCGGCTTCGCCGAGGCATTCGCGGCGATCGAGTGTGTCTGGTCGCTGCAAGGGGCGGGCTATCGCGTTACCGTCTCTTCTCGGAGGGGGGCGCGGTCGCCGCTGCGGCGGATGCGCGGCGTTCGCGTGTACGACGTCGCGGTGCCGGAGCACGCGTGGCCCGACACCGTCGCTGATATCCGACACCTGCTCGCAGAATCCCAGCCTGCATACCTGATGCCACTCGACGACGCAGCGGTTTGGGTATCGGATCGGCTCGATCTGGAGTCGCTTCCTGATCCGGGAGTGCGGCTGGTGGGACCGCCTCACCGACAAGCCGAACTGTGCCTTGACAAGGTCGAACAGTTGGCCGTGGCGCAACTCAGCGGGTTGCCCGTCCCACCGACCGCAGTTGTGGATCACCTTGCTGACTACCAGCCCGAGCCCTGGCCGGTTGTCGTCAAGCTGGGACGAGCCGTGTACGACGATCGTGGGCCGGTGAACGGCTCGTGCTAGCTCCGCTGATGATCCAGCCGCTGATCTCCGGCATCGGCGAAGGGTTGTTCGGCCACGCGACCGCTGACGGCGTGCTCGCTTGGTCTGCGCACCGTCGCGTCCGGATGGTCAACCCGCAGGGTTCCGCCTCGTCGGCGTGCCGTTCAACCAACCCTGACAAGGCCCTCCAGGGTCCGGCTGAACGGTTCCTGGCCGACGCGGGGTGGCGCGGCCTGTTCATGATGGAGTTCCTCCGAGATGCGCAAGCGCGCCTGTGGTTCATGGAACTCAACGGTCACCCCTGGGGCTGCATGGCGTTGGCCCGTCGTCGAGGGTACGAGTACCCTGCGTGGGGCCGTTCACGGCATCGCCGACTCGGCTCGGCGCCCCCGACCACCGCTATCCTCGCCAGATGTGCTGTGGGTTCTCGTCGGGCGGGAGTCGGCTCACCTCGCCTTCGTCCCGTGCGGTCCCCATTCAGCCGCGTTGACCGAATGGCCCCGAGTCGGATCCACGGTTCGCTTGATGCTGCGCGTGTCACGGCGGGACCGGGCCGACAACTGGAACCGGGCGCAGCCGTGGGTCCTGGTCGACGACACCGTCACCACGCTGAGGAACTACGCCCGTCAAGCGAAGACTCCCGGGCGGGGTCGATGCTCACCGTACGCGTCGCGGCGCACGTGCATTCGAACTGGTCGTATGGCGCTGCTTGGACGTTACCGGCGCTCGCGAAGGCGCTTTCGCGCTGCCCTACGACGTCGTGCTGATGGCCGAACACGACCCGGGGTTCACGCAGTCGCGCTGGGAGGACTATCGTCGTGCCTGCGCGAACGCCAGCGATGAGCGGCGGCTCCTCGTCCCAGAAATCGAGTATGAAGACCCTGAGAACGTCGTGCACACGGCGGTGTGGGGAGTTCCCTTCCTCGGCTCGCGTCGTCAGACTCGGGAGATCCTCACCGCGGCCGGAGACAGCGGGGCTGTCGCAATCCTCGCTCACCGTGGCGGCGAGACGCCTGGACTCGCTTCGACCCGGCGTTGGTACCTCCGCTGAGCGCGGCGGAGATCTGGAACCGGAAGTACGACGGGATCGCACCGCGTCCCGAGGCGGTGCGTTTCGCCGCGGACCAAGGGCTCGGGTCGTTCGCCTCGCTCGATTATCACAGCGCGAAACAGTTCTTCCCCCTGGCGATGACCGTCGAGTTGTCCGCACCCGCGACCGCCCCGGCCCTGATCGAGGCCATCCGCGAAGGTCGTTGCCAACCGGAGCTCTTCGCCTGGGCAGTGGATCGGTTCACTGCCGGACGTCCGGCGTCCGCGCTTCGCATGATGGAGCACGTTCGCCGGTCGGTCGCCCGATCGGCACGCCGCGTCGAACGGATCGTGTTGCGTGCCCGAGCACTCCGCGGATCGTGAGACTGGCGAGGACACCCGACTCTCGGCACCCCCACGCGTCGACGTCTCGCGCGAGAGCGACTCGATCCGATCGGAACACGAGGCGTCGACGAGCCCAATCCGAGCGACGGTGTCAGGCCGGGATGGGCCATCCCCGCGCCGGTCTTCTAGCCCGTGGCCAGCCACCGAGCTTCGTCGACAGCGGTCGTCGTGCGCACCACCGACACCACCACTGGTCGGATCGTAACGGTCGAACTCCGGCCCACGATCGTCATCGTCGCGACGTTGCCGGTATGCGCCGCTGCGTCCTCGTCCCCCACGCACCACACCCGCGCGTCGCATCCGGACCGCAAAGCGTCCTCACCCCCAACCAATAGGCGCCGTCATGCTCGCGTTTTCCCGCCGCCCCAAGCCGCCCCGGGTTCTGATCGTCCGCCAGACCGACCTGTACGAGCTACCGGTCCGTCGCCAGGCGGAGGCGCTGACTGGCGCCGGCACGTCTAACCTCCCGTAGAGGATGAACCGCGCGCCCCCGTCCAAATGGACAGTTCAAACGGTGACGAAGTTTAGCCGCCTGGCCAGGATCGGCGCGGATCCCCGTTCCTCTGGGTAGTAGCCGGATGGGCGCGGCTGGAAGACGCTAGCTGCAATGCGCGTACCAACAACCCCCCGCTGCAATACGGCTCTCCGGAGCGGAACAACGCCGGCTGACTGCGACGTCGCGATCGTCGGCGCCGGCCCGTACGGGCTCGCCGCCGCGGCACACCTCGCACCAACCCGCGGCCTCGAGGTCCGGGTCTTCGGGCGTCCGATGAGATTCTGGGACGAGCAGATGCCGCGCGGGATGCGGCTCCGATCGCCGTACGTCGCCTCGACCATCGGCAACCCCGACGACACGCGAACGCTCGACGCCTACCAGCGCGCGACAGGCAGCCTGGTGACCCGGCCGGTGCCGCTGAGCGACTTCGTGGCCTACGGACGCTGGTTCGCGGCGGGCCTGGCGACGGCTCCCGACGAACGATTCGTGCAGACGATCGACACGAGCCCGGCGGGGTTCGTGCTGCGGCTCCAGGACGGCGACACGACCACCGCGCGACGCGTCGTGGTCGCGGGCGGCATCGCGCCGTTTGCGGATCGTCCGGCGGTCTTCGACGGCATCGACGCCGAACACGCGACGCACGCCAGCGAGCATCGCGATCTTGGAGTGTTTGCCGGGAAGCGCGTGCTGGTCGTCGGCGGCGGGCAGTCGGCGCTGGAGTCTGCCGCGCTCCTGAAGGAGGGCGGGGCGAGCGTCGAGATGGTCGTACGCGAGCAGCGGATCTTCTTCCTGCGTCGCGCACCGATCATCCACAAGCTCGGGCCGATCACCAAGGCCGCGTTTGCGCCGGCGGAGGTCGGACCCGCGGGCATCAGCCGCCTGGTCAGCGCGCCGCGCGTGTTCCGGTCGCTGCCACGCCGCACGCAGGACCGGTTCAGCGTCCGGTCGCTGCGTCCGGCCGGCGCCGCCTGGCTGACCGACCGGGTCCGGGACGTGCCGATCAACCTCGGCCGGACCGTTACTGCGGCGCAGGTCCGCGCCGGTCGCGTCGAGGTGACCCTTGACGACGGGTCGCGCCGCGAGACCGATCACGTGCTGATGGCCACCGGCTACCGCGTCGACATCGCGAAGTATCCCTTCCTGCCCGCGGCGATCCTCGACCGCGTCCGGCACGTCGACGGCTATCCGGTCCTGTCGACCGGGTTCGAGACGACGCTGCCGGGTCTGTATGTCATCGGCGCTCCCAGCGCGTGGAGCTACGGGCCGCTGATGCGATTCGTGGCCGGATCCGAGTTCGCCGCCCCAACGCTCGCACGCGCGATCCGGTCCGCCGGCGCAGGCAGCCGGACACGGTAGCCGACCATGAGGACGCACCCGGCTCCGCCCAGGCTGCCTGGCGCCCTCGTGATCGGCGCTGATTACCGTGGTCTCGCGGTCGTCCGCAGCCTCGGTCGTCGCGGGATCCCGGTCTGGGTGTTGCGCGACGGCGATGACGCGCTTGCGGCGCGCAGCAGGTTCACCACGGGGCGGGCCGATCTGCGGGGGAAGAGGGATGTCGAGCGCGTGGCATTTCTGCTTCACCTTGCAGCCGCGCATGGCCTCGACGGCTGGACGCTGTTTCCGACATCGAACCGCAGCGCGCGGGTGGTCGCGATGCACCAGGCGGCGCTCAGCGGGAGCTACACGTTCACCACGCCGCCGTGGCGCACACTTCGCGTCGCCTACGACAAGCGGCGGATGATCGCCGTCGTGGCGCGCCTCGGCATCGATCAGCCGCAGACCTGGGTCGCCGAGACCGCCGCCGACGCGGCCCAGATGCCCGACCGCTATCCGGTCTGCGTGAAGCCGGCGATCAGCCAGGTCACGTCGACGAAGGCCTGGCGAGCCGACTCGCCGAACGAACTGCGCGAGCAGTTCGCGTATGCGGCGACGCTGATCGATCCGAGCGAGCTGCTGATCCAGGAGCTCGTGCCGGGAGGTGGCGAGATGCAATTCTCCTACGCCGCCCTCTGCGACGACGGCGAGCCTGTCGCGTGGGTCGTAGCCCGGCGGACCCGCCAGTATCCGGCGGATTTCGGCCGTGCGTCGACGTTCGTCGAGACCGTGTACGAGCCGGACGTCCGCGCGACCGCCGAGCGGGTCCTGCGCGACCTGCGCTTCACCGGCCTGGTCGAGGTCGAATTCAAACGCGACCCGGAGACGTGCAGCCTGAAACTGCTCGACATCAACCCGAGGGTGTGGGGCTGGCACAGCCTGTGCCAGCGCGCCGGCGTCGATTTTCCGTATCTCGCCCGCTGCCTGGCACTCGGCGAGCCGGTCCCGGAATCACACGCGACGCCCGGTGTGCGGTGGTCGCGACTGACCACCGACCTGCCGACCTCACTGAAAGAGCTTGCCGCCGGCCGGCTCGGGGTTGGCGAGTACTTGCGCGCCTGGCGGGGCCCACGGGAATCGGCGGTCTTCGTCAACGACGATCCGTGGCCCGGGGTCATCGAGATACCGATGCTGGTCGGCATCCTCGGCCGCCGCATGGTGCGCGCGTGGCGCGCGCCGCGCGACCTCGGCGTGACGCGGGACGACGATGCCTGGACAGACGAAACCGAAGGACCGGCGCCGATCGTCGGCGGGCCGGTGCACGATGTCGACGATCTCTAGGTCCTCCGCTGGCGCGAGTGTCGCGGCGCCGATGCGAATCCGCAGGGTGAGCCTGGGCGATCCGGCGTGGCAACGGTTCGTGGACCGGCACTCGGACACCCTCGCCTACCACCAGCCGGCGTGGGCGGGGCTGATCGGACGGGTGTACCGGTTCGACCCGTTCTGCCTGGTGCTGGTCGACGGGGACGACGACATTCGCGGCGGCGTGCCCGTGATCGCGACCGGACGCCGCCATCGCCGGTGGTCGAGCCTGCCGTTTACCGACATCTGCCCGCCGCTCGTGGATGCCGACACGACCGTCGACCTGCTGGTCGACGCGCTTGAGGATGGGCGCGCCGCCGCCGGGATCCGCCGGTTCGCGATTCGCGACGGTTCGGAGCGTGGACGGCAGTACGCGATTGGAGTGCGGCACACGCTGACCCTCACCGACCATGACACCCTCTGGGCCAACTTCCACCCGTCGCAGGTGCGGCGATCGGTCCGCCGCGCGGAGCGCGACGGCGTCAGGGTCCGTGTCGGGACGCGCCTTGACGATATGCGCGCGTACTTCGGTCTGCACCTCGCCACGCGGCGACGCCTGGGCGTGCCATGCCAACCGCGCCGGTTCTTTGACGCGGTCTGGCACGACATGATCGCGCCTGGCCACGGCGAGGTGCTGCTCGCCGAGCGGAACGATGCCGCCATCGCGGGAATCGTGCTCCTTACCGGATCGCGCACCGTGACCTACAAGTACGGCGCGTCACTCATCGACGCATGGCCGCACCGGCCGAACCACGCCCTGTTTTGGCACGCGATCCGTGTCGCGACCGAACGCGGGTACCACACGTTCGACTTCGGTCGCAGCGACACGGCCGATGCAGGGCTGCGCAGCTTCAAGGCGTCATGGGGCGCGGCCGAGGTGCCGCTGCACTACACGATCCTCGGCGACGGGGCGGCGGTTGGCGGATTCGGGACGCCCCGCGTCGCGAGGGTTGTAATTCAGCGCGCGCCGAGCGTCGTCTGCCGGGCGGCTGGCGAGATGCTCTACCGGTTCACCGCATGAGTCGCCTGCTCGCCGTCGCCGTGGTTGTGGTGGTCGTGTTGGGCGCGATCGGCGCCGTAGACCTGCTCAGGAGCACGCGCCCGCCGTCGGCGCAGGTGGCGGCGATCGCGGCCGCCGGTCTGCACGTCGTCGGGAATCGCCTCGAGAACGCCGCCGGGCGCCCGGTCGTGCTGCGCGGCGTGAACCGGTCGGGGACCGAATACGCCTGCGTCCACGGCTCCGGCATCTTTGACGGGCCCAGCAGTGCGGCGTCGGTCCGCGCGATCCGATCGTGGGGTGCCACGCTGGTGCGGGTCCCGATCAATGAGGACTGCTGGCTCGGCATTAACGGCGTGTCGAAGGCCCGCTCGGGCGCCGCATACCGCGCGGCGATCGTTGCCTATGTCGCGCAGCTGCAGCGACGGGGTATCACGCCGGAGGTCTCGCTGATGTGGGCCGCACCGGGCCGGTACCTCGCGACGTACCAGCCGGCCGCACCGGACGCCGATCATGCGCCGGCGCTCTGGACGAGCCTTGCACGCATCTTTCGGAACAATCACGACCTGATCCTCGGTGTCTGGTCGGAGCCGGCCGTCAGCGCGTCGTGCTTCGCGAATGGCGGTGTCTGCGGGGCGACGTACGGACCGTCGAACACGCCGTACAGGTCCGCCGGCACCAAACAGGCCGTGCGCCTGATCCGCGCCGCAGGGTTCGGAGGCGTGATCGCGATTCCCGGCGTCGAATACGCGAGCGACCTGTCCGCCTGGCTTGCGAACGAGCCGCATGACCCGCTGGGCCAACTCGTCGCCGAAGCGCATGTCTACACCAACCAGCCGTGCTCGACGACCGGGTGCTTGGACCGGACGATGTTGCCGGTCGCGCGTCGCGTTCCGCTCCTTTTCGGTGAAGTTGGCCAGCAGGACTGCTCGACAGGGGCGCTGCAACGCATCCTCGGCTGGGCCGCCACCCACACGGTCTCCTGGGCCGCGTGGACGTGGGACACCTGGGGCAACTGTGAGGCCCTGATCTCCTCCTACGCCGGTACGCCCAAGAACCCGTACGGCGCGTTCATTCGACGGACCCTCACGCCCCACGCGTGACCGACTCGAGGCTCAGTGCGAACTCCAACACAGCAACCCACTCAATGCTGAGCGTCCCGTTTCTGGACCTCTCGCCGCAGACGAACGCGGTCCGCCAGGAGGTGCTCGCCGACCTCGGCGAGCTGTGCGAGTTGAACGCGTTCGTCAACGGCTCGGTGTGCATCACATTCGAGGAGGCATTCGGGGTATGGGTCGGCGCAGCGCACGCGGTCGGTGTCGCCAGCGGAACCGACGCACTGCGGCTCGGTCTGCTCGTCCACGGTCTGGAACCAGGCTCGGAGGTGATCTGCCCCGCCAACACGTTCGTCGCAACGGTCGAGGCGATCCGCCAGGCGGGGCTCACGCCGCGGCTGGTTGATGTGCGCGACGACGACTACACGATCGATCTCGACGCGGCCGAGAGCATCGTCGGCCCGCGGACCCGCGCGATGATGCTGGTGCACCTGTACGGGCAGATGGCTGATACCCGCACGGCGATGCGGATTGCCGAGCGCCACGGGCTCCTCCTGTTCGAAGACGCCTGCCAGGCGCACGGCGCGGTCCGCGACGGCGTCCGCGCGGGTGCGGCGCTCGATGGCGCAGCGTTCAGCTTCTATCCGGGCAAGAATCTCGGTGCGTTTGGTGACGCGGGCGCGTGGTGTACCAACGATCCCGACGCGGCGCGCGTCGTCAGAGCGCTTCGCGAGCACGGCCAGTACGCCAAGTACCACCATGCCATCGAGGGCTACACCGCTCGGCTCGACGCATTCCAAGCCGTGGTGCTGCTCCACAAGCTTAGGTTTGTGGACCAGTGGACGCGCGAGCGGCGCGCCGCGGCCGCCTATTACGACGAGGCGCTGGCCGACGTTGACGGCGTGGTGCTGCCGTACGTGCCGGACGGCTCAGACCCGGTCTGGCACCTGTATGTGATCCGGACCGCGGATCCCGATGCGTTCTGTGCCGCCTTGTCGGCGCGCGGCATCGCGACCGGCCGTCACTACCCGATTCCGGTCCACCAGACCGAGGCGTATCGGCATCTCGGTCGCGATGGCGCGTTCCCGGTCACGGAGCGCCTCGCCCGCGAGACGGTGAGCCTGCCGATGTTTCCGGGCATCACCGGGGCGCAGCTTGACGCGGTCTGCGACGCCGTGCGGAGTGTGCTGTGATGGGCCCGGTCAACGAGGCACCGTACCGGCTGATCCATGACGTCGAGTTCGGCGCCGGCGTGGTCGTGTATCCGTTCACCAACCTGTATGGCTGCGTGATCGGCGACGGAACCCAGGTCGGAACGTTCGTCGAGATCCAGCGCGGCGCGCGCATCGGTGCGTCGTGCAAGATCCAGAGCCACACGTTCGTCTGCGACGGCGTCACGATCGGTGACCGCGTCTTCGTCGGGCACGGCGCAATGTTCGTCAACGACAAGACCCCGCGCGCCGCCCTGCGCAACGGCGACCTGCTGACCGATGCCGACTGGGAGCTGCTTGCGACCGTCGTCGAGGATGACGCGAGCATTGGCACCGGCGCGGTGATCATTGGCGGGGTCAGAATCGGTGCTGGCGCGCGGATCGGCGCCGGCGCGGTGGTCACGCGTGACGTGCCCGCCGGCGCGACGGTCGCCGGCGTCCCGGCCCGCCGCCTCGCCGACCGGTCGGATGCTCCCGACGGGATCGTCCTGGCCGCGACCCGCCCCACCGCTGCGCCCCCGGGAGCGTGATCGTGCACAACGACCCGCGATCCAAGCACCGACCCAGCGCCGCGCCGCAGCACGCCGTGGGCGCCGCGCCCAGCGCGCCGGCCGCCGCCGGTCCGCTGACCGCGGACCCGCGGACGTTGGAGATCCTTGCGCGCCGCCGGCGCAGCCCCAAGGTCAGGCACCGCGGATGGTACGTGCGCCGGGCGCTGGTCATCGCCGACGACACGGGCCTGCTGGCCGCGTTCGTCGTGGCCCAGCTGGTGCTGTACCTGGTCGCCGGGGAATCCACTCCGGGTCATACCATCCCCGCAACGGTGGTCGTGTGCGCATCGATCCCGGCGTGGATCCTGGTCGGCAAGCTCTACGGCCTCTACGACCAGGACGGCGAGCGCGCCTACCACGCGACCAGCGACGACATCATCGGCGTACTGCACGTCACGACGATCGGCACGTGGTCGCTGTACGCATTCGTGCAGCTGACCGACATCGCCAGCCCGACCATCGCCCGCACCGTCACCGTCTGGCTCCTGGCGGCACTGTTCGTTATCGCGGGGCGGGTCGTCGCGCGCCGGATCTGCCGCCACAGCCTGGTCTACCAGCAGAACACGATCATCATCGGCGCGGGTGACATCGGCCAGCGTGTCGCGCGCAAGCTGCTCGCGCACCCGGAGTACGGCCTGAATCTTGTCGGCTTCGTGGACAACGACCCGAAGCCCCGCCGTACCGGCCTCGAGGGGCTGCGGCTGCTCGGCACGCCGACCGAGCTGCCCCAGATCGTCCGCGCGCTCGACATCGAACGGGTGATCGTCGCTTTCTCCAACGACACGCCGCACGAGATCATGGAGGTGATCCGCAGCCTGGGCGACGAGTCGGTGCAGATCGACATCGTGCCGCGCCTGTTCGAGCTGTTGCCGGCCACCGTGCGCGTCGACACGGTTGAAGGCTTGCCGATCCTCGCCCTGCCGCCGGTCAAGATGGCCCCCTCGTCGATGTTCATCAAGCGCGTCATCGACATCGTGGTGAGCGCCGCCGCGCTGATCGTGCTGGCGCCGCTGATGGCGGTGATCGCGTGGCGCGTGCGGCGGGACTCACCCGGGCCGATCCTGTTTCGCCAGACGCGGCTCGGACTGCACGGCCAGCCGTTCACCGCGCTGAAGTTCCGCACGATGTACGTCAACACGAGCTCGGACGAGCACCGCGCGTACATCGCCCAGACGATGAACCCCGATACCGCCGAGGACCGCAACGGCATCTTCAAGCTCGATCAGGCCGCCGCGGTCACCCCCAGTGGACGCTTGCTGCGCAAGACCAGCCTCGACGAGCTGCCGCAGCTGTGGAACGTCCTGCGCGGCGACATGAGCCTGGTCGGCCCGCGCCCGTGCATTCCCTACGAGACCGAGAACTTCCTGCCGCACCACTTCGATCGGTTCCTCGTGCCGGCCGGCATTACCGGGCTCTGGCAAGTCACCGCGCGTGCCCATGCCACGTTCCGCGAGGCGCTTGACATGGATGTCGCCTACGCCCGTGGCTGGTCGCTCGGTCTCGACCTGCGACTGATGTGCCGCACACCCGCCACCCTCCTCGTACGGAAAGGAACGACGTGAGCGTCTCCATACGCCCCACGGAGCCCTCTGACGCCTTCGGGGGTGAGTTTGCGGACGACCCCGTCCGGGTCGCCGTGGTCGGACTCGGCTACTGGGGCCCGAACCTTGTGCGGAACCTGCAGGCCCTGCCGGGCGCCGACCTTCAGATGATCTGCGATCAGAACGCACAGCGTCTGGACCAGATCACGCGCCGCTATCCGACGAGCCGGACGACAGTCGACTACGCCGATGTCCTCGAGGACGACGGGATCGAAGCGGTCGTGATCGCAACGCCGATCGGGACCCACTACCGGCTTGCCGACGCCGCGCTGCGCGCCGGCAAGCACGTGTTCGTCGAGAAGCCGCTCGCGGCAAGCAGCGCGGACGCGCAGGCCCTGGCCGACACCGCGGCCGAGGGCGGGCTGGTGCTCCTGCCGGGGCACACCTTCCTCTACTCGCCGCCGGTGCTCAAGATCCGCGACCTGATCCGGGAAGGCGCGCTCGGTGACATCTACTTCGTGTCGACCAGCCGCGTCAATCTCGGACTGCACCAGACCGACGCGAGCGTCGTGTGGGATCTGGGCCCGCACGATTTCTCGATCCTGCAGTTCTGGCTTGAGGAGACGCCGACCATGGTGTCGGCGATCAGCCGGAACTGCATCATGCCGGGGACGCCCGACGTGATGTTCATCAACCTCGAGTACGCGTCGGAGACGATCGCCCAGGTTGAGCTGTCGTGGCTCGCGCCCTCGAAGCTGCGCCGCACCACGATCGTCGGCTCGGAGGCGATGGTGGTCTACGACGACACCTCGAACGAGCCAGTGCGCGTGTTCGACTCCGGCGTCTCACTCCCGGACCCCGAATCGTTCGGCGAGTACCGGCTCTCGTACCGCACCGGTGACATCGTGTCGCCGCGGATCAGCGTGGCGGAGCCGCTCGCGCTCGAGCTCGCCGACTTCTGCACCGCGATCCGTACCGCACGCGCGCCACACTGCACCCCGCAGCTCGGCGTGGAGGTGGTGCGGGTGATCGAGGCAGTCGACGCATCGCTTGCGACCGGCGAGCGGGTCGCGCTGGCGCCGGCCGACGACGCGGCCGCCGAGTCCGTGGGCGCGCCCGGTGACGCCGGACGGCGCGATGGCGTTGCGCATGCCGTCCCGCCGCTGCGGGAGGTGCGCATCCCGGCACCGGAGCGTCGTGGCGTCGGTCATCGCGCCACCGCACGCCAAGCGGACGCCGATCGCGACGTGCCGCTGCGCGCCGACGCGTCGAAAGGCCACTCGCATGGGTAAGTGGCAGATGTTTTTCCGCGACGCCCGGGACGTATTCCGCCGGCACTGGAAGCTCCTGGTGCTTCCGATTCCGCTCGCGCTGCTGATTACGGTGTGGATTGTGGTCTCGACGCCCACGATGTACCAGTCAAACGCCGCGATCTGGTCGGGTACCCCGCCGGCGCTGCCGTCGGCGCCCGTGGTGACCGATCCGACCCAGCTGCTGGCGCCCGCGGCGCAGCAGCAGTCACTGTTGAACGAGCTGCTTGCAACCGACCAGTTCCGCACGAGCGTTACCAGCGGCGGCCCGCTGGCAGCGTGGGTTGCATCGCACTCGCCGTCGACGCTGACCCCGTCCGGGCTGTGGGGCCTGCTGCACGGTGCCCCGTCGGTGCCAGATCGGATCAGCTCGGCGCTGGTCTCTGGGACGTCGACGGCCGTACTAGGGCCGCACGTCCTCGCGGTCAGCTTCCAAGCGCAGACACCGACCGCTGCACATGACACCCTCGCCGCGCTGCTGACCACGTTCGCCACGCAGCGTGCCACGCTGGTGCCCGCGGCGACCCAGGGGACATTCAGGATCCTCGATGTGCCAAGCACGCCGGGCGGACCGACCAGCGGCGCCGCCAAGAGCCTGACGACGATCATCGCCGGCCTGCTCGCGGGCGCCATCGTCACGATCCTCGCCGTGGCGATCCTCGTACTGGTCGGTGACGGCAAGCGGCGCACCGCCGCCCATGACGAGCCCGAGGGGAACCGCACGGCAGAGGATGGCGCGGTCATCCCCGGTGCTGCCGCGGCCGCCGTGACTGTGACACCGAGCGTTCATGAGACCGCGGAGATCGCCAACGGCACAGCGCGGCCTGCCGCCCAGCAGACCATCGACGACGAGCAGCGCGTCACGGGCATCGTGCGCGACGTGCGGCTCGTTCGCAACGCTGGGGCGCGCCGCGTGGTGTGGGTCGTCTCGACCGACGCGGACATCTCGCCACGGAGTCGGGTGATGCTCGACAAGGCACCTGGCGGGGAGGGCACGGTGGTCCGCGTGGAGGAGACTCCCGACGGCGTCGACCTGTTTGTCGAGCTGTCTGCCGCCGCGGCAAACGGCGCCCACGGCGCTGGGCCGGCCGCATCCGACAGCTCATGGATCGGCCAGGTCCTGACCCTCACCGCCGATGACGCCGCGCTGCGTGACAATGCCACTGAGAACTCCCGTGCGTAGGAGCTGACATGCCGTACGCAACGACCAGTCGCAGCGCGACGGAGACGAGTCGCTCCGATTCACCGATCGTGAGCCACGCATCGTGACCGCCTGGGGCGCCTTGCTGCTCGTGCTGTTCGTCGTCCTCGGACTCGTCGGCATGCCGACCAGTCGGGCGACTCGTATCGCCGTGTGGACGACCGGCCTGCTGCTCTTCGGTGTGTGGGTGGTCGCATGGCAGTAGTGCCCGAAACACGGCTGCCGCGCGATCCGGCGGTTCCGCTCGTCGTGCTCGGCGCCGTGCTCGTGTCCGTCGTGTTCGGCGTCGTCGCCGGCCGGGCCGTCGTTGGCGGCAAGCCGGTCGACCTCCTCCTGCTCGCGGTGGTCGCGTTCGTGCCGGTGATCGTGATCTGGGCGCCGCGGATCGGCGTCCTGGGTCTGCTCGCCGCCGCGCTGCTGATCGAGCAGGCACCCGTCGCCGGGATGAGCGGCCTCGTGACGGACCACATCCCGCTGTTTGGCGGCGTGTCGCAGAACGTGCACGGCAATCCGGTCGACATCCTCATCGTGCTGCTGCTGGGCGTGTTGATGGTCCGCGGCGCAGATGGCACCACGCGGCTGCCGAAGACAACGCTCGGGCGCACCATCGCGTGGCTCTGCGCGGCGGTGCTGTTCGGGCTCATTATCGGCATGCTGCATCACGGCAGTACCCGGGTCGCGCTCATGGAGATCCGGCCGTTCCTCTATCTCGCATCCGCCTACGTCCTCACCAATGCGTTTCTCGGCAGGCGCAGTCTGCTGAACGCCGCGATGTGGGTGATCGTGATCATCAGCGGGGTGAAGGGTGTGCAGGCGATCCTGGCGTTTCTGTCGGTCAGGAACGCGAATCCACGGCCGGAGTCGATCCTCGGTCACGAGGAGTC
>Ga0307374_10003097_pt1 | contig 28774 bp, 30 predicted proteins | sample OX3MG_FD_202532 | JGI IMG/M metagenome (GOLD analysis project Ga0307374, IMG submission 202532) | Soil microbial communities from Risofladan, Vaasa, Finland - OX-3 | ecosystem: Environmental > Terrestrial > Soil > Coastal area > Acid sulfate soil | place: Finland: Risofladan, Vaasa | collected... | reverse complement strand
CGCGGCCGAACGCTGACCGGCGCGCTTCTGACTGAGCGCGGCCTGCCTCCGTGGCGAGCCTGACCTATCCGCACGATGCTGCCATTGCCGCCCACCCAGGCGCTGGTGTTCTGAGACCGCCTGCCGTTCTGCCGCCGACGGCCTGCCCGTACCTGCGGAGACCTGAAGCTGCCGTGACCGCCGCACCGCTAGCGGCGGGATGATGAACGAGTTCAGAGTTGCTCGGGCGGACGGGCGAGGTGCGACGATGGCGGATTCCGCTGGGGGCCGCTGGCGAAGTTGGCTGCGGGCGCTGCCGGTGCTGCAGGGGGTGCTGCCCGTCCAGCGAGGCGGGGTATCCAGGGATGTGCTGGCCGGCATCACGCTGGCTGCCCTCGGCATCCCTGAGGTTCTCGGATACGCGAAGATCGCCGGGATGCCGCTGGTGACCGGCCTGTATACGATGCTCCTGCCGATGGCCGTGTTCGCCGTCCTTGGTTCGTCGCGTCACCTCGTCGTTGCCGCGGATTCCGCCACGGCCGCGATACTCGCTACGGCTCTGGCCGGTCTGGCGGTGGCCGGGACGGAGCGATACGTTCGGCTGGCCGGGCTGGCGGCCTTGCTGGTCGGCGGGATGCTGCTGATAGCCCGGCTGGCCCGGCTGGCGTTCCTGGCGAATTTCCTGTCCCGCACCGTGCTGGTCGGGTTCCTTACTGGCGTCGGCATTCAGGTAGCCGCTGGCCAGCTGCCTGACATGCTCGGGGTAGCTGCGGCGAGCAAGCAGACCCTGACCAGGCTTGTGGACGTGGTGCGTGAGCTCCCGAGCACGCACCCGGCAGACGTGGCGATCTCGATCGGCGTCATCCTGGTAGTTCTCGTGGCGCGCAGCATCACCGTGCGGATTCCTGGCCCGCTGATCGCGGTGATCATCGCGATCAGCGCGAGCTGGGCTGTGGATCTGGCCGCCCGCGGCGTGGCCGTAGTCGGGTCGGTTCCGCGCGTGCTGCCGAGCCTGGCTCTGCCGGCCTTCGGCTGGCAGAGCGCCTCCGCGCTGCTCGGCCCGGCAGCGTCGATGTTCGTGGTCATCCTGGCGCAGAGCGCTGCCACCTCACGTGCCTACGCCGTGAAATACGAGGAGCCGTTCAGTGAGGCAACCGATCTGGTCGGCTTGGGCGCCGCCAATATCGCCGCCGTGTTCTCCGGCACCTTCGTCGTCAACGGCAGCCCGACCAAAGCGCAGATGGTCGACAGCGCGGGAGGCCGCAGCCAGCTAGCCCAGCTCACCACGGCCGCCGTGGTTCTCATCGTCCTCCTGCTGCTCACCGGACCTCTTGCTTACCTGCCGGTCGCCGCCCTGGCGGCGGTGGTCTTCCTCATTGCCATCGAGCTCATCGACGTGAATGGGATGCGGCGCATCCTGGCGATCCGGAGAGGCGAGTTCACGATCGCCGTGCTCACGACGATCGCGGTAGTGGCCCTGGGGGTCGAGTACGGCATCGTCGTCGCTGTCGTCGCCTCGATCGTCGACCACTTGCGCCACAGCTACAGCCCGATCAACAGTGTCCTGGTGAAATCACCGGCCGGGCACTGGCGGCCCGGCCCGCTAGTGCCGGGCGCACGGACCGAGGAGGGCCTGGTCGTCTACCGGTTCGGGACGAGCCTCTACTACGCCAACGCTCCCAAGCTGCTCGACGACCTGACGGCACTTGTCAGCGGTGGTCCGCTGCGATGGCTGGTCTTCGACTGCGCAGCCATCGGAGACATCGACTTCACCGCATCCGCAATCCTCACCAGGGTCATTCAACGCGCTCACCGACAGCATGTCCGGTTCGTTGTCAGCACGGTCCTCGGCCCGGTACGTCAGCAGCTCGACCGCTACGGCATCAGCGCAATGCTCGGCCCCAACTGCTACTACGACACTCCCGGCGAGGCGCTCGAAGCCTTCCGCGCTGCGGAAGGAACGATCAGCGACGGAAACGGGGCAGGCCCAGACGAAACCTGATCAGCGGGCAAGCTTCCCTGAGCAAGCCGTGATCCATCACTTGCCTGGCATTCTCGGGAGGTTCCAGACAGCCGGATATCACGAGCCCTTCCTTGGTGGTGGAGCAGTTTTCTTCCGCTCCATCATCGACGCCAGGTAGATCTGCCGGATCTAAATGCCGATTTGATTGAGGCATACATCCAGCTTCGATCCCCAGGACCCTGCCAGCAGAGGTGTCAGGCCGTGACCGACCGGATGATGGAGGCCCTGGAGCGCGGCGTGGTGCCGTGGCGGACGCCGTGGACCCTGGCTGGCGCCCCGAGGTCGATGTCTGCCGGCCACGTCCGAGCCGGGACCGTCGACCTTGAACGGCCTCATCCAAACGTCGTGGCTCGATGCCGCTGACGACGAAGCGATGTCTCCCAAATTGGTGACCAAGTGACCAGATCTCTTGACAACCATGTTCGTTGGAGTCAAACTTCCGATTTGTGAGCACAGCTGATGCCGTTCAGGCCCAACTACCCGACGTCCTGAGTGCATCCGCTCGCAGCGTGCATGGACAGACAACTGCGCAGCGCACGGCCGACATTCTGAGATCCGCGATCCTGGCAGGGCAGATCGGGCGGGGCACCTCGGTGACCGAGTCGGAGATCTCGGTGACCTTGGGTGTCTCGCGCAATACGGCCCGCGAAGCGCTGCGATTGCTGAGCGGTGAGGGCCTGGTGTCCCAAGAGCCGCATCACAGCCCGATCGTGACCGTTCTCGAACCCGACGATGTGAGCGACGTCTTCGCCGTCCGATCGGTTCTTGAGTTCGCTGCGGCGGACATGATCGCGGCTCGCACGACGCCTGTTGACCTGCGGTCGCTGGAGCGCGCGGTGAACAAGCTCTCCCGCCTGGTTGGCACGACTGACGGGCTGGAGGTTCTGGAAGCGGACCGTGAGTTTCACGCCAGTCTCGTGGCGTGCGCAGCGAGCCCCAGGCTGCTGGCTGCCTACTCCCGACTTGAGAGCGAGATACGCCTGTGCCTGTCGATCTCGACTCGCTCGCACGATGACGTGCAGGAACTTGTGGACCAGCACGCTCGGTTCCTGGACCTGCTCAAGGCAAGGCAGTTCGACGCATTCAAGGCTGACCTTCAGAGGCATATGGACGCCGCGGTGCTGCGCGTCTCGGCGGCTCTCCGTAGCAGCCGGGAAACCCAGGATGACAACGGTTCGTCACCTGTTACCCGAAATCAGAACCCAGGAAGGCTGCGGTGACATCGGTGAGCCGTGGCTGCGGATCATTCTGACCGGATTGAATGAGAGGTAAATTGACAATGGCAGAGCCCTTTCGTACCGACATTTCACGCAGATCTTTTCTTAAGTACAGCGCCGGGACGACCGCGGCTGGTGCCTTCCTCGGCATTGCCGGCTGCAGTTCCGGCACGCCTTCGTCGAGCGGCTCGAACGTCCTGAAGCCGCGCCCTGATGGCGACATCACCTGGTTCAGCTATCAGGGCTATGTCTCACCGAAGATTATCGCCGCCTTCGAGAAGACATATAAGGTGAAGGTCAACCAGGCCTTCTACACCAACGTCGAGGGCATGGTACAGAAGGTCGCCTCGGGCATTAGCTATGACTTGATCACCACGAATAGCGCTTATGACAAGCAGCTTATTGCCAACGGCCTGCTGCGCTCGTTCGACCCCGCGTCGATAAAGAACTTCGATCAGATCATTCCTTACTTCGCCAAGGCTCCGTATGACGACGGGAGGCTCAGGTACACGACTCCCTACGGCTACGGCCCGGCCGGGATCGCGTACCAGAAGGGCAAGGCCACCGTCACCGGCTCGTGGAGCGATCTGTGGAACAACCCCGGGGCCAAGGGAAAGATCTACGTGCTGGACCAGCAAGATGAGACGCTCGGGATGAGCCTCATTCTGGACCACGCGAGCCCGAACTCCGGGCAGGCCGCCCAGGTGACCGCCGCAGTCAACAACCTGCTGAAGCTCAAGCCGTCACTTGGTGGCATCTCCAGTGACATCCCGACGATCATGGACACCGGCGAGGCCTGGATGACACATGCCTGGGCCGGGTCGGTCTATCAGGCGCTGCTCAAGCTGAACGGCAAGAACGACTGGGACTTCGAGTGGCCGAAGGAGGGACTCTCGATGGGCTGCGACACCCTGTCGGTGGGCACTCACGCGAAGAGCCCGGGCACCGCGCTTCTGCTCATGCAGTACCTGCTCGAGCCCGAGAATTCTCACACCAACACGCTGTACACCGGCTACTCGAACGGCACCCAGCAGGGTGAGGCAGCCTACCGGGAGCTCACGAAGGCCTATCCGTTCCTGATCCTTCCTGATAGCAACCTCAACACGGCTCAATGGCGGCAGGCGCCGACCGGCACTCGGCTGACGCTCTGGAACCAGCAGTGGAGCCGGTTCATCGGATGAGATCCACGCCGAAGGGCGAGGGCGCCGGACTCTGGACCGCGCTGGCTGCCCCGGGGTCTGCCGCCCTCACCCTGTTCTTCATCATTCCCTTGCTGCTTGTGGGAGTGTTCTCCTTCGGCGTCATCAATTCTCTCGGCCAGCCGATCATCGGGCATACGCTCGATAACTATCGCGCCGTCTTCCAGAGCTACAATCTTTCGCCCCTGCTGCGCACGATGCTCTTCACCGCGGTGTCGACTGTGGTCTGCCTCGTCCTCGGCTATCCGGTGGCGTATCTCGCGGTGCGGTACGCGAGGCGGGCGGGACCACTGATCCTGGCCCTAGTGATTCTGCCGTGGCTGGTCGACTATCTCGTGCGCATCTATGCCTGGCAGTCGCTACTCGCTCCGGCAGGACTGCTTCCGACGGCACTGGCGCACCTCGGCATCACTGCACCGCAGATCGTCAACACCAGCTGGGCCGTCATCTGCGGTCTGGTCTATGGCTACCTGCCGCTCATGATCCTGCCCATCTACGCTGCCGTGAGCGAGCTGCCCGCAGAGGTTATCGACGCCGGGAAGGACCTCTACGGATCCGCGCCAGCGGTGTTCTGGCGGGTCACCTTCCCGCTCACCCGGGACGGCGTTCTCGGCGGCTGCCTCCTGGTGGCCCTGCCGATGCTCGGCGACTTCGCCACGGCCCAGTTCCTGGGCGGCCCGAATTCCACCATGATCGGCAACATGATCAACAATCAGTTCACCGACGCGGGCTCGCAGACAGTCGGCGCGGCGCTGGTGGTTGCCCTGATCGCACTGCTGGTGCTGACCCTCGCTGTCGCGATGCTCCTGGCCAGGCGCCGCGTGCGGCTGCTCGCGGTGATGGCGAAGGCAGGCAAGCCTGAGCCAGTTGCGGAACCAACTGAAATGGCGGCGGCGCTATGACCGCGGCCGCCCGCTCGGACCGCCCCGGAAACGCGCGCCGCCCCTGGGTGCTCTGGGCGATCACCGTGCTGGTACTGGCGCTGATGCTGCTACCAGTCGCGGTCGTCATGCTGTTCTCCCTGAACAGCCAGTCGTCCCTGATCGTGTTCAGGAACGTGAGCCTGACGTGGTACCGGACGCTGTTCCACGACGGCCCGATGCTTAGTTCCCTGCTCATCAGCGCAGAGATCGCGGTGATCGCGGCGCTGGCGTCCTTGCTCCTGGGGACGCTGCTGGCCTTCGGCATGCAGCGCGGAGGGCGAGCCGGGTCCACGACAGCCAACGGCATGGTCTTCCTGCGCTTGGTCACGCCCGAGACGGCGACCGCCGCCGCACTCTTCCTGCTGCTCACGCAGATGAAGTTCACCCTCAATTTCTGGACGATCGTGGCTGGTCACGTGGCGCTGTGCACCGCCTTCGTCGCGGTCGTGGTGCGAAGCCAGCTGTCCGGCATCAACCGCGAGACGGAGTACGCCGCCCAGGATCTGGGCGCCCGGCGTCTGGGTGCTCTCTGGCTAGTCGTCATTCCGCAGCTGAGGGCGACGCTGGTCGCGGCCGGCCTGCTGGCGTTCGTGCTCAGCTTCGACGACTTCGTGACCACGTACTTCACGGCCGGTGTCGGAACGCAGCCGCTCCCGCTGCGGATCTACTCGATGCTGCGCTTCGGGGTTACGCCGGAGGTCAACGCCGCCGGAGTCGTGATGCTCGCGATGGTCGCCGTTGTGCTGACCGCCACGGCGCTAGGGGTCGTGATCGTCCGCCGGCGTGCTGTCGGCCGGACCCGGATAGATAGGTGATGCGACCGTGCTAGCGAGTCGCCCAGCCGCCGAGATGATCGGCGTCTCCAAGCGCTTCAAGAGCCAGTACGCGGTGAAGTCCGTCGACCTCAGCGTCGACGAGGGCACGTTCTTTTCCATCCTCGGTCCCTCAGGGTGCGGGAAGACGACCACGCTGCGCATGCTCGGCGGTTTCATCACCCCGGACGAGGGGGAGATCCGGCTCGGCGGCGAGCAGGTCAACTCGATTCCGCCGCATCGCCGGGACGTGAATACCGTCTTCCAGAGCTACGCGCTGTTCGGGCACCTCTCCGTCGCCGACAACGTCGCGTTCGGGCTGAAGCGCAAGCGGGTGCGCTCCGCGGAGATTCGTCAGCGGGTTGGGGACATACTCCGTGTCGTGTCGCTGGAAGAACGGGCACACGCCAAGCCGGCGGAGCTGTCGGGCGGGCAGCAGCAGCGAGTGGCGCTGGCCCGCGCGCTGGTGAACATGCCGAAACTCCTGCTGCTCGATGAGCCGCTCGGCGCACTAGACCTCAAGCTCCGCCGACAGATGCAAACCGAGCTCAAGCACATCCAGCGTGAGGTAGGCGTCGCATTCATATACGTCACCCACGATCAGGAAGAAGCCCTGACCATGTCGGACCGCATCGCGGTGATGAACGAGGGGCGAGTCCTGCAGGTCGGGAGCCCGTCGGAGATCTACGAGCGGCCTGCGAACCTGTTCGTCGCGCAGTTCATCGGAAGCATCAACGCGCTGCCTGGGACGTACCGCGACGGTATCGTCAGCCTCGACTGCGGAGCGTCGATCACGCTCGGCTCATCCGGCTCCAGCGGCCTGAGCGATGGTGACGCGGCTGTCGCATGCATCAGGCCCGAGAAGATCATGCTCGCCAGCCCGGACGTTCCAGCGTCCTCGTCGGTCGCCGGAACGATCGCCGAGGCAACGTATCTCGGATCCGGTATCTCGTATCGCGTCCGCATGAGCGACGGCGCGACGGCGGAAGTGCTGGCCGCCCGCGGGGCAGGCCAGGTCCCTTCGGTTCCCGTCGGCACGCAGGTCGACCTGCGCTGGCTGACCGACGACTGCCTGCTCTTTCACCGCAACAGCGGTCAGGCCATCGGAGACCTGGCCGCAGCCGTCGACACGGCGGCAGGAGCGTGAGCGGCTACCAAGCATCCGCACCGCCCCATCAGAGAGCTGACGGCGAGCATACGCGCAATCCGTCAGCGCAGATCTCGAGATGAAGGAGAAGAAATGGACATGGCCGGTAAGGTGTCCGTCGTCACCGGAGCCGCCCAGGGGAATGGATTGGGCATTGCCGCGGCACTCGCTGGCGCTGGTTCGCACGTGCTGCTGGCTGACATCAACGCCGGGCAACTCGAACGCGCAGTCGCCTCACTGCGTCAGGCTGGTCACAGCGCCGAAGGTGTCATCTGCGACGTCACAGACGAGGAAGCGGTCGAGAACCTGATGGCCCGGGCGGAAGAACTCGGCGGACCGCACGCACTCGTGGCCCAGGCCGGACTGGACTTCTCCGACCTGATCCCGGACACGAGCCTGGCGGACTGGAACAGGATCTTCGCGGTCGACATGGCCGGTACCTTCCTGTGCGTCCGCGCGGCGATTCCCCGCATGGTGAAGCTCGGCGGCGGGTCCATCGTCACGATGTCCGGCACATACGCCTGGGTGGCCGAGCCCGGTCATGCCCTGCACGCGGCTGTGAAGGGCGCGATCCTGTCGTTCACTCGCGGCGTCGCCGTGGAATGGGGCCACGAGAAGATCCGGTGCAACGCGCTCATGCCCGGCTGGATCAATACTCCGATGGTCAAGAGCACCTTCGTCGAGCGTCCCACCGACCAGGTTGACGACGTGGTGAAGTGGCACGCCCTCGGCCGGATCGGCGAGACCGGCGAGGTGGGCCAGCTCGCGCTCTTCCTGGCCTCTGAGGCATCTTCCTTCTGCACCGGTGCGGCGTTCGCCATCGATGGCGGCCAGAGCGCCGGCGTGAACTCGTTCCAGAAGCCGATCACCGTGTCACATCGATGAGGATTACCGTGACCGAACTAGAGCGCTTTGACAATATAGACGTCTACTGCCGCGACATCCCGGCGATGGTTCACTTCTACCGGGACGTCCTGGGCCTAGAACTTCTGTATCCCTACGAGGAAGGCACGGACTGGTTCGCGATCCAGTCTGGTGACGTCAGCGTGTACTTTCTCACTGCGGCGCCTGACGCCCAGGACACGCACTTCGCGCCCGCCCAGTCAGTAGGCATATCGTCATTCTCGTTCGCCGTCGGAGATCTCGATTCAGCCATTCAGCATCTTGAAGGCCAGGTCCGATGGTCCGATGACGTCAGGGAATGGCGGCACCAGAACGGAACCTGGTACAGATTCCGCTTCTTCACCGACCCTGAAGGCAACAACCTGAGTATCACCGAACCGCACAAGGTGGAGCGGATGCCGTAGCAAGCCATGCCAGCAGGTCCCGCGCGCCTGCGCCTGATTTCGCGCTGTTGCGCGCGGCTTGGAGCCCGGTGAATAGTGGGCGGCTATGTGCCCATGGCTGCTGTCAAGACGAGGAGGGATGATGGCGCTCGCGCGATGGGGCAGCCGTGGCTTCGAACTGGTCCTGCGCGATGAATGACGGAACTGCTGGCGCGCGGCGCCTGGCGATCGCGGTAATCCCAGCCGACGGTATCGGCATCGAGGTCGTCGCTGTCGGCCGGGCAGTGATAGACGTCGTGGCTGAACGATCCTCGGCATTCCGGGTCGAGTGGACGGAGTTCCCGTGGGGGTGCGACTACTACCTCCGTCACGGCCGCATGATGGCCGCCGACGGCCTGGAAAAGCTCCGGGGATTCGACGCTATCTACTTCGGCGCGGTGGGCTGGCCGACCGTCCCTGATCACGTCAGCCTGTGGGGCCTGCGGCTGGCGATATGCCAGGGGCTCGACCTATGGGCCAATATCCGTCCCGTCACTTTCCTGCCCGGGGTCCGGGGACCGCTCCGGAATCCAGGAATCACCGGTAAGAGCTGGACCGTCGTCAGGGAGAATAGCGAAGGAGAATATTCTGGAATAGGCGGCCGCAATCTCGGCGCGCGTGGCGTGGGCGGCGAGATAGCGCTGGAGACGGCGCTGTTTACCGAGGTCGGCTGTGAGCGGATCATCCGCCACGCCTTCGAGGTAGCTTCGCGTCAGCCTGTGCGGCATGTCACCAGTGTCACTAAGAGCAACGCACAGCGATTCGGCATGGTGCTCTGGGACGAGGTCTTCGAGCGTGTCGCCGCCGACTACCCCGATATCGCGACTGATCGCTGCCTGGTCGACGCGATGGCCGCCCGGATGGTCCTCGATCCGGAGAGCCTTTCGGTGGTAGTCGCGTCCAATCTTCACGCCGACATACTCTCGGACCTGGGCAGCGCTCTCTCGGGCAGCCTTGGGCTGGGATGCAGCGCCAATCTCAACCCGGAGCGCCGAGCGCCGAGCATGTTCGAGCCCGTTCACGGCTCCGCGCCGGCGATCACGGGCCTTGGTATTGCCAACCCCATAGGCGCCGTCGCCAGCGCCGCGATGATGCTCGAGCACCTCGGCTACGACGTGGAGGCAGCGTGGATACTCGATGCGATCCGCTCTACTGTCGCGGCCGGCATAATGACTCCCGACCTAGGCGGGTCATGTACCACCACCGCATTCCAGAACCATCTCGTAAGCCGGATCCAGGAACAGACGCTGGCGGTCTCAGAACACCATGTCACTTCCCCCGCCCGGTACACGCCTGGAGAGGACGGACCAGCAGCCGACCTGCCTGGAGGGAGCCCGGATCCGCATGTGGCCTGACGGAGCGCGCTGCGCCGCCTCGTTCACCTTCGACTTCGACGCCGAGGAAGTGTGGATCGGCGAGAACCAGGACAAACGCGCACCGCCCTGGGGTGCTCCCGCGGCTCGCGAGCCGCGCATGTGGGCATCGGCGCCGGCGCGGCTGACGGACGATCCGGTGACCGGGCGGGACTACCTGGAGACCGGCCTCCCGCTGCGCTGCCTGGGCGATGGACCTTGTGGGGCAGAAGATGTGGATCGCCGACGGGAACCCCTGTACCGCCCCGTACCGGGAACTGGACTACGCAGGCTTCCTGGCGAAGCGGTCGCCGGTTGCGCAGGCCGCCGACCAGGCCGGCCAGGCCGCGGCGTGAGCATCTCGGTCGGGTTTCTGGCCTGATCACGGGCGCTGGCGGTCACCAAGGCCGTATGTTGCGGGAATCGTGAGTTCGAGCGGGATCTGGCAGCATCTGACGGCATACGGTTCAAGAGCCGCAATCGGCGAACCAGCAGGTCAGCCGACATCTGACCAGATCACAGTGGGCGCCCCTGATTGGACACCTTTCGAAAGCCTCCGGCCGGATCGTTCGGCGCCTTAGCGAGCACACGTCCGATCGCCTGTGCGCCTACACTCAATCGATCGGCATCCTGGAGCCCTCGTAGCGCTCGCGACGACCAGTCCGAGAGCGCAGTGCCGTCAATGTGACCATCGTCTTGTGTGCCGGGTGACATGGACCAGTCGTCTAGCAGAGGGTAGGAGTTGGCCGAGCATCCTTGGGTTTGCGCCATAGCCAAGAGCGGGAAGATACTGCCATTCCAGCCGGGCAATACGTTCCCAGCCTAGAACCTCTTCATGCTCATAGAAGAGATTGAAGAGTTGTTCGAAGTCGTATTGTCGACGTATTTCAATTTCCGGGTCCTCGGCCTGTAGCAGTGCCTTGAGGGCGGACGCAGCTAGTTCAATAAGACGCTCGATGTCCGCACCGTCACGTTTGTTGTATATCTCGATAAGCTCGAGGGCGCCGGCGTCTCGGCCGCGTCTCGGCCCACCCCCATGAGGCGTTCTGCCGCGTAGCTAGTGTGAAGGAGGATCTTTCGCTTCGCTACCTTGATGTCCAGAGCGTAGAAAGCGTCGTCCACCCCCGGCCCCGTGATCTCAGATCCGGGTAGAAGCGCTCGCCACCTCTCGCCGCGGTGAGCGCGCCGTCCGAAGCAGCTATCCGATCGAGCAGGAAGTCGACGATGCTGACTTCGAGCACATTGGCTAGGGCCGCCGGCTCTTTGGGCAGCGGCAGCAGGTGTCCGTGCCGCTCCAGCTGCGCTTCGAGATCGGCCGCATCCGTGGAGCTTCCGTGTGAGCCGGGCGCCGTGGCCACTAGTGACTCCCAGGCACCGGGCGGCGGGCGTGCAGAGCGGTGTGCCCGAGCGTCGATGCGGTCCTCGATCCCGGCAAGCATGGCAGGGCGCCTTGGACCGCTCGCGGGCAGCGGCGCGTCCGCCGACGCCAGCGCGGGCACAGTCCGCGGCTCGCGGCGCAAGGAGTTGCTATGTTCGCGGCTGCCGCACGGGCCCGGCTGCCTGCGTAACGCGGCGGGCGATGAGTTCCGCTGCTTGCTTACAGAGTCAGTCGGTACCGACTCGGAAGAGTCTTAGCTGGCTCGCGAGCATCGAGTAATAGCCCACGAGCGCGGAGACCTCGAACACCCCTCGCTCACCTATGGCGCCGACAGCCGCGTGATACTCGGCGTCCGTGACGTCACTGGACCTCAGCAGCACGATTGCCAGCTCGTACGCTGCTTGTTCGGCAAGAACCGGCAGAGCAGGTGGCTGACGGAGCTTGATCGCGGCTATCACATGATCGCTCACACCGCAATGCCGGGCGATGGGCTCGTGGGCGTACCACTCGAAGGCGTTGTCGAGATCCGCGGCGACCGTGAGGATCGCTATCTCCCGAGCGGCGTCGGTCAGTGATGTCGAGTAACGCAGCGCGCTGCCGAGGCTCTGCATCGCCATGCCCACATCCGGACTCAGCAGCATGGCGTTGAACGGTCCGGCCAGACTTCCATCTTCACGTGTCAGCGGGAAGAACTGCGGCCCTTGGCCCCGGCGTCCTCCCGTCACCGCGTCATATATCCGCGCCTGCTCGTCAGTGAGATCCTGGCGCGGCCGTCCCGCCAGGCGCCCCGCACGGACATTTGTCATCTTGACATATTGTCAGACAAAAGTGACACTACACAAGTGGCCGCTCCCGCACCTCTATCCCAGCTCGAGCGATCGTCGCTGTCCGATCGGGCGTTCACCGCGCTGGTCGAAGCAATCCATCGCGGGGAGTTCGTCGGCGGACGACTGCCAGCTGAGCCGGATCTCGCCGACCAGCTTGGGGTTAGCCGGGCCACGGTCCGGTCCGCTCTCGCCTCACTGGAACAGCTGGGCCTCATCCGGCGCAAACCGGGTTCAGGCACCTGGCTCAGACCGCAGGTAACCGCGGAGGTACTCGCCCTGCATGGCTTGATTCCCTGGGCTGTCGTCCTCGGATTGTCGCATCAGGTCTCCAGCACCGCGGAACTCGGGATGGCGAGCATCGAGTCTGGCATCGCTGGCGAGATTCAGCCATGTCAGGTCTATCGAGTCAGCCGACTGCTCGCTGCCGACGGCGCACCCGCCGTGCAGATGACAGAGCTGATCTCGGCAGATGTGCTCAGTCGGCCGCTGAATGCAGCCGACCTGAGTGACTCCATTCTGACGCTCAGCCGACGGTATTTCCGGGTTCCCATCGAGCACACTGTCGCATTGCTCGTGCCGCAATGCGCCGACGGGGTCATTGCGGAACTGCTTGGCCTGAAGCAAGGATCGGCTTACATGATGCTCCAGGAGACTTTTCACGGCGATGCGGATGAGCCGCTCGCCAGCGCAACCGTTGCGCTACATCCCGAGTATATTCGCCTCGGAGTCTTCCGGCGCACCCTGCACTGACTCGAAATCTATAGGGGAGGGACCACATGAAAATCGTCGACTTGACTCACCCATGGAGCATTCATACACCAGGCTGGGTGGGCTATCCCGGTGGAAAGCTGTACTACACGCAGAATCTTCAGACAAACAAGATCGTGTCACAGCGCATCGAAATGTCGCTACATTCCGGAACGCACCTCGACGGCCCGATGCATGGCACCGATACGATGCAGGGAATGTCCGAACTCCCGCTGACGAAACTTATTCATCAGGGCGTAGTCGTCGACGTCTCCGACGTATGCGGAGATTGGGACATCATCAAGCCCGAGCACATCACTTCGAAGGTAGAAGTCCGGCCTGGCGATATTCTGATCGTTCATACAGGATTTCATAAGTACTATCAGGGTGAGCCGAAGCAGGACCTGGTCCGATACTTTACCATGCATCCGGGGGGCGGGATCGAGCTAGCTGAATGGATGCGTTCGCTGCAGATATCCTGGTGGGGCATCGATGCCGGCTCAGGTGACCATCCAATGAATACCACCATCCGGGACATGCGTCCGGACCTGGCTCGCGATTTTGAACGGCACGTCGGCATGTCGGTCTTGGATTACTTCGGAACGTATGACTACGTACACCATCTTTCGGGCCGGAGGATAACCTCCGACATCTTCCCGATGCACCACCTCGCATTTCAATCCGGCTGCATACATGCAGAAAATGTTGGTGGTGATATCGACGCCATTCTCAATACCCGATGCGTGATCGGCTTCTTCCCGCTGAAGATCGAAGGCGGCGAGGCCGGGCCGGGGCGCTGCATGGCATTCCTGGATTGCGGCGAGGACGACGTCGTCGCTTTGACCGCGGCTGGGGAATCCGCCGGATGACCCGCGAGCATGGCATCGCCGTCGTGCAGATGGAATGGCGGCCAGCAGGGCCACCTGCCCGCGAGCGAGCCACCATGGCAGCGGAGTCCGCCTTCGAGGCGGGAGCGGACATCGTGGTATTGCCCGAGCTCGCCGTGCCCGGTTACACGACTGATCCGAAGATCCTGAAGCGCTATGCGGAGCCGGTGGACGGCCCTACCACTCAGTTGTGGTGCAAGCTGGCGACAGCGCATCGAGGTCTGGTGATAGGCGGATTCTGCGAGCGCGCTGGCGACTCGCTGTTCAACACCGCGGTGGTCGTTGACGGCTCGGGTGTCATCCTGCACTACCGGAAGGCGCATCTGTTCGGTGAGGAGAGATCCGCGCTGTCGAATGGCGATACCGGTTTCCCGGTGGTCGCGACGGCCACAGCCGGAACAATCGGCGTGTGCGTCTGTTATGACCTGCGCTTCGTCGAGGTGGTCCGGCTCCTGGCGCTGCAGGGTGCTGATCTGATCTGTGTGCCCACGGCGTGGGTGACCGGGTACGACGCGGTGGCTGACCTCGGCCTGGTTCCGCAGCAAGTGACAGGGCTGCTGGTGCAGGCAAATCTCAGCCAGGTCTTCATCGCCGCGGCTTCCGTCGCAGGCGCCGGTCCGGAGCATCGATTCCTGGGCAGTTCGGTGATCGCTGATCCCTACGGTCAGCTCGTCGGCGGTCCGCTCTCCCGGGACAGTTCCGGGATCGCTTTGGCCTCCATCGATCTGTCCGTCGCTGAAGCAGCCCGCCATCGGTCCTCCCTGGTCCACCCGAGGGCCGAGCGCCGCCGGGACCTCTACGGGCTGAGCTACCAGGACGCCGAGTACTGACCGTACGGAATGTGGACGTCCAGCATGTTGACACTTCACCTTCGGCACGTTTTAATCATGCTCAACACTGTTCGATCTGATTCAATGCTATGTCGACCGAAGTGATGAGATCGGACTGACTTCGCAGGCAACTGTTCCCGGCCTGCGTCAGATCGGAGCCTCGCCCATGTCACTGTCACAGACACTGTCGAACCGCCGAGCGGTGGTGCCGCTCGCAGCGCTGAGCCTCGCCCTGGTCGCGTCCGCTTGCTCGTCCTCCTCCGGGCCGAGCGCGAGCGCCGGTGGCAACCTGGTGATCGCCGACGTCCAGCCGTTCAGCGGTCCGGATGCGGCCTTTGGCCCGGAGCAGAATTCCGGCTGCCTGACGGCCGTGAAGCTGATCAACGCCGGCGGCGGCGTGCTTGGTCACAAGCTGGCCTGTCAGATTGTCGACACACGCGGAGACCCGGTTGATGCGGTTCCCGCCGTGCAGAAGCTGATTGCGCTCACCACGAATCTGGTCGGTGCGGTCGGGCCAAGCTCCGACGAGGCCTCGGCAACCACGCCTCTTCTCGAGGCGGCCCACATCCCGATGTTCTCAAACACCGGGCAGAGCGAGTATGACCATCAGGTCAGCCCTTACTTCTACCGCATCCTGGCGGCTGACGACGCGGGCGGCTACGCCTTCGCGGCGTACGCCGCGAAGGCCGGGTATACACGGGTGGCGGCCATCTTCGGCGACACCATCAGTTCCCAGGCGAATGTCCCGACTGTGATCGCCGGCCTCAAGCACCTGGGCATCAAGCTGGTTCTTGATCAGAAGCTGACCCAGGATCAGAGCTCGTATCTGTCTGAAGCCGCGCAGCTGAAGGCCGCCAAGCCTCAGGCAGTCATCACCGAGACCGATCCGCAGACGTTCGCGACCTACCTGGCGGACCTGAAGCAGCTCAGCGGCGGCTCCATCCTGCCCTTCATCGGCCCGATTCCCACTCCGCAGCCGGTCTGGTATTCGGCCATCACGAAGGCGATCGGAAAGAGCGCCTACGCGCAGTACTACCGCAGCGTCCATCAGCAAACGTCATCAGGCGGACCCGCATTCAGTGTCTGGCAGCACACGCTGCTGGGCCTGACGATTCCGAATCCGAAGCAGTGGCTGAACGATCCGTATGCGCAGGCGCCATACGACGGAGCCAATCTCATCGCCCTGGCAATACTGGCGGCGCACAGCACGCAGCCGACGGTGTTCAACAAGTACATCACACGGATCGCGAACGCGGGCGCTGGAAAGGTCACCGTGCACTCCTTCGCCGCTGGCAAGGCCGCGCTGGCTGCGGGACACCAGATTCACTATGCGGGCCTGAGTGACATCTTCTTTAACAAGTACAACAACTCCACGAGCGGCTTCGTGGCCACCAAGCTGGGACCCGGTAACTCGGAGCAGCAAGTGGCCCTGCTGACGGCTACGGATCTGGCTAAGGCAAGCGGCGGATGAGCGGTGGCCTGGACTCGACGAGAAAAGGGCACCGCGCCTTGGCGGTGCCCGCTGGACGGCGAGCATGAACATAGCGATCGAAGCGGCCGGGTTCGGGCTGGTCACTGCATCGCTCCTCTCGCTCGGAGCGGTGGGATTCACCCTCCAGTACGGCGTGACGAATGTCTTCAACTTGGCTACGGCCGGCATCATGACCGGCTCCGCATACGTCGCACTGCAGGTTAATCAGGCTGGTGTGTCGATCTGGTGGGCCATGGTGGTCGCCGGCGTCTTCGGTGGCGTCGCCTCCTATGCCCTCAATCGCTTTGTCTACGTTCCCTTCATCAGGCGCGGCGTCAAAGCATTCAGCATGGTGATCATCGCGCTCGCCGTATGGACCATGATGCAATACATCACGCTGGCGATTGTAGGGCCCGGATTCTTCGCGTTCAGGCTTCCGAAGACGCACACATACCAGTTCGAGTCTATCTCGCTGACCGGAACAGACTTCATCTTGATCATTGTGGCGCTGATCGGGATGCTCGCTCTCGAGGCGGCCCTGCGGCTGACCAAGTTCGGTAAGGCGATGCGGGCGGTCGCGACCAACGCGCCACTGGCCCGCGCTTCCGGGATCAGAGTGGACCGGATTATCGACATCACCTGGATCACTTCAGGCATCTTCACCGGAGTAGCCGGTGTCGCGATCTCGATGGTCGTGGTCAGCTTCTCCTATACGACGGCAGGTGATTTTCTCGTTCCGATCGTCGCGGCGGCGATCGTGGGCGGAGTTGGCTCACCGACCGGCGCGATGATCGGCGCCCTAGTGGTCGGGATGGTCAGCGAGATCGGTGCGGCGCTCACACAGCCTGACTACAAGGACGTCTTCGCCTTCGCACTGCTTGCTGTCGTCCTCCTCCTCCGGCCGTCCGGCCTGATCCCGGAGAAGGCTCAGCGGAAGGAACTTGCGCTGTGAGCACCGCCCTCGTCTATTACGGATCGCTCTTGCTGGTCTACGGCGCGGTGTACGGGATCGCGTGCGCGGGGCTGAACCTGCAATTCGGGGTCACTGGCGTCGTGAACTTTGCATACATCATATTTCAGGCGGCAGGTGCCTACACCGCCGCCGTGCTGACCCTCGGCCCTTCGTCGCCCGTATCGTTCCAGCACTACGTGGGCGGCGCGACCTTGCCTTTTCCCATTCCGCTCATCGCCGCAGCCGCGGTGGGCGCACTGCTTGCCCTAGGTGTCGGCCTCCTGGGCATTCGCCGGCTCCGGAGCGATTACCTGGCAATAGTCCTGCTGGCCGCATCCCTGATCGCCACGGCCGTCGCTACCAACCAAGATGGCCTAGTCGGTGGCGCCGCGGGCCTGGCCCTGGTCCCGAAGCCGCTCGGCTCCCTCTTCGGCGGCATCGTCACGAACGAAAGTTACAACCTCTTCTTCTCGCTCCTGGCGGCGGTCCTCTGCGCCGTCAGTTACGTGATCGTGCACCGGATCACTGAGTCCCCGTACGGTCGCCGATGCCGGGCGCTCAGGGATAACGAGCCCGCAGCTATGGCGCTTGGTGTATCGCCATTCCGCCACCAGGCGGGAGTACTGCTGGTGGGAGGTGCGCTGGCCGGTCTGAGCGGCGCTTTGCTCGTCGAATACATAAGTGCATGGGCGCCGTCCGGATGGCTGTATCCGGAGACATTTGTTTTCTTCACGGCTCTCATTGTCGGAGGCACAGGAAGCAACTGGGGAGCACTAGTCGGTGCGATTGTAGTTCCGCTCGGCATCGGCGAGGGTGCCCGGTATCTGCCGCAGTTCGGATCACCCGAGCTGATGGTCTCGCTCCAGTGGATCGTCATCGGGCTGCTGCCCTTGATCTTTCTCTGGTTCCGGCCGCAGGGCCTCATACCTGAGCGGCGGCGCGTGTTCGCGGCCGATCCGGGCGCAGCACGAGATCGAAGCCCGGAAGTGACCTCATGACGACCGACAGCACTCGTGGCCCTCAGACAGCATCTTCACAGGCCGGGGCCGCCGGAGCTACGCCGGCAGAAGCGGCAGCACCGGACGAGCGCGCCGTCGGCGCTCGCCCGGCTTTGGAAACCCGGGCTCTCGGAAAGACCTATGGCGGCCTGAGCGCAGTGAGTAACGTCTCGCTGGCAGTGCGCTATGGTGAGATTCTGGGAATCATCGGCCCGAACGGCGCTGGAAAGTCGACGCTGGTCGGGATGATCGCAGGTGCGATCCAGCCATCTGGTGGCGATGTCGTTCTTGACGGCACGGCAGTCACGGGGTGGCGGCCCCAGGCCCTTGCGAAACTTGGCTTGCGCAGGACATTCCAAGTGGCCGCGGTCTTCCCGCGGCTCACGGTTCTGGAGAACCTGCTCCTCGGGGTATCGGAGGGGCCTGGTGAGTCGGTCCTGTCGGTGCTAGGACCGGGCCGGCGCTGGCGCGCTCGTGAACGCGAGCAAGTACGCAGGGCACGGGCACTGCTTGCGACTTTTGGCCTGGCATCCAAAGAAAGCGAATACGCGGGCAACCTGAGCGGCGGCGAGCAGCGTCTCGTAGAAATCATGCGGACCACTATGAGCGAGGTCCGGACGCTGCTTCTCGACGAGCCGATGGCTGGCGTGAATCCGCGCATGATGTGCGTGATCGAAGACTATCTCCTCAACCTCAGATCACAAGGGGTGGCGGTGATCATGATCGAGCACCGAATGGAGTCCGTGGAACGGATGTGCGATTCGGTCGTGGTAATGGCACGGGGAGAGGTCATTGCAACTGGCGCCATGACGGACGTCAGGCAGACGGAATCTGTCGTCAACGCCTATCTGGTGGGCTGACGTCATGACAGAATCTCAGCTCGTTTATGAGGTATCTGACGTTGTTTCGGGGTACGGCTCGACGCCAACTATCCATGGCATTTCACTCGATCTCGTCCCCGGTCAGGTTCTGACGATTATCGGTGCTAACGGCTCCGGCAAGAGCACGCTGCTGAAAGCTCTGGCAGGACAGCTTCCGATCAAGTCGGGACGCACTGTCCTCGCGGGAGCGGACGTCACGGGCCTTCGCTGCGACGAGCTTGTGCGGCGGGGTGTGGGCTATGTGCCGCAGCTGGACGACACTTTCGCCGCGCTGACCGTCCACGAGAACCTCGAGATGGGCGGGTACTGCTTGCGCCGACGGGCCGCGCACCTGCGAATAAGCGAGCTTCTTGAGCGCCTGCCCATGATCGGACGATTGCGGCACCGGCATGTCGCCAGCCTCAGTGGCGGTGAACGAAAGATCGTGGCGATCGGCCGGGCGCTCATGCTGGATCCGAAGGTACTGCTCATCGACGAGCCGACGGCAAGCCTCACTCCTGAGCTCTCGCATCTGATCCTCAAAGATATCGTGCGCAAGCTAGCCGACGATGGCGCTGGCGTCATCCTCGTGGAGCAGAAGGCCATCGAGGCGCTGGCTGTATCTGACTGGGTGCACGTGCTGGGAAGCGGCCGGGTAACACTCTCCGATACCCCCCAGTCCTTGCTCGAGCCGACCCGGCTGGCGGCGGCATTCTTCGGATCGGCCCCGGCTGCCGCCAGTCAGGGGACCGTACTTCGCCGGGACGATCGGGGTGACGCGCCGTGAAGCCCGCGCCATTCCGGCTACTCCGTCCCGTGTCTGCCGAGGAGGCAGTGAGCCTGGCGAGAGAACTCGGGGATGAGGCGAAGGTGCTGGCAGGAGGCCAGAGCCTGCTGCCGATGATGAATCTGAGGCTGGTGCGCCCTGAGTGCCTCCTTGACCTCAATCGCGTAGATGACTTCCCGGACTTGTCGCGCTTGGCGGATGGAACTCTCCGCATTGGTCCGCTGACCCGGCACTACGAGCTAGAGCAGTTCGCCGGCCTGCACGGGGTGGCGGGCTACCTAGGGAGCGTCGCACCGTCGATCGCCCATCTGCCCGTGCGCCTGCGCGGCACCGTGGCAGGCAGCCTGGCGCATGCGGACCCGGCATCCGAGTGGTGCGCTGCGCTGCTAGCTGCACGCGCGTCGGTCGTGGCGCGCAGTGCCGGAGGGTCACGGAACATGCCGCTGCAAGACTTCCTGCAAGGCTCTTTTACCACCGCGCTCGAGCCAGACGAACTCGTCGTGGAGATCCTCGTCCCGGAGATCAATTCCGGTTCAGGGCTGGGCTTCGCAGAGGTGAGCAGGCGACCCGGCGATTTCGCCCTCGCACTGGCAGCCGTCGGGCTTGACATCGTCGACGGCCAGATAACCGACGCGAGGGTCGTTGTCGGCGCGGTCACCGGAGGCATTTCCCGCCTGAACAGTGCAGAGGACGCAATGCGCGGAATGCCAGTCGGTCAGTCCGTACTCGATCACGGCGCGGCGATCGCCGCCGGGTCAGCAGAAGTCTATGACGATGTCCACTCGTCAGTGCTGCACCGTCGGCAGCTAGTCCGCACTGTCGTGCGCCGTGCTCTCGCCGATGCGGTAGCCGGCGCTACCCGAACGCCGCTGGCTGAGTTGCCCCGATGACCGATGAGGAGGACGGGTTGACTGACCTTTCGCTGACCGTGAACGGTGAGACACTCCGCGCGGAGGTGGAGGACCGGTACTCGCTCGCAGACGTGCTCAGGGACGTCGGCGGTCTGACGGGCACGCATCTCGGCTGCGAGCAAGGCGTCTGCGGAGCTTGTACGGTGCTCATCGACGGGATGCCCGTGCGCTCCTGCCTGCTGCTCGCTGGCCAATGCGCCGGACTCAGCGTGACAACAGTCGAGGGCCGGGACGTTGACCCCCTGGTGGCGATCGTTCAGGACACCCTGGTTGAGGAAAGTGCCCTGCAGTGCGGCTTTTGCACGTCAGGGTTCGTGATGCTTCTCGCAGGGCTCCTGCATATGAACTGGGCGGGGGATGACCGCGAGCTCACGGAGGTAATGTCCGCCAGTATCTGCCGGTGCACCGGCTATGCGGGGCTGCTGCGCGCCGGGCGTCGCCTCCTGGGTCGCCAGGCTTCCGACAAAGGAGGAACCTGATGTTCGGCGCCGAGCTGACGAGGTTTATCGAGGGAGGCCGCCTGGCAGCGGACGGAGTTCCGTACGGCGTTCTTCAGGAGGCTTCGGAAGGCGTGCGGGCTGGCCGGTCCTGGCCGGATCTCTGGGAAGCTGTCTCGAGCGAGATGGAGGCGGCATCGGCGACCTCCGGCACCAGCGCCGTGTCCGCCGCTGAATGGCTCTGGCAGGGGTGCCTGGCGGCGCACATCTCCCAGTTGCACGCGTACGAGGACCTGGCCCGGCGAGCAGCGGCTGAGAATCGGCGCCAAGTGCTCTACGGACGGGCCGTTCAGGGCCTGAGCGTTCCAGCCCGGCCGTTGAGCCTGCGGTGCGCTGGCGTGATGACGACTGGTTACCTGCGGGTGCCGGCCCAGCCGGGCGCGGACCCGAGCCCATGCCTGATCCTGATCGGCGGCCTGGACTCAACTAAAGAAGAGAGCATGCGGTTCGAAGATCTCTGCCTCGTGCGGGGCATGGCCACATTCGTCTTCGACGGTCCTGGCCAGGGCGAAACGAGAGAGCAGGTACCGCTCGGCGCCGATTTCGACCCGTGGGTTGATGCGGCCCTGGCTGTTCTTCGGGGCGTTCCCGAGATCGACGGCACCAGAATTGGGGTACTCGGCCGAAGCCTAGGTGGTCACTATGCGCTCCGGGCTGCGGCGACCGTGCCGGGCCTGTGCTGTGCGATCGCCTGGAGCCCGCTCGGCTCCTGCCGGGACTGGGACGCATACCCGGAGCCGATCAAGTGGGGCTTTCGGTACGTGGCACACGTCACCGACTTCTCCGAGGCCCAGCGCATCGTGGAGTCAGCTCTCGACCTCGACGCTCTGCTACCTGGAATCTCGATCCCGCTTCTTGTCACGCATGGGGCGAGGGACGCGATAATGCCGCCCGATCAGCAGAAGGCCATGCGCGCCCTGCTGCCGGAGAACGTCTCCTACGACGAGTACGCCGATGGCAATCACTGCTGTCATAACCTGGCTCATCTCATCCGGCCTGCCATGGCCGACTGGGCGGCAGCGCGGCTCGGTACTCTGACGGCGCGGGCCTTAACGATGCCACCACCGCCCAGCCGGTCCGCGGCCCCCAGCGCAGCCGATGCTGACCTCGATCCCGCCACCTGCGTTCTGGTGGTTGTGGATATGCAGAACGACTTCTGTCATCCCAGCGGAGCGTGCGCCCGAATGGGCCAGGACGTGCAGGCCGTGCGGGAGATCCTGCCGGCTGTCGGCCGGCTTCTGAGTCTGGCCGCCGAATTCGGCGTGCCCACGGTCTTCGTCCGGGTCACGCATAGCTCCTGGTTCGACAATCCAGCTTGGGTGGGCCGTGGCGCAGGTGGCCGGACTCTCGATGCGGACCGGATGCCCGTAGTAGCACATGGATCCTGGGGTGCCGAGTTCTGCGATGTCCGGCCCGGACCGAACGACCTGGTCATCACCAAGCACCGGTACTCCGGCTTCGACCACACTCCCTTGAATCTTGCATTGCAGGCGAAGCTCTGCCAGACCGTCGTCATAGCAGGAACGCAGACCAATGTATGCGTGCGTGCGACCGCATTCGACGCGATTGCCCTTGGATACCGCGTCGTCGTCGTGCGGGACTGCGTCGCCAGTACGGCCCGCGAGCTGCACGCGGCTTCCCTGACAGATGTCGCGGAACGGGCGGGCAGGGTGCGCTCCCTGGCCGACGTAGGCCAGGCCTGGCAGCTTTCGCATGCGCCTGCTCGAGCGGGGCGCAGTGACTGATCAGCAAGCAGGTTCCTCGGCGGAGGCACTGATCGCCGACCGAGTGTCCGCCCGGCAGGTTATCGAGAGCGCAGGTGCCCGCATGCGGACAGCCCGGGAGGCACTTGGCCTGTCGATTCGGGACGTCGCGGAGGCCACCGGGCTTTCAGTCTCGATGGTGAGCCTCGTCGAGCGCGGGAAGACGTCACCCTCAGTCGGGACCCTTGTCTCGATAGCTGACGCTCTGGGCTTGTCCATGGCACAGTTGTTCGCCTCGGGAGCCGAGCCCGCGTCGCCGGTCATACGGAGAGCGGAGCAGCGCCAGCATCCTACTGTCGACGGGATGACCCGGAGGCTGGTCCTGACCGAGCCGAGCCTCGGCATCGAGATCAGCGAGCACGAATACCAGCCAGCCGGCAAGTCCGGCTCGGTGGCGACCCACCACACCGGATACGAGTGCGGTCTCGTGCTCTCAGGAGCCTTGACGATCGAGGTGGACGGCGACCAGCATGTGCTCGAGACCGGCGATGCCATCAGATTCCCGTCGACATCACCGCACCGTTTTGTCAACACTTCGAGTTCCCCATCGCGCGCGGTCTGGGTCAATCTGCGGATCTGGCCGGAAGGCGCGTCCCGCGAGGTGACGGCAGGCGTGTCGCATCCGAGAGTACGGAGGTAGGCATGTCCGCCGACGCTGACGCTGACGGTGTGCGGGTCATCCGGAGTGCGGATGCTATCCGGGTAGCGATGTTGTCCGGTGAGGGCGAAGCGGTCGCACTGGTATGGCCGGGCATGGGTGCACGGCACCGGTCCATGCACCGGATCAGGCTCCCGGCTGGAGCCACGTCCCTGGTCATGCGGCACGACAGTGACTCGGTCTACTTCGTGGTAGAGGGCAAGGCTGACTTCGTCGACCTGACGCTCGGGGAGTCCGTGTCCTGCGACGAAGGATCGGCCGTGCACATCGACTCCGGAACGGAATACCAAATCCGCGCGGAGACCGAGCCGGCGCTGCTGGTGGGCGGGGCTTGTCCGCCGGACCCTCGTCTCTACCAGGACTCAAGCACGGCTGCTGGCTGACTAGGGCCCCGCATCTTCAAGGAGCACGCTATGGCGATCCGACGAATCCACCGCGACGACATCCCGCCGTCTGTTCCGATGATCTCCGCCGATGCCCGGCTGCTTGTCTGGCCTGGTACCGGAGCCCGGTACGCCAATATGAACTGGGTCAGGCTGGAGCCCGGCGAGGAGAACCGGCCGCACCGGCACGAGGCCTCGGAGGACACGATCTACATCATCCGCGGCCGGGGCAGTGTAGAGAACCTGGATACCGGCGCAATACTCGAATTCCAGGCCGGAGACGCGGTATACGTCACGATTGGCGTCAGGCATGCGGTGCGTGCTGATCGCGGGTCGGCGGTGGTGTCGGTCGGCGGCCCGACGCCCCCGGACTGGGTCATGCTGCGCGCGGTACAGGGGGCGCTGGGTGCGGACGCGAGCGAGCCAGATGCCGGAGCCGTGGCGGGAGCGCCATGATGAGCACCGATCACGAGGCCGTAGGAGACCGCACCAGATACGCGCAGGGCCGCGGCAAGTTCGTTGGTGACGTCCGGTTGCCCGATCAGGTTAGTCTGGCGGTTGTCCGGTCCTATCTTCCGCACGCCGACATTGTGGGCGTCGAGACCGCGGAAGCGCGCGACATGCCTGGCGTCCTCGCTGCCTGGACCGCCGCGGATATCATCGCGGATCTCAGGCGACTTCCGTTGATCAGGCCGCGCATCTCAGATGACCCGGTCGTCGCGCCGTATCTGCAGAGCGTTCTCGCAGAGGACCGCGTGCGGTATGTGGGCGAGCCGGTCGCGATCGTGGTCGCGCGCACGCGGCATCTCGCGGAAGACGCGGCGGAGCTGGTCAGCGTCGACCTCGCAGCTCGCGCTGTCGTCACGAACCTGGAAGAGGCTGAGCGGCAGCCCGAGCTATTTGCCCCGGGGAACTTGATCTCGACGGCAGTATCTGAATTCGGTGACCCGGACAGCGCCTTCGCCGCCGCTCCGGTCATCGTAGAGCTTGACGTGGCCACGAGCAGGCACTCCGGAATGCCGATGGAGACGCGCGGTATCGTCGCGGCACCCGGTGATGACGGCCGGATCACCTTGTGGGGCGCGGCCAAGGTTCCGCACGCAAACCGCGCCGCACTTGCCGAGATGCTCGGGATACCGGCGGACCGGATTCGCATGCTCGAAACCGATGTGGGCGGCGGATTCGGGATACGGGGCGAGTTCTACCCGGAAGACTTTCTGGCAGCCTGGGCGGCTATGCAGCTCGGCCTTCCGGTGTCCTGGATCGAAGACCGGTCCGAGCATATGGTGGCCGCGAACCAGTCCCGTGGCCAGCTGCATCGGGCAGCGATCTGCTCGACCGAAGATGGCCGGCTTCTGGGGCTGCGATCGGAGTTCTGGCTGGATGCCGGCGCGTATGTGCGGACCGTCGGCGTGCGCGTCGCTGACCTCACCCTCGGTGAGCTGCCTGGTCCGTATCGGATTCCCAGCTATCGGGGCGTAGCGCATAGCGTCGTGACCAACCGCGTGCCCACGGGTACTTACCGTTCTCCGGGGCGATTCGAGTCCTCGTTCGTGCGCGAGCGGCTCCTGGACGCGCTCGCTGAGCGACTCGGTCTGGACGGCCGGGTACTGCGCCGGCAAAATCTTGTCCGTCCAGAGGACATGCCCTTCCGATCAGGGCTGATCTCGGCCGGAAAGCAGGTTTCCTTTGCCGAAGGCGACTTCCCGGGCCTTTTCGACCAGGTCTGCGAAGCCGCCGATCAGCGGGAGACCGAAGTCCGGATGGCTGTGCCTGTGACCAGCAACCGACGGATCGGAGTAGGCGTCGGATCCTTCATCGAGAAGTCGGGTCTAGGTCCCTTTGAGGAAGCGTCGATCGAGGTCGACGGCGGCGGCCGGGTCAGCGTGCGGACCGGCGCCACGTTCTTCGGTCAGGGACTTCATCGGGCTCTTGCTCACGTCGTGTCCGAGCAGCTTCAGGTAGGCGTGACCGATATCCGCGTGCTGAAGGTGGACACCGATCTGATACCGCGCGGGATCGGGACATATGCGAGCCGGGGAATGGTGATGGCGGGAAGCGCCGCGCTGGCGGCCTGCGCGGACCTGCTGAGCCGAGCCCGGCTCGCGGCTTCCGTCGTCCTGGAGACAGCTCCGAATGAGCTTGTATTCGGCCGGGGAGGGTTCCATGCCACCGGGCCGCGCTCCGGCTCGGTCTCACTGGCCCAGCTTGCCCGGCACAGTGAGACCGGCTCACTGCAGGGGCACGGTCGGCACGAGGCCGAGCATGTGTCGTTCGGCTTCGGCACCCACGCAGCGGTGTGCTCGGTTGACCCGGCCACCGGGATCGCTCGGGTAGAGGCTCTTGTCCTTGGCTATGACGCTGGACGCGTGATCGTGCCAGACATAGTGGAAGCACAGTTGCAGGGTGCTGCGACTCAGGCGCTCGGCGGAGCGCTGCTGGAGTGCTTTGCCTACGATGACGCGGGCACGCCCCTGGCGACGACGCTGATGGACTACCTGATGCCGACGGCGTCCGAGGCGCCGCATATGACGGTCATTCTCGGCACAAGTATCACCGCTGACAACCCGCTTGGCGTCCGTGGCGTCGGGGAGGCTGGAATTCCCGGGATTGCCGCAGCCGTCGCCCGGGCGATTGAGTCGGCCTGCGGCTCGGCCCCGGCGCTGTTCACCACGCCCTTCCGGCCGTCGGATATCTGGGAGAAGTGCCTAGACCGGGCACCTGATGGCGCATGGCTCTCCGTGGGGCAGTCCGGCTTCGGAGTCGAGTCCGGGACGGCCTCGTGATCATCGACATCTACTCGCATGTATGCCCGGCGGCGTTCATCGACGCCGTCCAGGAGCTGTATCCCACGCGCGAAGGTGCCGCACTGGCTGGAAAGCCGCTGCTCTTTGATCCGGCAGCGCGACTCGAATTCATGGACCGACAGGGCATTGACCGGCAGGTGCTGACGCTGGTCCGGCCGCCGATCTGGCTCGGCATGCCCAAAGAGCACATGCACCAGTTGCTCAGGGTCGCGCATGAGGGGATTGCCGACATGGTGGCGGCTCACCCGGACCGGTTCACCGGCGTCGCCGTTGCGCCGCGTGGCGACGATCATGTCCTAGGCGAGGTGCGTTACGCATGGCAGGAGCTGGGCCTGACGGGCGTGCAGATCTTCACCAACATCGATGGTGAGCCGATCGACAGCCCGGAGATGTGGCCGCTGTACGCCGAGGCTTCGAGCGCGGGACAGCCGATCTGGATCCATCCGCAGCACAATCCGCACGCTTACCCGTGGATCACCGAATCTCTACTCGACCGGAGCCTGGCCTGGCCGTTCGACACCGCTCTGGCAGTGACAAGACTTGCCTACTCGGGCGTCATGGACCTGTACCCGGAGCTCAGATTTGTGACGCATCACCTCGGCGGTGTCGTGCCCTATCTCGCTTCCCGGCTGGAGGCATTCGACGAGGAGATCTCGGAATTCGCGCGAGATGGCCTAGCGTCCGAAGGTACGGCGCGGCTTGCGCGGCCTCTAGGGGAGTATCTCCGGAGCTTCTACGGCGACACCGCGATCTGTGCCGGTCCGGCAACCCTGGAGTGCGGGATTCAGTTCTTCGGCCTCGGTCGTGTCGCCTTCGGCACCGACTTCCCGATGGGCGGCGGCGGCGGAACCAGATGGACCGGTCAGATCCTTCAAACGATCCGCGATGCGCTGCCCGATCAGGCCGATCGCGATCAAGTTCTTAGTGAGACCGCACGGCGATTGCTGGGACTCAGCTGAGGAGGGCGCGATGCCGGATAGGGAACTCTCCGATCAGGTCGCGATCGTCACCGGCGGCGCGACCGGAATCGGGCGCAGCATCGCTTCCGAACTCGCACGGGCGGGTGCCAGCGTCGTTATCGCCGACACGCAAGGTGCGGTCGCCGCGGCAGCACAACTCGCAGACGCTGGTACGGCCGCACTGGGCCTTGCTGTCGACGTGGCGGATGAGCGCGACGTGGCGGATATGGCCGAGCAGACACTACTGCGGTTCGGCCGAATCGACTGCCTGATCAATAACGCGGGCCTGTTTGCCAGCCTGAGTTCCGGCCCATTTGAGGGCATCCCGCTAGAGGAGTGGAGGCGGGTCATGGACGTCAACGTACTCGGTATCCACCTCTGCTCGCGAGCGGTGATCGGCACCATGCGAGCGGTCGGGACGGGAGCGATAGTAAATATCTCCTCTGGCACTGCATTCAAGGGGACACCGTACCGGCTTCACTACGTGGCGAGCAAGGGCGCGGTTATTTCCATGACCAAGGCGCTCGCCCGAGAACTTGGCAAAGACGGAGTGCGCGTGAATGCGATTGCCCCCGGATTTACGCTTAGCCCGAGCGTCCTGGATGAATATGACATCTTCGCTCAAGTCGCCGAAGAGCAGCGGATCAGCAGAGCAATTCAGCGAGATGAGTCACCGGAAGATATAGCGGGGACCGTCCGGTTCCTGTGCGGTCCTGGAGCGTCGTTCATTACCGGGCAGACGATAGTCGTCGATGGCGGGTCGTACCTCCATTAGAAATGCGGTTCTATAGTGAGCCTCTCACTCGCCAATTACTGGCATCCGGTGGCGCTCAGCGAGGAGGTATCCGACCAGCCTGGCCCGTTCACGCTGCTCAGCGAACCGCTCGTACTGTTCCGTGACGACGAGGGTGCGGTGGCCTTCAAAGACGTGTGCATTCACAGGGGTACTGCCCTATGAGGGTTATTCACGGAGCCTGGCACATTTAAATAGATTAGTGATGTACGGCGCGCCTCAATTAAAGGCGGCCCGTTTCTCGAAAGAATTGGGTTACCACGCTCAACTCAAGAGAAACGGACCGTCA
>Ga0307374_10003096_pt1 | contig 28778 bp, 20 predicted proteins | sample OX3MG_FD_202532 | JGI IMG/M metagenome (GOLD analysis project Ga0307374, IMG submission 202532) | Soil microbial communities from Risofladan, Vaasa, Finland - OX-3 | ecosystem: Environmental > Terrestrial > Soil > Coastal area > Acid sulfate soil | place: Finland: Risofladan, Vaasa | collected... | reverse complement strand
GCCGGTGTTGACGGTGCCGGTGCTGCCGGTCGTGGTGCCGGTGCTGGGTCCGGTGCTGGCGCCGGTGTTGACGGTGCCGGTGCTGCCGGTCGTGGTGCCGGTGCTGGGTCCAGTGCTGGCGCCGGTGTTGACGGTGCCGGTGCTGCCGGTCGTGGTGCCGGTGCTGGGTCCGGTGCTGGCGCCGGTGTTGACGGTGCCGGTGCTGCCGGTCGTGGTGCCGGTGCTCGTGCCGGTGCTGGCGGTCACTTCCTTGCTCTTGTCGTCGCCGTTGCCAGTTTTACCGCCGGCGGTGTCGCCCTTACTATCCGAGTTGTTTTCGCCGGGTTCCTTGTTCTTGCTCTTGCTCTTGCTCTTTGAGCTGCTGGCGACAGTGGTGGTGGCGCCGCCTGAGGACTTGCTGTTCCCCTTGCCGCCGCCCTTACTCTTTGAGCTGCTGGCGTTAGCGGCGGTGGCGCCGCCTGAGGACTTGGTGTTCCCCTTGCCGCCGCCCTTGCTCGTTGAGCTGCTGGCGTCAGTGGTGGGAGCGCCGCCTGCGGACTTGCTGTTCCCGTTGCCGCCGCCCTTACCATCGCCGCCGCCGACCTTCTGGTCGCTCTTCACCGGCGCAGTGTTATTCCGCTGGATCACTGCCGCGTTTGAAGTGGCGCTGCCCTTGTTTGTCCCCTGTGGGGTGCCCGCAGCCAGCGCAGGCGAGGTGCGCGCGAACATTAGAACCACCCCAGCCACGAAAACGCAGGACTTTACTGCTACTCGTTGTCCTATCGGTGGACGTACCGATAAGAACTCACCGCTTGTCTCCAAATGAACCTCCCCGCATTGGATTAAGTGATTGCCTGCCGCCATCCTGGACACGGGCCTCGGAAATTTCTTTCCGCGGATATGTCGCAGAACGCCCCGCTCAGCGTTCCCTATTTGGGCAATCCCTGAAATGACAACGCAGCTAGTGACCCGAGTAACCATGGAGGACGCCACGAGCGTGGAGGCGGTCTCCGCATTTCTTGTGGAATTGCTGACCGGGACCGGCTGGCAGCTTGAGGGGGTAAGTCAGCGTTCATCGCGACTCGATCCGCCCAATTACTGGACACTTTTCGAGGTCCGAATCACTAAGGACGAGGAAACCCGCAGTCTAAGGATGGTGGCAGCCGGGGCTTTCGAAGAAGTCGCTTGGCAGAAGCTTCAACACCGGCTGGAGCGAAGCAGCGCAGGTCGGGCGTGCGATCCCATCAACGATGTGGGGTATCCGCGACTCTTCCCAGACTCGCAGCATGCTTATTGGTTCTACCCGTTCGATTCAAACATGCCCAACCTTCCGACCGCTGCAGATCCGGCAGCGATGGCGCGCATCTTGCTCGGTTTGGACCCAGTCGCGGCAACAGCTTTCGCCGCGACGGGCCGATTGAGGATCGAGAGGGTTCGCTACGTTCCGGAGGTGAGTGCCATCTTGCGCTACACGATCGACACTGGCGCGGGCGCGATCAACATCTATGGCAAGGTCCAGCCAGGCGATCGCGGCCTGCGGACCCATCGCATCGTGGGCGGGCTGTGGCAGGCGGCCAAGGACTTCGATTACGAAGGCTTAATTTATCTTCCGCGCCCGCTGGGGTTTGTTGACGAGCTGGGTTTGCTGCTCGAGGAAGCCATACCCGGCAAGCCTGTAGGCGGCAATCGCATGAGGGTCGAGTTCGGCCTCACCGCCAACGCTGCCGCTGAGGCGGCCGCCGTGATCCACGAGTCGAACGTCCCCGCCGATGGACATGTCTTCCGCATTGAAGCCGAGCTTGAGCGCCTCAACCATGTGACGCGGCAGTTCATACAGGTACACCCGACAGCCGCATACCTCTTGAGCGACCTGGTTGCCCACATGCGCGAGCACGTTCGTGCCACGGAGGAGGAGGATCGTCTGCCGACCCACGGCGACCTCAAGTACGACCAGTTCATCTATCACAACGGCAAGCTCACGCTGCTCGACTTCGACTATTTCGCGCTCGCTGAGACCAGCTACGACCTGGGCAAGTTCTGTGCCTACCTTGTGCCCTCGATACCCCACGATTGGGAGGAGACGCTGGCTGCCGAGGAGATGCGGGTGCAGTTTCTAAAGCGCTACCGAGAGCTCAGGCCGTACGCGACCCTCGAGCGATTCGCCGTTTACGAGGCGCTTCAGCTTGCCCTGCGCGCGATGTCTTTCATGTGGGCGCAGGTTCGTGGATGGGAGGAACTGGCCGAGACTTTCCTGGTGCTGGCGTTCGAGCGGCTCAAGAGTCGTTTTCCCGAATCGGTTCCAACCCAACTCGTGGGGTAAAGGAAAGAAAAGGCCCTCGGTTAGCGCGTAACGGTTTCTTTTACAAGCTTTTACCCCAAAGACGCCAGCTTCCTCGCTAGGCGCCGTCAGACTCAGCGACTCGTGAAAGCACTTTCCTGGTTTGGCGCCTTGATCCTCTTCGTTGTTGTCGCCGCCGGCACAGCTTCGGTGCTTCGGCTGCACTCGCCAAACACCCCCCCGCCGGCGGCGAGTCGCGCTGTCGCTGCCTCCACATCGGGGCCGGAGGTTGCCGTCGCCGTGCCCAGCCCGACTGCGGCACCAAAGCCGGCCCCGAAGAAAGCCAAGCCAGCGGCTCCGAAGGCGTCGGCGCCCGCTCCCCGACCGGTGGTCACGGCCTCGATCGTGATCAGGTCAACGCAGCAGGTGCTGATCAACCTGGATCGCGCGAGATACGGTTTGCGGCCGCTGACCTGGAGCTCCTGCCTCGCCTCGGTCGCCTACAGCAATGCCGTGCGCATGGCCACCGCTGAGCGCATGTGGCACGCCAACGGTGTCTACAGCGACCTCGCCTGCCGTCTCGGCAACCGGACGGGCGAGAACATCGGCTACTGGACCGGCGGGGTGGCCGACTCGACGCTCAACACGATGTTCATGAACAGCCCCGAGCACAAAGCGAACATCCTCGGCCCATATCGCTACGTGGCGACCGCATGGCGGGTGGCTGCCAACGGCACCGCGTTTATAGCCGTGGAGTTCAGCTAGCTCCAGCGCCTTCGAGTACCGGTGTGAAACCGGGCGTTGTTCCTGTGTAGCGCCTGGCGGCTGAGCTTGCAGCTCGGCTGCGCTCAAGGGCGCGCTTGCAGGAGGATCGCGAAGGGTGAGTCTCGATCAAGGCGCTCGCCGCAGAGACCGGAGCGGATTCGCCAGCTCGGTAGGTGGCTGTGCGCGAAAGAGATCTTGCAGGACCTGGCGGACCCGAGCCAGGGCGCGCAGGGCTGCACACCTGGTACGGCCGGCACTCCTTCCGCCACTCCAACGCCGACCGCCACACCGAGCGTGACGCCGGCGGCAGCGCCGTCGCCTTCCCCGGCTCCATCGCCGATACCGTCCCAGGTTCCGTCACCATCGCCGGCTCCGTCAGCGCCCGCCGCCTCGCCGGCACCGTCTCCATAAAAGGATGGAACCGAAGGTCGATGACAGCGTCGTGAGTGACAGCCCATTCATGCAGAGCGTGGAGCGGCGGCGCCCAGGGACATCGATGCGCGCATACGTCATACGCACCCTGCCCCACAGCTCGGTGATCGTCGTCAGCAACCGCGGTCCTCACGAGCCGAGACCCGAGGGCGGTTTTGCCCGCGGTGCGGGAGGTGTGGTGACGGCCCTGTTGACCCTGGCCGAGGTTATGGGCGCCGATTGGGTCGCTTGCGCCCGCACCGATACTGAACGCGCGCTGGTAAAAGAGCACGGCCCATCGGGCTTGGCGCCCCTGATCAGCACCCAGACCCGGCTGCATTACGTCACCCCGACGCCCGAGCAGTACGAGATGTACTACTCGGTTATTTCCAACCCGGTGCTGTGGTTCATTCAGCACTACCTGTGGGACCTGGCCCACCAGCCGGTCATCAACGGGCGGGTCCACAAGGCCTGGAAGGATGGCTATGTCCAGGTCAACAAGCAGGTCGCGCAAAAGGTTGCCGAGGTCGGCAGGCAGATGCCGCACCGGCCGCTGGTGATGATTCACGACTACCAGCTATATCTCGTTCCTCAGCTGGTGCGAGACCAGCTGCCGGGCGCGATCATCCAGCACTTCATTCACATCCCGTGGCCGACGCCGCAGTACTGGAAGGTCCTGCCCAAAGAGATGCGCGACGCCATCCTGCGCGGCCTTTTGGGGTGCGACATCGTCGGGTTTCAGTCGAGCCTCGACGTGAGGAACTTTCTCATGACATGCGAGGAAAACGCCGGCCTCCAGGTCGACATCAAAGAGCGGGCGGTTCTGCTCGACGGCAGGATTGTTTACGCACGCCACTACCCCATCTCGATCGAGGTCGCATCCACCACGCGCCTGGCTTTCTCTCACGGCGTGATGGTCGAGGAGAGGAAGCTGCATGACTGGCGCCCGAAATATCTCATCGCCCGCGTCGATCGCACCGATCCCTCAAAGAACATTGTTCGTGGCTTTCTCGCCTACGAGAAGCTCCTGAGCCATCACCCAGAGCTCAGGGGCGAGGTTCAGTTCTGGGCTTTCCTCCAACCATCGCGGCAGGACGTGTCGGTGTACCGCAACTACCTGAAACGAGTAAGGCAGGTCGTGGTTCGCATCAACAACCAGTACGGCACGCCTGGCTGGATGCCCATACGGCTCGAATTTGGCGAGAACATTCGCAAGGCGATGGCGGCCCTGCGCAACTTCGACGTGTTGCTCGTCAATCCGGTGTACGACGGGCTCAATCTGGTCGTCAAGGAAGGGGCTTTGGTCAACCGGTCAGAGGGCGTGATAGTGCTCTCCGAGAACGCCGGCGCGCACGAGGAGCTGCAACCCCATGTCCTGTCGATCAATCCATTCGACATCGACGCGACAGGCGAAGCCCTCTTCGAAGGCCTTGTCATGGGTGCTGCGGAGCGCCACAGGCGCCACGAGGCCGCGCGCGACGTGGTACGGACCAATGACATCTCGCGCTGGATCACCCGCCAGGTGCAGGACATCCGCGATCTGGCCGCCAGCCCCGGGCTCCGGGCGGGTCCCGAGCTCAGGGCCGGCTAAAAAAGAGAGGGAACCGGGCGGGTTCCCTCTCTTTGAGGTCTCGTCTTCTAGTCTGAGTGCGGTCGGATGTCGCGCGCGCTGCTCCGACGGGCGACCACGACACTTCGCGAGTAAGCAATCTCTACGATCTTCGCTAGCACCCAGGCGATCAGGGCGTACACGAGGATGGCGATCACGACTGACGGCTCGAATATCGTTTTGCCGCTGACCGTGGCCGGGAGCAGTGCCTTGAATGGACCGAGCAGGAAGTCGGTGAGGCCGTAGATGAAGCTGCTGAATGGAGCCTCCGGATTGGTTCCCAGCAACTTCAGGAGCAGCCGGACGAGCAAGAGCCCGTCGACGATCCCGAAAACGAGGTAGATCACCTCGATCGCCCGGCGCCCGGGCGACACCTTGCTCACGTATTCGGTCGTGTCTTCGGCCAGGGGCGACGCGCCGCCTCCTGTCGTCGACACATGCGACTCCTCGCGGACGATCCCCGTTGTCTCGTCACGCATAACATCCGTTTCACGACGTTCCATTGAGCCTCCTTGGGCTTTCTGCCCCTTCGGATACGGGTACTCAACTAAAACGCCTGGATGGCGGCTGTCACCCGCCTGCCGAAGTCCTACGAGGTGGTTTTGGGGTACCAGAGCGGGAGACCTGAGATCGCTTCGTCGCTGTCCACGTCCGCCATCCCGCCGGAGCTCAACATGTATTGCCACGCGGCCATGTTGGCCGAACAACCAGGCAGCATCGGCGAATACTGCGGTGCCTTCGGCTTGGTGAACCCACCCACCAGGGAAGGCTCGAAGCTCCAGAGGAATGAGCCAAACGCGATCTCGGGGCGGGCAACCACCGCACGGCACCATGCCGAGGCGAACTCGGTTCCAGCCGTGCCGTTCCCGTAGTACATCGGAGCGAAATTCGCCAGCGTGATGCCATCGAACCAGCCTTGGATGAAGCCAGAGTCGACGTTGGCCGCGCCAGGGCACTGAGCTCCGTACGGTTCAATGTCGATGGCGAGAACCGAGCCGGCCGGGATGCCGAGACCACTCGCTGCACCGCTCGCCTCCGAAGCGTACCGCAGGCCCGTGCTGTACCCACTGACCGCGGAACAGTCGTAGTTGTTGTAGATCGGCAGGATGCCCATCTGCTTGTAGGCGGCAGCTGCAATCTCTGCCGGGCTAATCCCGGGGCAGTTATAGGTCTGGGTGAGGTAGCGGCCCCAAAAGTCGGGGGCGCCGTAGGCGCGTCGGACCTTCGGATATAGACCCCTTGAAGCCGTGGTGTTCGACGTGAACGCCTTGCACGAGTCCACTCCCCAGAGCAGCCGGGTCGGCTGGACGGCGGTTGAGCTCACCTGGATGTTCAGTAAAGAGGCGTGCGTCTGCACGGTGCGCACCAGCTTGACGAGCCCCGAGGCGCCAACTGGGTCGAAAATCTGGCGAGCCGCACCGATGACCGCAGTGAACGACGCCGTCGATCCACTCGTGATCGAGACCCGGGCCGTGCAGGCGCTGCCTGTCTTGCATGGGTCGGCCACCAACTCTCCATTCGCGTCATAGATTCCGATGCTCCATGGAGTGTTCGTGACATCGACGTTCGCGCTTGCCCGCATGAAAACTGTGTTGCCTTGCTGGGGCTGTGTTGTGTTGGCGTCCAGGGTGACCCCGAGCCAGGTGGCGGTAATCGGGGAGGACTGGGCCTGGACCGCCGGAGGTGGCGAGGATGGTGACCCAAGCGAGACGTACGCCACGATCGATTGCGACCCGGCCTTGTCTTTGGTGAGCGTGGTGCTGCACGTCGTTCCGTGGCTGCAGTAGGTGAGAAGCGCGCCCGAGCGCTGGTCGTAAAGGCCGAGCTGATATCCCGAGCTGCCAACGTCTGCAGTGGCGGTCGCGGTAATCGTGACTGGCTTGCCCGGGACGACGATCGCAGCCGAGGGCGATGCCAGCGCTACGCTGAACCAAGAGACGGTTACCAGGTTTGAGGCGACCACGTTTTCGATCGGCTGGTTGGCCACGGGAGGCGTGACATAGGCGGCGAAGGTGTGAGCGCCAGAGGCGGCTGCGTATGCGACCACGCATTGGCTCGCCTGCATGCAAATGCCCACCAATGTTCCCGTGGTCTTGTCGAAGATCTCGATCGCAGAGCCGGTGCCTGTCATCGTCACGCTGGCGGTGGCGGTGAGGATTGCGGTCTGACGCGGCTTGAGGGCATCCACCTTTGATTCCAGGCGCAGCCTCGGCTGAGAGCCGGCCGTGGAAAGCGTCCAGATCGGAACGCTCGGCATGACCGTATGCGCCGCGAACGAAGTCCTCATGTCTGCCAGCTGCGGCGACGGCAGCAAAGTGTTATTGCAAGAAGCCGGAGCAACTGGCCCAGAGTTGTCGGAGGGCGCGGGACAAGCGGCGAGCCCGCTAGGTAGAGAGGAGACGCCGGGCGTCGGTGGCACCGCGCTGTCTCCCGAGTTGCAGCTTGCGCTCGGTCCCGACCCTGGGCACTGCTGGCTGCCGGCGGGCAGCGCAAGCCGGACCGGGTTGTCGGCCACCAACTGGTTCGCCTGGTAGACGACCGAAGACGTGGGCACCGTAGATGTAAGGGCGACCTGGCCGGCCTGGCCTGACGCTGCGATCACGGCGAAGAGGGTAGGCACCCACAGTCGTCGGCACGCACGAAAAAGCGGAGTTGAGAGCAACCGAATTCCTCCCCGGCGCAGCCCTTCCAGGCCGCATGACTAACCGGGTGGAAACGTACCGTTGGGCCTCGGGTCTACCTCCCGCCCCGTGGTTAATAAGCCTGAACTGTTGTCAAGTGGGTCGAACTGAAGCCAAAAGCTGCGCTTTCGGGGCCTTTGCGCAGGCAACCTGATCGATTCGCTCGCCTCAGGACCGCTATTTGAGAGTTTCGGTTAGCCCGTAGCCCCAAATCGGCGGCGGCGGTTCTCGTACCAGCGACGGACGAACTCCGCTGTAAAGCTCGCCTGCTCCCCGGGACGCATCGAATGCAGCAGCTCGTTGGCGAATTCTCCGCTGATCACCCGTGTCACGTCGTCGGTCACCGGCGCATCGGTGATTGCAGGGCGAGCTCTCGCCAGGGCGTCACGAAACATCGCCTGGGATAAGCGCGCCGCGCCTGTCCTTTCGTCAAGCGAGCCGGCCTCGGGATCGGATTCCTGTCCAGCCAACCGGGGGTTTCGCGCCACTTCGAGCCCCAGGGCCTGCCGGCCGCGCTGTGTGACGGTGCCCATCCAACCGCCAAACGACAGATGGTGTACCGAGTAGGTGACCTCGCGAGCGGCCGGAGCCATCTCGCCCCGACCGGATTGGTCGGCGAGAAAAGTGATCGCCCAATGCTCGAACTCGGTGTAAGACGCGGGTCCTGTGGGTCGCGGCACCTGCTCGGCGATACCCAGGCGCCGCAAATCCGGCCCCAGGCCGTCGAGGACTTTCTGAGCCTGGAGGACTCGGGCACCGGGGCTGACGGACCGCGCGTGGGCAAGCTCGGCCATCGCCGCGGCCAGCTTGAAGATCGGCCACCAATCAGGAAAGACCGCGGGCAGCCACTGCAGCGCGGCGGCCAGCTCATCGGGGTGGGCGAGCCGGTAGACCAGGCGATTGGCTGTCGGTTGGACGTACACGATGCCCGCCATCGTGAGCAGATCGAGCGCTTGCGAAATGCTGCCCTTGCCATAGCCGGCCGCTTCCGCCAGCGCTGAGGCCGCATGGGCCCTATCCGATTCGGCGAGCATGAGCTTCAAGATCTCGGCCCGGGCGGAGACACCGACCACCGCCCGCAGGCGCAGCTGGATCAGCGAGGGCCGGCGGAGATCCGGCGCGGCAATGTGTTCCGACGTCCAGAGCGCGAGAGGTTCGCCCTTCGCCGGCCAGGGCACCTTAGCGTGCGCCTTGACCGTCGCGGCATAGCGCCCGAAGGCTTCGCGCATCGGCGGGCCGGCTTGCTGCGCGAGGTTTCGGAGGCGAAAGGTCGAGGCAAAGCGCGCATTGGCGATGCACCAGTCGATGGAATTGGCGCGAAGGCGGCTGTCCAAATTTCCGATCGACGAGGTGAAGATGATCAGGGGCTCGAGATCGATCGCCTGCCAGTCGTGCCGGCGACGCACCCCATCCACGCCGAGCTCGCCCCACAGGCTCCATGCGAGGTCGAGCGCCAGGCCATCGACCTCCTGTGCGAGCCGGGTCATCGTGCGCGACTGGATTTGATCACCTAATCTCCCGCGCCTGAGGACCCCCCCGGGATCATCAGACAAAAAAAGAAGCAGCCCGGGGCAGGAGGGCTGCTTCCATCTCTACAACGCGTGGATGTGACTCGTTACCGATAGCCGACCGAAGCCCGCGCGCGCCTAGCGGGCGCCTCCGCTCAGGACGTTTCCATACGTGATGCCCAGTGCGAAGAGCCCGAGCAAGGACATGAGGACCAGGGTGAATGTCCGGGCGCACGTGTCGATGAGGCCGGTGTCGTCAAACGTTTCCGAGTCGGCAGCGCTCCACCGCCCGCCCCAAACGCCGGCCCGTGCCGCGAGCCCGAGCGTAATCAAAACGACGATCAGAAGTACTACCATCGCACCCCCAAAAAAAGGGCTTAGACGCTGAGCGGGTCAGCGTCCTTGCCACTCACTACAACGCGCGAGTGGCGGATTGTGGCGATCCAATACTTATGCCCGCAGGCGCGTTTGTTTTGGCGTGGGCACACCGATGGGATTGCAATTTTCGATCGCTCTCTGCGCCGCCATGGTGGCTGCGACTCTCGTGCCGAACATCAGGCGGGCGATGCCGCGATGGTTCGAAATCGCACTGTGGGTCGCGTTGATCTTCGTCTGCTGGCTCGGCATCGCCGGCATTAGAGACCCGCACGCGCGCGAGCTCACGGGCTCGATCGACTGGGCAGTGGGCAAGATGGTCAACACGATGCTCGGCCTTGCCGGGTTGAGCCTGCTCGATTCGCTGCACGCCAATCGCTTTGCGATTGCCGACGTGGTGGTGACCTTCTTCTGCGCCGATGCACTCACGCTCGCTCTGCTCTCGAGCTACCGCGAGGGCCGCGGCTGGCAGCCGAAGGTCCGCCTGCGCGACTGGATGGAGCTGCCGGCGGCTCCGGCGCCAATCCTTATTCCGGCGACGCCGCCTTATGCGGTCGAGGCGCTCAACGCGAGGCTGGCAACCGCGACGATCACCGCCGGCGCAGCCGCCGCAACCTGGTCCGTCCAGTTCTTGATCTGGGCCCGTGACATCGCATTGCCGAGGACAGAGGAAAGGCTGGCTCTCGCGGCAGCGGTGGGCCGGGTCGAGACCAAGGTATTGCTCGACGCGGTTCGCGAGACGGCTCGCGAGGTGGAGTCCGGCGCCCGTGATCTCGTCGCCGCCTCGGCGCCGGACGTCAACAAGCTTGCACTGAGGGTCGCCGCAATTCTCAACGGCGTCACCGAGGCGGAACAGCGAGTCTCGCCAAGCGCCGGGAACCACGCGCAGGTCGTCGACATTCAGGCGCTGCGCCAAGCCCAGTCGCTCGGCCGGGTCGGCCGAGCCCCGTCAACAGAGAAGAAGGATGAGATTGACCATGATCCAGAACACCCGAACAGACTGGCCTCGTAGCCGAAACGGATTTCGCCGCCGATCGACAGCGCGGTCGGCGGCCCATCAGAAGCGGGTCGGGCGACCCCTTGCGTGGATTTTCCGCGCGCTTCTGCTGGTCGTCATCGCGATACCGAGCCTGATCTACACGTCGTCGGGCTTCGCGGTCTACGCGAGCAATCTGCCCAACCCGGCAGGAGTCACGGCGCCGCTCCCGGCGGACACGATCCTCTACGCCTCGGACGGGAAGACCGTGCTCGCAGACCTGCACCCACCCGGTTATCAACACTACTACGAGCCCTTGCAGTCGATGGGCACCTTGCTTCCAGAGGCTGTGTTGAGCATCGAGGACCGCAACTTCTACAACGAAGCCGGCGTGGATCCTGGCGGTATCGCACGCGCTGCGATAGTCGACTGGCGTGCCCATTCGAGCGTGGAGGGCGCGTCCACGATCACGCAGCAACTGGTAAAGATGCGCCTGGTCGGCAATGACCCGACGCTCGACCGGAAGTTCCGCGAAGCCCTCCTCGCCTTCGAGATCGAACGGCGCTACACCAAGAATCAGATTCTCGAGATGTATCTCAACAGCGCGTTCTTCGGCAACAGCGCTTGGGGCAGCGCCGCAGCGGCGCAGATCTACTACCACACGACTACCGCCAAGCTGGACCTGGCCCAGGCCTCGATGCTCGCGGGCCTGATTCGAGGACCTTCGGTCTACAACCCTCTTTACGACTGGACGGCGGCCAAGGCGCGCCAGAACCAGGTCCTTCAGGCGATGGTGCGCGACCAGAAGATAACCCCGGCGCAGGCGGCACAAGCATTCGCCGAGGACATCTCAGCGCCGCGCCACATGTTCACGCCGACCAACGTCATCCTCGCGCCGGACTTCGTGCGTTACACGACGGCTATGCTCGTAGCGCAGTTCGGGTCTGATGCCGTTTACACAGGCGGCCTTCAGGTCACGACGACTCTGAACTGGAAGCTCCAGAACCTGGCTCAGCACACAGTGACCAACACGGTGAAGAGCCTTGCCTACCGCAGGGTAAGCCAGGGAGCGCTGGTGTCGATCGATCCCACTTCAGGTGCGATCATCGCCATGGTTGGCTCAGCCAATCCCAAAGCCAATGGCGGCCTGTACAACCTCGCGGTGTGGCCCCCACGCAACCCAGGGTCGTCGATGAAGATTTTCACCTACTCGACTGCGATTGCAAGCCGCAAGTACACCATGACCACGCCGATCACGGACGGGCCTTTGACCTATCGAGATCCCGTCTCGGGCGAGGTCTACTCGCCACATAACTATGACGGCCGATATCACGGCACGGTCGAGCTGCAGCAGGCGATGGGCAACTCGCTCAACATCCCCGCAGTCAAAGTCGAGCTCGGCGTCGGCGTGTCGTCGGTGGTGAAGATGGCCAGGGCCATGGGCGCGCCGCCGTGGCGGCTCCATTACGACGCTCACGGCAACCCGATCTATACAAATAACGATCCCCTGAGCACGTATGGACCGTCTCTCACGCTTGGTGGCTACGGCGAGACGCCGCTGCAGATGGCAACGGGAGCGTCCGTCCTGGCGGCCCAGGGCATCCTCCACCCGACTTACACGTTCACACAGGTGGTCAAGAACGGGGTCATCGTCTTCAGCCACACGCCCGGTGCGGGTTCGAAGAAGGTGCTGGATCCGCGTGTGGCTTACATCATGGGCCAGATCATGTCGGACGACTACAACCACGCACTGATCTTCGGTATGGGCACGATCCTCACCGTGGCCGGCCACAAGGTCGCCGTGAAGACCGGGACCACCGATTCGTTCGCCGATGGGTGGACCCTCGGTTTTACCCCACACCTCGTAACCGCTGTCTGGGTCGGCAACCCCGACTGGCGTGTGAAGATGACGGCGGGTTCTGACAGCTTCTACACCGCCGCTCCGGTGTGGCACAACTTCATGACGGCGGCGTTTGTGGCCTTGAAGCTGCGCAACGAGTGGTACAAGGAGCCGGCGGGGATCGTCAACCGGGTGTACCGCGGCCGGCTCGCCTTCTATCTGCCGGGGACGTAGTCGATGGCCATACAAGCGAGGTTCAACAAGTTCGGTGAGAGGCTTCCGGACACCGGACACGGCTGCGGCTGCGAGCTCTGCGCACAATCGAATGCGCCGCGCTACGAGCGGCGTCGCGAGGGACGCGGCGTCGCTCCGTGGAGCCCGTTCAGGCGCCGATTGGCACAAATTGCGCGAAACATCATCGGAGTTGGCCGGGCCCAGACAGCCTAGTCTCGGACCCCCGACCGGCCGTTGAATTCGTTTCGGATTCACCGCAATTCGGAAATTCGACTGCAATTCAAGTAGCCCCAAGCCTTGGGGACGTTGAACAGTTAGATGGAGCCACTGGGTGGGGGGTTTATGGCTGACTATCCCGGCGACGTCCTGAACGCGCTGTCGATCGGGCTGGCCGCGGACACGACCGAGAGCGGCAAGAAGGCTCTCGAGGTGGTGAAAGCAAAGTCACCCGAGCTTCTGCGAGTGAGCGAGCAGACGGGCGAGGATCTGCTTGCCACCTCGGTCGGCTTTATCGAGGTTCTTCTACTGTCGTTGCGATCAGACATCGAGCTCCCCTGGTCCCATTTCGAGCAGCGGGCTCGAGACGAGGGACGGCTTCGGGCGGCCCAGGGAGTGGCGCTCGAGGCATTGATCGACGTCGTGTCCATTTACCGGCGCGCAACCATCGAGCTCGTCGCAGCACCGCTTGACGTGAGCCGCCGCCGCGACGAGATCATGGCCATCGCCCAACGTCGACTCGAGGATGTCGTGGAGCGGCTGACCTCTCGAATCGCGCAGGGCTACCTCGACCATTTTGATGCGGAGCACCGCGCCAGAGAGAGTGAGCTGTACGGTCTGGCGGCGATCGTCACCGCGATGGTCCGGTCGAGCGACATCGTGGAGAGCGCAGAGATCGCTCTCATCGAGTCGCTGACGGCGCTGCGGCTCAACGCGGGATCGGTTTGGCTGCGCGAACGCGCGTCTTACAAGTTGATTCACACAGTCGGGCTGGATGACGACCAGATCGACGACTTTCGGATGCACGTCGGCCCGCGTGCCAAAGCGACAGCATCCGCGAACGGGCGGTCGGAGTCGCGAGTCGATCGTGTGGTGGGCGGCGACTGGACCGCGCTTCGCGCCCTGCTTCGTGTCAAAGGCAGGACGGTCGGAGTGATGACGGTGGGAACACAGATGCAGCGGGTGTTTGGGCCCACCGACTATCTCTTCATGGCGGCCGTTGCGGACCAGGTGGCGATAGTCCTCGACCGCGCGCGGCAGTTCTCAGCCGAGTCGCGCACCGATCATCTGACGGGCCTTGCCAACCGTCGAGAGTTTGAGCGCTTCATGGAACGCGAGGTCGCGCTTGCCGAGCGGCATGAGCGGCGCCTGACGATGATGATGATCGACCTTGACAACCTGAAACGGATCAACGATCGCCAGGGCCACAGTGGTGGCGATGCCGCATTGCGTCTGGTGAGCCGGCAGCTGCAGCGAGTGGTGCGCGCATCGGATCTGTGCGCCCGCATCGGCGGCGATGAGTTCGCCGTCGCCATGCCCGAGACGGACATCGACCGCGGTCGAGAGGTGGTCGCGCGCCTTCGAGCCGCCGTCAGCGGGATGAGCCTCGGCGCAAAGTCGGCGGAGGCGGTCGAGGTCAGCCTTGGGCTGTCGGAGTGGCGGCGTGGACAAGATTGGCAGGCCGTCTATCAGAACGCTGACCTCGACCTGTACGAGGACAAGAAGCGCCGCAAGCTCGCCCGCCGCAGCGAAAGAGGCAGCGAGCGACCTCCCGTGAGGTTGTTCCCTCGTGCCGGCGTGAACCGCCGCGTAGTAGGCTCCTGAGCCCGCTCGACCGCACGCTATTCGACTAGCGCCAGCTCCCTCGCCTTGACGATCGCCTGCAGCTTCGAGTGCACTCCCAGCTTGGCCCCGAGGCTTCGGATATGCGTCCTCACTGTGGTGTAGCTGATCCCCAGTCTGCTGGCGATCTCGCGGCTGGAAACCCCCCCAGCCATCAGTCGAAGGACCTCTTTCTCGCGTGGAGTCAAGCTCTCCAGCTGCGCGTCCATGGACCGCCGCTTGTTGAGCAGTGAGGCAATCGTGCGCGGAGTGATGAGCGTGCCACCGTTGGCCACGGTGCGGATGGCGTCGACCACTTCAGACGCCGCCCTCGATTTATGAATGAACGCGCTGGCCCCTGACTCGAGGGCCGCGAACCTCGCAGCGTCGCTGTCCTCGCGCGTGAGGAAGATCAGCTTGGTGTCGGGGCGGATCTGTCGGATTCCAGCTCCGGCGTCGGCGCCGGTCCCGTCGGTGAGGCGAAAGTCGAGAATCACGACGTCAGGGCTAAGCTCGGCAGCCAGGGCGATCGACTCTCCCACCGAGCCGACTTTGCCCACCACCGTCATGTCGACCTGGTCGTTGAGCAGCGCACCCAATCCTTCGGCCACCACCTGGTGGTCCTCGACGATCAGCACGCGGATCACGTTTGCGCTCACCGGGGCGTCGGGATCCAGAATTCGACCTTGGTGCCGTTGCCGGGCTCGCTGGCGATCTTGCACCAACCACCCGCCAGCAGCGCACGTTCGGTGAGCGAAAGCAGACCGAGGTGCCCGGGGAGATGGTCATGTTCGTCCACGACGAATCCACGTCCGTTGTCGACGACGCTGCCGGCTATGCCGCCGCCCTCCACCCTGACCGTCACCCGCGCTCGGGTCGCGCCCGAGTGCTTCTCCACATTGGTGATGGCTTCGCTGACCTGTCTGAACACGAGGGACTTGAACTCGTACGCCACCTCGTCAGGTAGCTCGAGGTCCAAGTCGGCTTCAATTCCGGTCAGCTGGCGGAGCATCAAAACGCGGTCGCGAATGGTTTGCTCGAAACCGCCAGGGAGTTCCAAGGCAGGCGGGCGGACCTCGAAGAGCAGCTTCCGGAGTGCGTCCTCGGCTTGCTGGAGAAGGCCCACAGCGTCATTGATGGGGTCGAGCTGTTGGGGACTGACGCGATGAAGATGCAGCTCGGCGGCGGTCAGCTTCTGGAGGGCGTCGTCGTGGAGCTCGCTGGCGAACCGGCGGCGGATGTTGTCTGCGGCCGTTGATGCGTTCTTCAACAGCAGCTGACGAGCCGAGTCGACCTTTTGCAGTCGCTCCACTGTCTTTTTCAGATCCGTCTCAGCCTGCCTCAGCTGCCACACGAGTCCGGCCGCAAGGGCCGCCTTGTGCAGGACCCACGTGTCCTCGCGCGAGAAACCTTCGGGATTCTGCGAGTCGTAAGCAGCGACGAGGCCGAGGCGGTGGTCGCCCGCGCGCCACGGCACGCTGATAGCGTTATCAACCCCCAGCGCATCGAGCACGAAGAGCGAGTCGGCGTCGGCGTCAGCGCGCGATGCCCGGTAGATGTCGTCCTTGTAGACAACCCGGCTCGCGAGGTCGTCGATCTCAGGGTCGCACCGTCCCGGTTTGAGGCGCGCGACGAACGCATCGTCGACGCCGTGCGCGCCAGGTATCGCCGTCAGCGTCTTGTTGTCGTTCACCTGCCAGAACAAAACCTTCTCGGCGCCAACCAGCTGGGCGACAGTGCCGGTCAGCCGGCGATAGAAGTCGGTGAGGCTCTTGCCCAGTCGGGCGTGCATCGACACGGCCAGCAGCGCTTCGACCGCCAGCTCGTGCGCTCTCTCCAGCCGCTCTGCACTGCGGGCACGCTCGTCGCTGAGCAGCCGCTGTTCTTCGCTGCGATCGAGCTCCGCCCGGAGGTTGACCAGCGCATCGACCATCTCCTGACGGCGTTCGTGCAGCCGCGCGATCTCAATTGCCGCAGCCAGCTGATTGGCGAACAGCGAGAAGCTCCGGCGCTGGAAGGCGGTGATACCGGCTTTGTTGACGATGCCCATCACTCCAATCGTCCTGCCGCCCGCCTGCAGCGCCTGGCTGAAAAAGGTGCCCTGGGTCGGATCGCGATGTTGTGGGCCTCCTCCCCCCGCAGACTCGTGCATCGAGGCAGGCGGGGGTGTGGCTGTTTTCACGAAATTGTCGATCTGGTCGTCCGTCAGGGCGTCGCTAGGGGCAGCGGTCCGCGTGTACACCTGCTTTCGATCACCGCTGTCGTCGACCATCGCAATGAACGCAACCGATGACTTGGTGAGGTCAAGCGCAAGCTCGAGCGCTCGCTCAGCGACCTCGTCCAAGTCACGAAACCGCGCCAGGTCGACCGAAACGAACTGGAAGGCTTCGAACTGCTCCCAGAAATCGGCTTCCAATCGGCTGACCGTTTCCACTCGAAGTCCCCCCTCGGCGATTGTACCGAACGTTTATAGCCGTGCAACAGAACCCGCCGTCTACCCGGAGTGGCCCGCCGGTACTCCTCTCCGCAGAGGCGTTTTGACTAAGAAGGGGAGCGCACTGCTGGCTGCTTCAGCGGGGCTCCCATGACCGCGCGGCGGGAAAAGGGGACCAAAGACGAGCCTGAAATACATCGAGATGCGCGGCGCTGCGTGATCGAGCTCCGGCGCGTCGACCGCATTCTTTCGGAGCTGACCCGGCCGAGCCTGGATCAGGAATCGATATCCCCCCAGACGCGGGCGGCGATGGTGGAGGTGGGCATCGTCGTCAGCGGCCGCGCCTCCCGCAAGGACCTCGTCGAGCGCCTGTGGAGCCGTAAGCGCTCGCTGCTCCGGCAGGTCGGGAGCCTCGGCGACTGGGGCCCAATGCAGCCAGTCGCGTGATCTTCCAAGACTTCGGCGTACAAGCTGGTCGGGCCGCGTTCTCTAGACGAATGAATGCAAGGAACGCGTTGCTCATGACAAACGACATGGTGAGCATGCGGCCGTTGGTGGTCTTCGCCATCAAGGTGATGGGCCCCGGCCCCAGGCGCGTCCGGATGGTTCGGCTGGCCCACGCGATGACCGATGGCAGGGCCGCGCCCCGACCATCTCGCCCGAGCTTGCGGATTGACGCTGTTAGGCAAGCTGCGCGGGTCGCCGCCAGCCGGCGCGCCGCCTAGCTCGAGCGCTACGCCGTCATGCGGCCCGAGATCGGCGGCCGCGCTTCCTCTCCCCGCCGAGCCGCCGCCGGCATCTGGCCCCACCGAACCGCCACGCGCCGGCGGGCCGCCGCCGGCGATGGGTACTCCAGCTGTGGGAGGCGTTTCTAATACAGATGGACGACTTTGACCGGCTCATAGAGTTTCAGCTCCGGCGCAAGCTGGACCCGTTGGTGGCTGGGCCGGTGCCCGTCCGCCGGGGGCGTGACCGGTCGGGCCGTCCGGCTAGGGGCCGGCGCGACCAGCACGACGGCAGAACGACCGCCGGCGCGCTGGTGCTGCTCGAGCATTCCTGAACCTCCCTTCCTTCCTCTCGCGAGGCCGGGCTTGCAAGGGTCCGGCCTCCACTTTTCAAGCGGTCGGTGAAAGACATCGCCGGTTGACCCAAAGGGCCTCCTAAACTGAGCTGTAGCGGGGGGCGACTCGGCCTCAAGGCTCGGCATCTGGAGGTTTGATCTGTGGCCGCGAAACGAGTGGTGATCGTCGGTGGAGGGGGGACCGGTGACTACGCGGCTTTTGCGCTCCGCAAGAAGGGTTTCGACGGCGAGATCCACATCATCAGCGCCGACCACGACCGTGCATACGACAGGCCGTACATGTCCAAGGAGTTCTTGCGGGGCGAGGTCGAGCTGCTCAAGGTCTTTCTGCACGATGAGGGCGATTATTCAAAGGAGCGAATCGAACTCCGGCTGAATCAGCGGGTGGTCGGCGGCTCGATGTCGAGGCGAACTCTCGCGCTCGAGGGTGGAGGCGAGGTCGACTTCGACGTCCTGGTGCTGGGCCTGGGTGGGACGCCGCGATGGTTGCCGGGCGTACCGCACGCCGAAAACGTGTTCACCCTGCGGTCGCTTCGGGACAGCCAGGCGCTGCGCAAGGCTATCAATGGAAGCTCTCGGGTGCTGCTGATCGGCGCGGGCTTCATCGGCGCTGAGGTCGCGGCCTCGGCTCGCCAGCTCGGCAAGGATGTGCTCATGGTCGAAGCAGCGCCGGTGCCTCTGGCGCGGGCCCTCGGAGAAGAGGTCGGCAAGATTTATGCCTCGATCCACCGCGACAAGGGAGTGGACGTGCGCACCGGAACCAAAGTGGAGAAGTGGCACGAGAAGGGCAAGCGCGTGGCCGGGGTTACGCTGTCGGACGGACGGCGCGAAGAGATCGACGTGGTCCTGCTCGCAGTTGGCATTGATCCCAACCTCGACATCCCCAAGGCACTGGGACTGCCGCTGGCAGGGGGTGGGGTCAGCGTCGACGAAGGTCTCAAGGCAGCTGACGGCGTGTACTGCGGCGGCGACATCGCCTTCCATCCGCACCCGGTGCTGGGTCGCAGCATTCGCGTCGAGCACTGGGAGGTTGGAAAGAACCACGGCCGCGCCATCGGCGCCGCAATCGGAGGCGGGGACGCTCCGTATACAAGACTTCCATATTTCTGGTCGGACCAATACGACGTGAGCCTCGAGTACAGGGGCCACGCCTCAGGGGACAGTCATGCTGTCTGGCGAGGCGACAGGAAAGGGCTCGCCTTCTCCGTTTTCTATTTCACCGATGGCCTGGTGGATGGGGTCCTCTCCATGAATGACAAGAAGACGAACGAGCTGGGCGGCAAGCTCATCGAGAGCCGAAAGCCCGTTGACCAGGCGGCGCTGGCTGACGCCGGGGTCGACCTGGCGGATCTGATTCCACCCTCCGCGAGCTGATCGCCGGCGCGTGCGCCGAGTTTCGGTGGTGGGTGCGAGCGGCTCCCGCAAGACCACCCTGTCCAGAGTCCTGGCCGAGGGCATCCATGCGCCGTTGATCGAGCTCGACGCGCTGATGCACCAGCCTGGATGGGTACCCAGGAGCGACGGCGACTTCCAGCGGGAAGTCGACCAGGCCACGCATAAGGCGCCTGGGTGGTTGATGGCAACTACAGGCATGTTGTTATCGACGGTCCCGTCTGGCGGCGCGCCGACACAGTGGTGTGGTTGGGCGTACCCCGACGAACCGTGATGCGGCAGCTGTTCGCACGCACGGTGCGGCATTGACGCGGCAGGTCCTCTGGAACGGGAACCGCGAACCTCTGAGCAACTTCACTTCGCTGGCTTCCGAGAAGAGCGTCCTTGGCTGGGCATGGATGACCCACAAGGGGTTGACGGGTCGCTACGCCGCTGCGATGGAAGACCCCAAGTGGCGCCGTTTGAATTTCGTGAGGTTGTGTTCGACCGCCGAAGCGAGTCGCTGGCTGCGGTCGATCAGCGTGCCTGTCTGACTAGTCGGCGAGCAGCCACGGAATCGCTTCGGCCATCGGTCGCAAGAGCGTCGCCCTTTGCTCCCTGGTGATCAGGTTGCCGCCGACAAGACCGAGGGCCGCTGCGAGTGCCGCCCGCTCGGCTTTATGGCCGACATCGCCATGTTCTGCCTTCCATGACACCAACGCCTCGCCCGATTCCGTCATGCCGAAAAGGGAGCTCCTGACCAGATCCCACGCGGGACCGCGGTCCGCCTGCTCGATGGCGTGGGTGGCGGCTTTCTCGGCGTCGTGGAAAACCGGCAGCCCTCTGGCGCCGACGTGCTCGTCCCAGCCCCGCGCCACCCTCTCGACACCGGACGGGGACAGCACGCGGATGTCGTCCATCAGGCGCGCGAGCGTGTGCTCGTGCTCCGGGAACCCGTAACCCTCAGCGTCGAGGCTCATTCGCCGTCAAGAGTAACGCCGCCGGCCTTCTTGGGGCTCAAGGCTGGACGCTGGTTACCCAGCTTTCGAATCCAGCCGAACGAGGGAGTGCCCACGCCATGCCCGTCAACGATTTCGTGGCCGCGGTCAACCGCTCCGAGAGATTGTCGAAGTTGCGCAGGTCGTAAGTCGCGAGATTGAAGCGAGCCCTGGGCGATCCAGCCCACCCAGAGGACCCCGAACTTCGGTTAACCATTCCCAGAACATCAGCGAAGATCAGCCGGGGCCGCCTGGCCAGGCTTCGACCACACGGATTCGCTCATCGTAGGAATGCGGGCACCCAACCAAAGCGAGAAAGGGAATAGGGGCCTGCACCCGAGACAATGACCTGTGCATTCACCAGAACACCGAGGTAATACAGCCAACGATATCCTGGGTCGCCGACCTCGAAGGCCACCACCAGGGCGAGATTGGTGGCGAGTAGAAAGCCGACGATGCCGGCCCATCTCGTGGCGAGCCCAATGACCAGCAAGATTCCGACCGCGGTCTCCCCAACAGCTTGGGCGATCGCGAAAGTCAGCCAATTCGGCGCCACCACCTGGACCAGGAACTCATGCAGGCCGGGAATCGGGTTCGCTTGCCCCGCGGACTGGATCAGCCCTCGCATCCAGCCCACGCCTTGCCATTTCTGGCTCGCGAAATAAAGCCAGAAAATCCCGACCACGATACGAAATAAGCTCGCCCATGCTTCACTCATGTGCGTTCACCGCCACGACAAGAAGACCCAAGGGCGCGTCTGGCGCGAGCGCGACGGCCGCCGCGCCCTGCGCCCAGGCAGTGATCTTCCCGGCTTCGATCGACAGCACCTGCCGGTCGCCGTGCGCCGCAATGAGCACCTTCGAGCCCGACCAGACCACCTGGTCAGGATCACGCGGACGGGCGAGGACAACAAAATTTCCTCCCGTGGCCTCGTATGTCAGGACCGCGCCCGGATCGCTGTCCTCATGGGCGCCCTCGGCCGCGATGAGCAGTGTGCCTGGTGCGCCGGGCGCGAGCCAGAAAGGGGAGACTGCGAGCGGTAGGGACACCCGGTGATGATCCACCGTCCGGACCAGCTCCGCCGCATGAAAGTCAGCTGTCCAGATCTGGCCTCCGACGTTGGCGACGCCGAACCCGGCCCCAGCGGGGATCGACGTTCCATCGAGGTATGAAAGCTGGCCCCTGACGCCGGCAACGACCACCCGTCCGTCGTCCGCCACCGCCATCGCGGCAGCCCCCTGGGCCACAGGATGGCTGGATAGCAACGTGCCACGAGCTGGATCGAGCTCGACCACGGCGGCGCCGCTGAAGAGGCTGACGAGCAAGCGTCCACCATTGAGCAGAAGGCCAAACGGTGCCCCCCCGACATGTGTTTTCCACGCGACCTTGAGAGCGGGCAGGGTCACGGCATAGACGTCGCCGGGAGAGCTGTCGGCGATGTATGCAATACCGCCGTCGTCGGAGGTGATCACCGCGACGGGATCGGAGCCGATGGTCGCTGACCCGCGTTGCGAGCCGTCGCTCAGCGACAAGAGCAGCAGGCCCGTGGCCGGAAAGGCATGGGCAGCGGAAGCAGGCGTGGAACCACACGCCACGGCGATGAGCATCAAGGCAGCGACTACTTGAGGACGCGTAGGAGCGGATCGGTAGCGAGCTGGAAAGCTCTGGCGGCCGGTCGCATGTGCAGCTGATTGAGCTTGTGCTGGATCGCGCCTTTCATGATCGCGGTCCGGAGCTTGCTCTCTGAGAAGTCGGTGTTGAAAAGCAGCCGGTTGTGGCGGACCTTGTGCCATTCGCCGTGCTGCCGGCGCTCGCGTACCCGTTCGTAGAAGCCGGTCCCTGGCAATGGGTAGGCGATGGTGTAGCTCACATAGTCGAGGGGCAGGCTGCTCGAGAAGTTGATGCTCTTGATCAGTGACTCGGTGGTCTCGCCGAGATAGCCAACCATGAAGAAGCCGGCTGCCTTGATGCCGGCCGCGACGCATGCCTCGACCGCTTTTCGGGCTTGGTCCGGGGTGATGCCCTTCTTCATCTGCTTGAGGACGCCCTCGTCGCCGGATTCGATCCCGAAGAAGATGCGCTTGCAGCCGGCGCGATGCATCTGCTCGAAAAGAGCCTGGTCGACATGAGTGACGCGGCTCAAGCATTCCCACGTCAGCGGCAGGTGCGCCGCTTCGATTGCCTGAGCCAGCTCGAAGGTGCGCTTGTAGTTGAGGGTGAAAAGGTCATCCGACATCCAGATGTGGTCGTAGCCGAGCTCGGCGATCTCGCGCATCTCGGCGACCACCGATTCAACAGGTCGTGCGCTGAACAGGTCGCCGAACACCGACTTGTGGCAGAAGTCGCAGCGGAAGGGACATCCGCGCGTCGACATCAACGGCGTCGTCGCGTTCTTCCAATGCTTGCGCCAGTAGGCGAGGTACTGAGCGTTCGGGATGTCGTGGCGATAAGGCAGCGGCAAATCGGTCATGTCCTTGCTGCGGGCGCGCGCCGGCGTTCTGACGATTTCGCCATCTCGCTTGAAGACCAGGCCGGGGACCTCGCCAAAGGTCTGATCGTCGAGGTGCTGCATGATCTGGACGATCGTCTCCTCGCCTTCGCCGACCGCGACGAGGTCGAACTGGTCGACGAAGGTGTCGGGTTCGCCCGAGGGGTACGGTCCGCCGACCACCGTCAATGCTTTACCTCGGACCTGCGCCGCCAGCGAGAGCGCTTCGTCCTGCATCGTGATCATGCAGTAGATTCCGATCACTGCCGGTTGGAGCTGATCGATCAGTTCCAGGACTTGGTGGCGTTCGAGGAACGTGTGATCGATGTGGCGCACGCTGTAGCCGGCGCGCCTGAGAGCAGCGCTCAGGTACATGAGACCAAGCGACGGCATGATCCAGTGCCGGCCGCGAGCCGGTGCCCGTTGAGGGTAAACCAGCACCACGTCGACCCTCTCGTCTTGAATCACCTTGCGACCCCCACGTTGATGAAGTAGCTCGTCGCCTTGAAGGACGCTGGAAAGATGTAGTCGAGACCGGCCCAGTTGAAGTCGGGCTGGGCGAGCTCGCGGCCGGCGTACAGCTGCGCGCCCGGGAGCGGGGGCACCGACCACTCGAGGCCGAGGCCGCCTGAGCGCAGCCGTGCGTAGTCGCCGGTTGCGGGCATCCAGATGCCAAAGGCTTGCCCGACGTAGGTGTGGCCGGGCTCGGCAAAGTCGTCGAACGCGGCGGACTGCTCGTTGAGTATTGCCACCTGCGTGAAGCCGGGCACGAGGTCGAGTACTCGCACAGCGATCGACACGCCCCTGGCGTCGACGGTGTACGTGACCTCGATGCTGCCGCGCGACGCGATTGGAGTGAACGCATACAAATGGGCCGCGTCCCCGCCGATCTCGTCCAGCGCGAAGGTGCGGCTCCAGCTCGTCGTGGTCGCGGTCGAGAGATCAGTCGTGGTCGCCGTACCCGAGTACACCCAGCCGTCGGGGTAGCTGACGATCGGCGTCCCGAACCCCATCCCTTCGCCGGTGATGTCCTGGCCTCCGACGCGCACAGACAAGCCCTTGGCAAGGGGTGCTGTCTTGCCGGCTGCCGGCATCGGTGACATGGCCGCCGTCACGCCGGGGAACAGCGACTGCGTGAGCCGGCCGAGGCCCACGCGGTATGCGTGAACCGGCTTGCCCGCCGCCACCTGGTAGCCCTTCTGGTCGCCGAGCGACTCGAACGGCGGGGTTGGCGTGCCGGCTGCAAGCTCGGGAAACAGGGTGGTGGCGCGGTAGTAGCTGATGTCTTCGAGGACCAGCGCCGTCACCCCATGCGTGGCCATCCATCCGATCGCCTGCGCGGGGTCGGCCGGAAGGCTCTGCGACCCAGTTATCTCGGATGGCGGCTTGCCGCTGTAGAAGGCGGCCACCGGCGAGTCGGTGAGCAGGACGCCGGGAATGCCGGCGGCAGCTTTGCCGGCGGCCACGAGCCCGGCATTGTCGGCCGCGAAGCCTGTGAACACGGGCAGGAAGGCGATCGCCAACAGGCCACCCGCCGCCACGGCGCCGAGGCGAAGGACCGTCGCATGCCGGTCAAGCGCCGCTGCGGCCAGGAGGGCAAGCGAGGGCAGGGCGGGGTAGAGGTAGCGGTCGCTGCCGGTATAGGCGCCGACCGTGACGAGCCCGACCACCGCGGCCAGGTACGCGAGAGCGGGCACATGTAGGAAGGCGAGAGACGCACGGTCTTCGGCCGTGCGCCTCCTGATCAATGTGGCAAGTCCGACCGCGCCCAGCGCAAAAAGGGGCAGTGCGGCCAGCCCAAAGGTGCCGGCCAGCTCGCTCAGCCGCCCCATCGCGTCGCCCGCGATGCTGCCGCGGGCGGTGGCGGAGAGCACCTCCACGGATCCCCGTGCCAGCGAATGGGTCGCGGGCGCGAAGCCGAGCTGCAGCAAGATCACCAGGCCGATCGCCGGCACTGCCCAGGCGAAGGCGGCCTGGCGCCGCGGCGCGTGCCTGCTAACTATCCGATCCCGCTGGTGGAGTGGAAATCGTCTCAGTCCCTCCTGGGCGAGCGCAAAGGCGACCGCAGCGCCGACCCAGATCCAGGATTTGGTGGAGGTCGCGCACGCGAGCACCGCCAGGGTGGCTGCCAGCTTCATGCGGCCGCGCACTGCGGCCAGGCCACCGGCGGTGAGCAGCGCTGTCATCAGCGGCTCGACCACGGCGGAGCCGGACGTGAACAGGAAGACTGGATTGAGCGCCAGGAGCGCAACCGCCAGGCGCCCTTGACGGCCGTTGGGAGCGATGGCGTACACAGCGGCCAACGTGGCCAGTCCCAACGCGGCGCCAAGCATCTTCAGCGTGCCCAGCGACCACAGGCCGAAGACCTTCAGCAGGGCGGCCGCCAGGACGTGGTAGCCCGGGAGCCACGTGTCCTGCATCCCGAAGATCGGGTCGCTCAAATGCCCTGTCGAAGCGAGATTGGCGGCGATTAGCCAGTGTCCATAGCCATCTTCGAAGGGCTCCGGCATCTGCGCGGCAAGGACCAGCAGGAGCCCGCATATGGCCATCAGACCCAGAGCTGGACCGGCAACGCGCAGCCGGGCGAGCGCGCGACGGCCGAGGCTGCGCAGCGTCAGCACCTCGAGGAAGTCTTTCGCGCTCAGGCCGGCGAGGGTCAGGAAGCCGAGCGCGAACAGGCTCGAGTAGATGGCGACGAGGCCCCGACCTGAAGCGACAGCGGCTGGCACCATAATCAGCGCGGCCACCCCAAGAACTGCCTCGGCCAGCGCGCGCGGATCGCCGACGCTCACATAGTCCTGGTCGCGCCATTCTTGCCCGCGCTGGACGATCCTGTGCTTGGGAGTGCGCACGAACTCGCCACCCCGGCGCGTCGCACGAGCCAGGGCGACCATCACGGTCAACGACATTCCGGCGCCCACGATCTGGCAGAGAATCGACGGCAGGCCCGACCACCAGGGTCGCCCGCGTCGTGTCTGCGCGACCATGAATCCAATCCACGGCGAGGCACCGATGACGATGATGAGCACCGACGCATCGGCCACCTGCCACGGAAACAAGTGGCTGTCGAAATTGATCAGAAGAAGCGGGTAGCAAGCCAGCTGGATGAGCATCAGCGGCCCAACGCCGTAGGCCAAGAGATGCACCGCCGCCTGCAGTTTGACCGCCAACCGCCTGCGGCTACGGATAATGGGGACCAGGAGCATGAACGCGGACTGAAAGCTGCCCGTCGCCCAGCGCGATTGCTGGCGGCGATACGCGTCGATGGATACCGGAAGCTCTTCCGGCACGACAAGATCCTCCAGGTAGGCGGCGCGCCAGCCGCGCAGCTGGGCCCTGTAGCTGAGGTCTAGGTCCTCGGTCAAGGTGGCCGCGCTCCAGCCGCCGGCATCTTTGATGGCATCGCACCGCCACACTCCGGCGGTGCCGGTGAAGTTTGTGAAGTAGCCGTCCGCCGAGCGGACCGCCTGCTCGACGAGGAAATGAAAATCGATGGCGAGCGCTTGGAGGCGGGTGAACCACGAGTAGCCCTCGTCGAGGTGACCCCACCTGGCCTGCGCGAAACCGATGGTGGGATCGTCGAAGACCGAAAGGGTTCGACGAAGAAAGTCGCGAGGCGGAACAAAGTCGGCATCGAAGATGGCGACGAATGGGGCATTGGTGAGCGTCATCCCGTGCGCAAGGGCGCCTGCCTTGAATCCCTCGCGCGAGCCTCTCCGCACATGGGTCACCTTGATTCCGCGGCGCCGCCAGTGCGCGGCCCGGCGTGCCACGATGGCACTGGTCTCGTCGTCGGAGTCATCGAGGATCTGGACCTCGATGAGCGTTCGAGGCCAATCCAGCTCACAAACCGCGTCGATCACCCGCTCGGCGACGTAGCGCTCGTTGTAAATCGGGATCTGGACGCACAGCCTCGGCTCGGCTCCGGCGGCAATGACCTGGCTATGGCGCGGCCGAATTCGGGTCGCGCGCCACGTGAGGTAAAGGAGGTTGGCGCCAAACGCGAAGAGCGCAAGGCTCGTCAGCACGAGCACGGGGAATGTGAGCGCCAGCACGCCGAACGTGATTGACGGGAGCACTCAGCGCTGCACGTCGAACAATGTGTAGGGCCGCATGGTCGAGCGTACGAACGCGACGCGAGCGAGTGCTTCGGGATGCTGCCGCCGCGTCCATTGCATGTATCGCCACGCCGCGACCCCAAGGCGACGCGCCGCTCCGTCGAGCATTGACGGAAAAAGAGATCTGGGCAGGCGCCACGACGGCGCGTCGATTCGCAGCGGCGCAGGCTTTTCTGCCAGCTGGGGAAAGTGGTCGAGAAGGGCACGGTTGGAATCGAGAACTTCTTCGATCACCTCCACACCGAAGACCGGCTCGGCAACCAGCAGCTCGTAAGCCATGTCGACGTCCTGTCGTTCTAGCGGGTGGCACTGCGAGACCTCGAGGATCAGGTTGGCGGTCATCAGGCGGGGCGCGATCGGCCGGCGGGTGAGGTCGTCGACAGGTTTGGCGCGGTGCGCGAGCGCGTGAAGCATGCCCAGGACATTCACCGCCACATACGCGATGTGGCGGTGGCTGTCATCGACTATGAGGTTTAGGTCGACGTCGTCTGAGTCGCGGAAACCGCCGCTGGCCAGGGAGCCCGCGACCGAGACGCTGCGAATGAAAGGGGCCACCGCCACGAGCGTGCTGACAAAGCGCGCGGTCATGGCGAGGTAGGCGGCGGAATCCGACTCGTGGTGGATGGCTCGACGGTTGATCGCGCCGGCGCGCGCCATGGTCGCGCGCTCGATGACCAGGCCCTGGGCGATGGTCAGCTTAGGCGAGGCCGCAACCGCCCACCGGACCTCGTCTTCTGCCAGCGGGCCGCCCACGCACAGGCGGCCGAGGCGAGCGGGCGTCAGAGCGTAGCCGCGCCGCTCGAGCACGCGGGCTGTTTGCCAGACTCGATCTGACACGCTTGTGTACGGGGCGGGGGAATAACCGACAGCCACCGCTGTGCCTCCGGGAGAGTGCTGACGCGGTCAACGAGGATACGGGCCCGGGTTACGCAAGAATGCGCCGCGCTACGCCGCACCTCGCATTTCCGGCATCATCCGTGGTGGCGCCGGCAAGGTCTTCAAATTCCAGGGGTGGGTGTGACATGACCGCGGACGGACACTTCAAGGTCCCGACTCCCGTCAACGAGCCGATTCGCGCCTACGCTCCGGGCGATTCGCACCGGAAGAGCCTCAAGTCACGGCTGGCCGAGCTCACCGACGCCCGGACCGACGTCCCGATGCAGATCGGCGGCGAGAGGCGTTGGGGGGCGTCAAAAGCCGACATCAGGTCTCCGCATCGAAAAGAACTGTCGATCGCCCAGGTCGCGGTGGGCGGAAAGAAAGACTTTGCCGATGCCATCCAGGCCGCGCTGGACGCGCGCCGAATGTGGGCCGCCACCTCCTACCAGGAGAGAGCAGCGGTTCTGCTCCGCGCAGCGGCGCTGCTGGCGGGACCTTGGAGGGACACCATCAACGCGGCCACGATGCTGGGCCAATCGAAGACCGTTCACCAGTCGGAGATCGACGCGGCCTGCGAATCGATCGATTTCTGGCGCTACAACGCCTACTTTGCGGACCAGCTCTACGCACAGCAGCCGGCCAACGACAGCACCGCCTGGAACCGGATGGAGTTCCGTCCACTCGAGGGCTTTGTCTTTGCGGTGAGCCCGTTCAACTTCACTTCGATTGCCGCCAACCTGCCGATGGCCGCGGCCCTGATGGGCAACACCGTCGTCTTCAAGCCCGCGACACAGACCCTGCTGGTCTCCCATTTCCTGATGGAGCTGCTGAATGAGGCGGGACTCCCGCCTGGCGTCGTCAACCTGGTCAGCGGCAACGCCGCCGAGATCTCCGAGCAGGTCTTGGCGCACAAAAGCCTCGCGGGAATCCACTTC
>Ga0307374_10003095_pt1 | contig 28795 bp, 22 predicted proteins | sample OX3MG_FD_202532 | JGI IMG/M metagenome (GOLD analysis project Ga0307374, IMG submission 202532) | Soil microbial communities from Risofladan, Vaasa, Finland - OX-3 | ecosystem: Environmental > Terrestrial > Soil > Coastal area > Acid sulfate soil | place: Finland: Risofladan, Vaasa | collected... | reverse complement strand
CCGCCCCGCCGCTGCGCGCATGAACCGATCGGTACCGATCGGGGAGGTACGTCGTGTCGGCGACCACGCGCTGCTCGCGGGAGTGGCGGATCCTCCCGCGGCCCGCACCCTGAGCCGACTCATCAAGGCGTCGGAGCGACCGGGACTGCGCGAGGTGATCGGCGGCGTGGCGACGGTGCTGGTGCTGTGTGATGACCCCGCCGATGTGGAGGGTGCGCTGCCCTGGCTGGTCGACCTCGCCGACGTGGTGAGATCCCGACCGGGCGACGAAGTCGGCGAGGAGAGCAATCTCGTGCAGATCGGGTGTGCCTTTGACGGGCCCGATCTCGCGGAGGCGGCAGAACTGGCTTCGTGCACGCCCGACGACGTCATTGAAGGGTTGACGGCCCGTCCCCTCACGGTCGACGTCACGGGGTTCTCCCCTGGCTTCGCGTACCTGTCGGGATTGCCGCCGCTGCTGCAGGACATCCCGCGACGGTCGCGGCCGCGGGCCTCCGTGCCACCTGGATCAGTCGCCCTGGCGAACGGGTACGCCGCCGTCTATCCCTTCGCGTCACCCGGCGGGTGGCAGCTCGTCGGCCGCACGAACGAGAGGCTCTTCAGGACGGACGCCTTCCCGTACGCGCGCCTCGCCCCCGGTGATCGTGTCCAGTTCACCCTGGAGGCAGACGCGACGAGCCCGCATACGGTACCTCCGGCCAATCGCATGGCTCCATCCGACTGGGTGCCGCCTTCGGGCGCGGTTCCCGTCTTCGAGGTTGAAAAGGCGGGGCTACGCACCGCGCTGCAGGATGGGGGTCGTCGTGGACTCGCCGCCATCGGGGTGCCGGGAGCGGGCCCGGCCGATCCCGCGTCCTTTCAATTGGCGAACCGGCTCGTGGGCAACGACGACGATGCCGGCGCACTCGAGATCACCGCGCGCGGCCCGGACCTCCGCTGTCTCGCCGACACCTACCTGGCCGTCGTGGGCGGGAGTTGGCACGCCGAGCTCGACCACCGCCCCCTCGCGGTGGGTCAGGTCGTGCCGGTGCGCGCCGGTGAGCACTGCGCGTTGGGCATGGCGAGCGGAGGTCTGCGGGCGTATGTCGCCGTCGCAGGGGGACTCGTCGGACCGGCGGTCCTCGGCAGCATCGCCACCGACCAACTCTGCGGGCTCGGACCGGGGGAGCTCAGCCGCGGGTCGCGTCTATGGGCGATGCCGATGCGCGTTCCGCTTGGTGACCACCTGGGTTCGGAGTACCGGCACACGGCACACGATGCCGCGGCCATGCTCCGCGTGGTCCCGGGTCCGCACCACGAATGGTTCGATCACGGTGCTCTCGACGCGTTCGCCCGCTGCAGGTACATCGTGGGTACGGCGTCGAACCGCGTCGGGCTCCGCCTCCAGGCTGCTGACGGACGGAGTCCGGTCGGTCTCCACCCACTCGGGCGCGAGCTCGATTCCCAGGGAACGGTGACCGGCGCCGTGCAGATTCCTCCCGACGGGGACCCCGTGATCCTTCTCCCCGATCATGCGACGCTCGGCGGCTACCCGGTCCTCGCCGTGGTGGCTTCAGCCGACCACGGGATGCTCGGCCAGTGCGCGCCCGGCACCGTCGTCCAGTTCCTTCCGATCGATCACGGGCAGGCCGTCGCCGCGTGGCGCGAGGGACGACGAACGCTCCGGCGGGCCGTCCTGGGGCACTACCCCGTCGCGGTGGAGTGATCGGTCAGCTGACAAGGAGTTTGACCGCGGTGCCGAGCCCGATCACGACGACCACGGCGCGCAGGGCCGCGGCGGGGATGGACAGGGCCACCCGGGCGCCGGCCCACCCGCCAAGCAGGCTCCCGACGGCGAGCAGCCCGACCGCGTGCCAGGCAAGGCCCCGGTGGACCAGGAAGACGGCCGCCGCCACCCCGTTCACGAGGATGGACAGCACCGTTCGCAGCCCGCTGGTCCGGGCGATGGAGTCAGGCAGGGCAAGGCCGAGGACGGCGAGGAACATGACCCCCATGGCGGCCCCGAAATAGCCGCCGTAGACCGACACCAGGTACACGCCGGCGGCCAGCAGTACGGGGTGCCCGTGCACACCGACGCCCGAGTGCCCCCGGAGCAAGCGGCGAAGGAGAGGCTGGGCGGCGAAGAGCAGTGAGGCACCCAGGACGAGCCACGGGGCCAGGCGGCTGAAAGTGGCCGACGACGTGGTGAGAAGGAGGACCGCACCGGTGACCCCGCCCGCAACGGCGACGAGGCTGAGGCGAGCGAGGCGGTCACGCTGGTCGGCGATCTGCTCACGGAAGCCTGCCGCACCACCCAGGTAACCGGGCCAGATGCCGACGGTGTTCGTGATGTTGGCCGTCAGGGCGGGGTACCCCAGGGCCAAGAGCAGGGGAAATGAGATGAGGCTCCCCCCGCCGGCCACTCCGTTGAAGAAGCCGGCCACGACCCCCGCCGCCAGGAGGAGGACGACATGGGAGGCGCTCAGGGGTCCCACTCCGAGGATCGTCGTCGCCACGCCGGGCCAGCGTACGGGACGCACGGATATGCCCTCCCCCGGGCCCAGCCGTGCACGGTCCCGTCCAAACGTCCGTTTGGTGGTCACGAAATTTCTGCCCAAGGGCGCAAGATTCGCCCTGGCTCCCCGTTTCATTCCCAACACACAGGAGAACTCCGTGCTTAGGCGGAGACGGAAGGGGTCACGAGATGAAGAGTCGCATTCGACAGGTCGCAGCCGGAGCAGCAGTGCTCAGCGCTGTCGCCTTCATGAGCGCGGCGGGGGCCCTCCCGGCCGCGGCTGCCACAACTGGCTATAGCGCCAGCGTTACTACTCAGGGTCTGAACCTTGCTCTCTTCGGCACGGAACTGGTTGGCGGGAACTCGACTGCCTGCGTGAATCAGGGAGCCCAGACCGTCAACACGGGATCGAAGTGTGACGGCAAGGCGACTCCGTACGCCCACGCCACGGGCTCGGGCACGCTGCTGACGTCGAGCGGTCTGTACGGTGCAGCCTCTTCCACGGCGACGAGTACCCCTTCGGACGTCCCTGACGGCTCCTCGTCGAACCCGATCTGCTCGCCCCTTTCCACAGGCGGCACGCAGGGCGCAAGCGGCGTGACCATCCTGGCCGGTGCCGGCTGTGGGTGGACGGACGCGAAGATTGACGCCAACGGCAACCCGTCAGCGACCGCCACCGGCGAGGTAGCAGGACTCGACCTCAACCTGAACGGCATCCTGAGCCAGATCACCAATGCCAGTCCGGCCAAGGGAACTGCCGACCTCTGCACCCAGGCCGCGAACCAGACCATTGGTGCTCTCCTCAACACGGTCTGCCAAATCCTCGGCCCGATCGCGAGCGGAGCCGGCAGCACGCCTGTCGGAGGCCTCGTCGCCGGTGTCGAGCAAGCGCTGCAGAACCTGGACGACATCGCCAGCAAGGACCTGGGCGACGTGATCTCTCTGAAGGTCGGGCCCGCCGAGTCTTTGATCTGCCAGGGCACGGTCAACCGCGAGACAGGTATCGACCCCACCAACTCGCCCGTCTGCGACCCCTCGTCGGACGGCACGGTGACCACCTACTCCGAGGGTGACACGCTCCAGATCAACGCCCTCAACGGTGTCGGCTGCACATCATCTTCGCTGGTGACCTGCGCGACCAACGAGGCCTCGTACCTGGCCGCTCTGGTGACGAACCCGAGCACGGCGTCCAACCCCACTGCCGCACCCCTGCTGCAGGTCAACGTTGGCCCAGCACAGTGCACCGCCGTGCGGGACGCGAGCACCGGCCATTGGACCTCCACCGACTACGCCTCAGTAGTCGACGTGCACCTGAACATCCCCGGTGACCCGATCAACCTGGACATCCCCGGCACCGCCGGCACCACCCAGGAGATCGCTGCGGGAACGCCGCTGCAGAGCACGATCAGCATCGCCTCCGGAGCGTCCGCCCCGGTCGGTGACAGCGCCTCGTGCAACAGCAGTTCGGTGACGCTGAACCTGCTCCAGGGCGGTGGCGGGACGTCCCTCCCCATCACCCTTCCGGGAAGCACCTCCACGCCGGGTCAGGGCCTCATTTACGTCTCACTCGGCAACACTCAGCTGACCGCCACGAACGCCAACGCTCCGACTACGACCCCCTTGGTCACGTCGCCCAGCGTGAACGCTCCGGTCGTGCCGGCTGCACCGGTGGTGACCTCTGCGGCAACCGTGCCGAATGTCACCTCGGTCCACACCGGGGAGTTCTGGTCCGGTTCGCTGCCAATCGCCCTCATGTCGGGAATGGGACTGGCTGGTATCGTCTTGATCGCTCGGCGCCGGGTGTTCTCGGCTGTCCGTTCGCTCATGCCATTCGCCCGCCACGCGGCCTTCGGGTCGGCGGGCGGACTGCCACCGGGCCCGGCTTCCGGGACCTCCTCCGTTCCCCCTCCGGTCTCGGGGCCGGCCCGGCGGCAGCCCTAGCTCTCACGCAGAGCTGTCGCTCACACCACTCCGGCGGGTTCCGCCATGGGCCGGAGAGCATTGACACAAGGATCAACGGAGGATCTGGAGAGGGAGTGCAGGATGCAGCGGGAACCGATGCTGCGATCTGCTCGGAACGGGAAGGCGGAATCCCGTTCCGAGCAGTTGCGGCGATCTACGAGTAAGGGGCCTCAGCGCCCATGAGCAGCATTCGTTCTTCTGCGGTCACGTTCCTTGGCGTGGTGCTCTTCTTCGGAGCGATCTTCGCCGGGAGCTTCGCCATCGCCCACCAGCTTCACCAGGACCACGCCGCCCAGGTGTTGCTCCGGAGTGAGCGGGCCGCCATGGCGAAGATCGCACAGCACAGCCACGGTGCAGCGTGTCTGCTCACCGGTCAGAAGCCCGGTGAGCTCTCCGGCATCCTGACAATCCCTGCGTTGAACCTGAGCGCTCCGGTCGAGGAAGGCACCGACGACGCCGAACTCAACGTTGCCGTTGGCCACGACGCGCAGTCGGTCTGGCCCGGCGTGAACGGCGCGGCCGTCTTCCTCGCCCACGATGTGAGCTACTTCGTGCACCTCAACGCACTCAAGGCCGGTGACATCATCACCTACAAGACGGCCTGCAACACGGTCCAGTTCCAGGTGGCCGACCAGCAGATCGTGCAGGCCGGCTCACCGGTGTCGAACACCGCGGCACCGAGCCTTGTCCTCGACACATGCTGGCCACCCAATGCCTTGTTCTTCACGTCGAAGCGGCTGCTGGTGCGAGCCAATGAGGTCACCGCCGCCACCAAGGGTGCGAACCTCAGCCCTGCCGAGCAGAAGGTCGCGGCCCAGCATGATGTGAACTACACGACGACGGCGCCGGTCGCCCTGCAGGCCACCGGCCTCACCCTCGAGCAGAACGAGGCGCCGATGGGGACCATGCAGCTGGTGAACGCCTCGGTGGCCTTTTCACAGTCGCCGGGCCCGCTCAACCTCGAGGGCGCCGCTTTGGAGGCGTACTTCGGGGGGCTCCATTCGGGAGCCCAGCGCCAGGCCGCCTGGTGGTCCGGCATTGCACCTGGGGTTGCAATGCCGCCCCAACTGCTGGGTGCGGTGGTGACGGGGCATGACGCCCCCCTTGATGTCGAGATCGATTCGACCGGAGGGGTGCCGACCCAGGTGGTCCTGCGCACGACGCTGACCCTTTCGGGCGGATCCGCCCCCGGGGTGCACACCGAAACCGTCACTCTCCCAGTTCACGGGACTGTGGTGACGGTCGGAAGCTGGCAGTTCGGGTGACGAATTTCTGCAAATTGCATCGCCGGCGACCGCAAGTGCATCGTTCTCGGCCCGTTGTACATGAGCATGGCCGGGGGGACACCCGGAGAGCGCGGAGGAGGAACCAAGGATGAGTTTCGACGAGTTGTACGACGGGATGCTCCACAATGAGTTCCGCTCGGGCCCCGAGGCCGCTTCCGCTCCCCACGCCCGCCATGCAGCGAGCCGCAACCCTTCCCGCTCGCGGACGGTGGCCCTCGTCGCGTCCGGTGGAGCGGCCTGCGCAGTCGTGGGCGCCCTTCTCGGCGGCCTCGGCAGCGAGTTCGGAGTGACGCCGGCCACGGCGCACTCCCTCAACTCCTCCAGCCAGTTCGTTCCCCTCAGCACGCTGGCCAGCACGGCCTTCCGTGTCCCGACCGTTGCTGCCCTCGCGTCCCTCGCCAAGCCGGCAGCCAAGTCCTCGACCGTCACGCTCACCAGCGGCGGGGGTAACGGCGTGACCACCATCCCCACCAGCCTCAGTGGCGAGGTACAGAGCGTCGGCACGGTGACGACGGCGTCCCCTGTCACGCCGATTACGGGCACGGGCGGTAGTGGACTCCCTGCCGGTGGTGGCTCCAACGGCTCGGCCGGCGGCACGACAGCGCCCACCAACAGCACACCGACCCAGGTGCTCACCACCGGTCTCACTGGCGTGCTCTCGAACCTGACGCTCGCGCTGGGTGGCCTGGTCGGCGTGCCGTCGAACCCGTCCGCCGGCCTGACGCCCGTCATCAACCCGTTGGCGAGCGCACTCGCGGACCTCTCGAACACCCTCACCGGCCTGATCGCCGTCCTACCGGTTCCGGTTGCCACCCCGGGCCTCCCGGTCATCGCCACCGCGGCGCACGCGCCGGCCGTGACCACCGGTTCGCCGTCCGTGTACGCGCCGGGCGCACCGGCAGCTGGCGCAACGAAGGGCGTGTCGGCCCTCGCCGGACCGCTGCTCAACTCGGTGACCGCGCCGGCCAGCAGCGTCGTCGCCCCCGTCGTGTCGGCCCTCGGTTCGGCCGGCAACGGACTCCCGAGCCTGCCGACCGTTCCACTGCCCTCCCTCGGTGGTGCACCGGTCCCCAGCCTGCCGGTCTCGACCGCACCGGTTGCGGGCGCCCCGGCTCCCACGCTCCCCACGGTCGACCTGCCGGTGATCCCGGCGTCGACGACGACGCCGACATGCGTGTCCACGCCGTCGGTGGCCGTGCCGACCCCGACCATCGGCACCAAGGTGAACCTCGGTGGCGTCTCGGTGGGCGTGCAGATCGGCGGGACGACGACCGCCACGGTCTGCGCTTCCTGACCGTTGGTCAGGCTCACCTGTCTCTTACGACGCAAAGCGGGACTCACTCCCGCGGCCTTCCATGAGCATTGGCGGACCGTCCACGCTCCGTTGATCGCCGCCAGCCTCAGCGGGACCCATGTTCTGCGCTACGAGCAACACCCGCGTCCGCTGTCGGACTACTCAGGTGATGACGACCCGGGCTTCGACGGCGTCACGGTGCAGTGGTTCGAGAGCATGGACAGCTATAACGCCCACATGAGCGAGCCCGACTTCCAGGAGATCTGGAAGGACATTGAGCGCTTTCTCGACACCGACAAGCTGCACTTCGTCCTGACCGAACACCCGCACGTGGTGATGGGCGACGACGCGACCTTCCCCTTAGCCTGACGGCGGAGGGGAGGGTGCCTCCTCCCGGTGTGGCATGAGCGCGGCCACTGGCGTGCTCGCGACGGCTGGTGGCTCAGCCGCAGCCTCTTGTGGTGTAGGTGTCGGGACAGACGGTCTCGGGAGCGCGCGCAGCGTGCGCTGGGCAGGCGGGAGTTGGGCGAGTGCGTCCGTCCGGTGCCGGTCCATGGTCGCCGCGAGCTCCTGCCAGTGGCGCCCACCCACACGGGACAGCTCTTTGGGCAGCCGACGCAGGAGCTCCTCGCGTTCAACCCGATGGCGTTCGGCCACCCCTCCCATGACGAACACGGTGGACGCCGGCAGGTGCGCCTGCCCCGTGGCCAGATCGGCCAACCGCGCCGTCGCCACCTCGGCGTCCTGCACTAGGCCGAGCTGATCCTGTAACCCGGCCAGCTGCCGTGTGTAGCGGACGGTGCGGCCGCCGTACAGCTCTGCGCTGAATTCGAGCGAGTAGCGCAACCGCTTGCAGCGGATGCGCAGACGGTGGAAATCGCCCGGAACGCCGGAGCGCTTGGCCCGCTTCGCGGCCTTGACCACAGCCTTGTGGCGGGCGTCGACCAGCTCGGGCACGGCAACCACGGCGGGAAGTCTGGTGGCGGCCGACCGGCGGAGCGGTCCCTGCTGGACCATTGAGGCCATAGCCCGCACCAGGCGTTCCCAGCGCAATGAGTCGAGGGCGGCGAGCAGGTCGGCCCGCGCGGCCTCCCGCTCTCGCACGAGCAGCGCCTGCAGATCGGCGAGGGGATCGCCGGCGTCGGAGCCGAACAGGTCGCTCCACGTGGAGGCGGTCGACGACATGGAGGCGAGGGCCTCACGTTGCACATCGAGGTCGCGGACGTGCCCCAAGACGTCGGCCACCCAGCCCAGCTCCTCCCGGAAGCTGTGGGCCCGAACCGGCAGGACCTCGACGAAGAGGTCGAGCGCGGCCCGCAGACGCCGTGTGGCGACGCGCATGTCGTGCAGCTCCTCGGGATCCTCACCCAGGCGCGTACCGGGCTCCTTGACGCGCAGCACGGCCAATTGGCGGCGCAGCACCGCGTACGCAAGCCCCCCCATAGTGGAGTCAGGGGTGATGTCCGTCGGGCCGAGATCCGGTGCTCCGGGGATCACGGCGCCCAGGGCCAGCAGCCCGGCCTCGAATTTGGAGAGCGTGGCCGGCTGCAGCCCGCAGGCCTCGCGCAACTGGCGCACCACCGGACGCAGCGTGTCCACCCATTCGGGCCGGACCTCGACCTCGACGCGACGCAGCTGCATGGGTCGCTGCCCGTTGCCCACGACGATGGCAGTGTCGTCCAGCGCGATCTCGGCGACGTCGGCACCGCCGATGCGCACGGCGAAGGGACGGCGGCGGGTGCGGACGGTGAGGATTTGGCGCAACGCGTTCCGGCCGGCCACGGCATGCACGCGGCGCCCGACCGGGCCGTCGGGGCCGAGGGCGGCGACACCACCGTCCGGGAGCGGTTCGGTCACCTCGAGCCGTTGACGGAGCCCGCCCTCTTCTGACGGGTGCATGTCCTTCAGGGTGACCTCGTCGCGAGTCCCGCGCCGGCGGATGCGAACGACGAATCCGGCGCGGACCAACCGCCAGTCGTCCGTGTCGACATACGTGTCGACGAGGCGGCGCGGGGTTTTCGCCAGCGCGGTGACGGTCTGTGGCTCACCGGACGCCAGTGGAAGGGACAGTGTCGGCAGCGTTGCCAACCACCGCTCGACCGGTCGAAGGTCGAGGGCGTCGAACTGCCACTCGACCTCAATTCCCTCCGGTTCACCCGACATGCCACCAGGCTACCCCTGTGCGATTTGTCCAGTTCAGGCCACCGCGATTGCCCCGAATTCGGCAACGAACGGCGGTAAGGTGCCTGTAGTGCGACGACGGGGATCGACGATGGAACTCGGTAGCCCAGCAGAAGTGGTGCAGGCCGCCGGCGGACTCGTCGTGCGCCGTCAATCCGGGCAACTCCAGGTTGCGTTGGTCCACCGTCCAGAGCAAGCGGACTGGTCGTTCCCCAAGGGAAAGCTTGAAGCAGGCGAGACCTTTGAGAACGCGGCCCAACGCGAGGTGCTCGAGGAGACCGGGTTGGCGTGTCAGCTGCTGCGCTTCATCGGCCACACCGAGTACACCGATCGCAAGGGACGCCCCAAGGTGGTGGCGTACTGGGTGATGGCGGCGCAGGAAGGCTCGTTCACCCTCAACGAGGAAGTCGACGAGCTTCGCTGGCTCGATCTCGGCCGCGCGGCACGTCTCCTGACCTATGAGCGGGACCGGGAGCTCCTGGCCGTCGTGACGGCCGCCGATCAGGTCGAGCCCCTCGTCTAGGCCTCACCCAGGCGTGGGCCGGTGTTTGAAAGGTCCACTGGCGGGGAAAGAAATCTGAGCGATCGTCCGCCTGATCGCCAACTGCCGGAATCGAGTGCCCCAGCCGACTTCTCCAGGACCCCTTCCGCCAGGGGACTGTGATCCAAGTGCCTCTGCGTCGGCTGGGGCGCTGCCGGCCCGCTGACCCACGGCCTCTCGTTTCGCGTCCGCTGCGCTCTGCCGTTTCCAAGTTCTGACACACTGCGGGGATGCCGCCGGCCACGTCAGTGCCGATCGGCGGGAGGGTCCAGCCCCCCTTCGACGCCGTCGCGGCCGCCTTCGCCGAGAACTTCACCCAGCGCGACGAGTTGGGGGCGTCGCTCTGCATCGTGGTGGACGGCACCGTCATGGTCGATCTGTGGGGAGGCTGGCAGGACGCCGACCGCGTGACGCGGTGGGAGCGTGACACGCTGATCAACGTCTTCTCCGTCGGCAAGGCGGCCACTGCCGTGTGCGTGGCCCGCCTCGTGGGCGAGGGGCGGCTCTCGTTCGACGAGCCGGTGGTCCGGACGTGGCCGGAGTTCGCAGCGGGCGGCAAGTCGGCCATCACCGTGCGCCAGCTTCTGAGCCATCAGGCCGGGCTCCCGGCGATCCGGGAGGTCATACCGACCGAGACCATCTTCAATTGGGAAACCATGTGCGCGACGTTGGCCGCGCACGAGCCGTGGTGGGACCCGGGCACCGCGCACGGGTACCACGTCAACACGTTCGGGTTCCTGGCCGGTGAAGTGATCCGCCGGGCGTCGGGCATGTCGCCGGGCACCTACTTCCGGCGGGAGGTTGCGGGACGGATTGACGCCGACTTCTTCATCGGCCTGCCTGTCGCTGAGCTGCACCGGGTGGGCGACTACATCGGAATGCCCGCCCGGCCCGCCGTTGACCCGACCGCGTTGGATGCGACGCAGGTGATGGAACTGCACGCCTACTTCAACCCACCGGAACTCTCGGGCTCCGGGGTCGTCAACACGACGAGATGGCGAACCGCGGAACTGCCCTCCACCAACGGGCACGCCACCGCGCGCGGCATTGCCCGCCTGTTCGAGGCGCTCGCCGCCGGGGGCACTCTGTCGGGCGTCGACGTTGTCGCACAAGGAGCGCTGGCCGAGGCCGCGCAGGAACAGGTTTACGGCGAGGATCTCGTGCTGCACCGGCCCTCCCGCTTCGGTATCGGCTTCCAGCTGACCCAGGCGGAACGTCCGCTGGGTCCCAATCCCGCGAGCTTCGGGCATTTCGGGGCAGGTGGCTCGCTCGGCTTCTGCGACCCCGACGCCAACCTCGCCTTCGGCTACGCCATCAACACCATGGGCCCGCGGTGGCAGAACCCGCGCAACGCGGCCCTGATCGAGGCCTGTTACAGCTGCCTGTGACCCGCCGGGTGCAGCCTCAGCGGATGGGCCCGAGCGCAGCCACAATGCGCTGCATGCCCTCTTGCCACGGAATTTCGGTGCGGCCGAGGACCGCATGCATCCTCGTCACGTCCGGCCACAGCGGCCAAGGGGCGGCGGGGTCGTAGCGGATACGGGCCGGACGGCCGACCAGCTCGCCGAGGTAGCCGCAGTAGTCCTCGGCGCTCACCGTCTCACTCCCCGCGTAGTTGACCACGGTCGGCTCGAGCGACGCGACCTCCAGGGCTCGCACCCCGAGGCGGACGTAGTCGTCCTCGAAAATGGGGTTGTAGTTGTTGGGAGCGTCCGGGTGGAGGATGACGTCCTTGCCGGCAGCAATTCTCCGGAGCCGGTCGACGGGCGCCCCTCCCTCGGGGCCGTAGGTCGAGAAGATCCGGATGATGGTGAGCGGCACTGCATGTTCGGCGGCGGCGTACCGCACCACGGCCTCACCGGCGATTTTGGAGAGGCTGTAGGCGCCCAGATGAACGCCCGGCGGGTCGTCCTCACGGAGTGGCTGCTGGCCCTGGTAGGCGTAGGCCGATCCGGTCGAGCAGTAGACGAACCCGCTCGCCCCGGCACACGCCGACACCAGCCGGCCGGAGGCCTGGGCGTTCGTCTCGAACGACTGCTGCCAATCCGACGGCGCGTCGCGACCCACGCGGGCCGCCGCATGGAAGACGTGGGTGATCCCTTCGGGCAGGTCGGCCATGTCGAAGGTGGCAATGTCGCCGATCAGGGGTGTGATGCCGGCCTCGGTGAGGCGACCCACGTCGCGATCGCCCCGGCACCGAGCCAGGCCGAACACCTCGTGACGGCCGGCGAGCCATCGGGCGATAGGGAAGCCGATGCGCCCGGTGGCGCCAGTGACGAGCACCCTCCACCGCTCCGGCCCTCCTGTTCCTCCTGCTGTCATGGCGTCTCATCCTAGGGAGTCTGCAACCACGGCTGCCCGGATCAGTCAGGCGGTGCGCCCAGGTGTGAGGGTTGCCGGTTGAAGGTCGCCGGGCGCAATCGCCGGCCGACACCCGCGCGTCGGCTACATGAAGATTTGCTTTCGCATGTGTGAGATGCCCGCGCGCGGGGTAGGGGCCACCGCTTGGCGGTAGAGACTGCCGGCAGGCGAACGAGAGGCACAGCAATGCAGCGAATGAGCGGAATCGATCCGATGTTCATCTACTCCGAGACGGCGGCGTCACCGATGGAGGTGGCCTACGCGTGCGTGTTCGATCCGGCAACCGCCCATGCCGGGTACTCGTTCGAGGCCGTCCGTGACCACTTGACACGTCGGCTGCCGGGACTGGCTCCTTTCCGCCGCCGGTTGATGTCCGTGCCGATGGGACTCGATCACCCGCGATGGGTGGACGATCCCGACTTCGACCTCGACAACCACCTCCATCGCGACGGTCTGCCCTCGCCGGGGGAAGAAGCGGGGCTGCAGGACCTGGCGGCCGACATCATGGGCCGCAAGCTGGACCCCGATATCCCGCCATGGGAGATGCACATTGTGGAGGGCCTGCGTGACGGCAAAATCGGCGTCATTTCAAAGGTGCACCACGCCGTCATTGACGGCGTCTCGGGATCAGCCATCCTGGCGCAACTGCTGGACCCCACACCCGAAGCAGACCCCGCCCGGGATCAGGAGGACGTGTGGCAACCCGCGCCGGCGCCCTCGCGGGTCCGGCTCGTGACCGAAGCCCTGCCCGATCTGCTCTCCAATCCGGTCCGCATGGTCCGCGCCGGCCAGGAGGTCGGGCGGACAGCGTTGCGCGTGGCTCGCCACGTCGCCAGCCGAGGGACGTCCGCCCTCTCCATACCGCTCGGCGCTCCGGCGCAGTTCGCCGCTCCACTGGGCGCCGGGCGGCGGGTCTCGTTCGCGCACTTGAACTTGGAGGACGTCCTCACGCTCCGGGACTACGCGGACGTCACCGTCAACGACGTCGTGCTCGCGGTGTGCTCCGGCGCGCTGCGCACCTACCTCGCCGAGCACGGCCGCGAGACTGCGAGCCCCCTGGTGGCGGTCGTGCCGGTGTCGGTGCGCGAGCACTCCGAGCGTCATGCGATGGGCAACCGGCTCTCGGCCATGTTCGTCCCACTGGCCAGCGACCAGGAGCGGCCCCTGGACAGGCTCCGGACTATCGCCCTCACCTCCAAGTCCACCAAGGCCCAGGAGCGTGCCGTCGGGTACAGCACGCTGGCGGCAGCCGTAGCCCAAGCGTTCCCGCCGGTCCTGGCTCGTCCGGCCCTCCGCCTCGGCGCGCAAATCGGCGCCGTGCGGCGACTCCGCCCGGGGAACCTGGTCATTTCGAACGTGCCCGGCCCCAAGTTCCCGCTGTTTTTCGCCGGCATGCGGATGCTCAGCGTGTACCCCCTCGGGCCCGTGATTGACGGGGTCGCCCTGAACATCACGGTGCAGAGCTACGTCGACTCGCTGTTCGTCGGGCTGAACGCCTGCCCCAAAGTCGTCCCCGACACCGACTCCCTGGCGCGGCTGGTGGAGGAGGAACTCACAATCTTGACCAAGGCGGCGCAGAACGACAGCCAGCTGAGCCACGCCCGCGAAGCGGGCAGCGTCCTCACCGGGCCGCCGCCTGAGGTCCGGCCTCTTTCACTGCGGGTGCCCGAGTCGACGACCGAGCAGGACGCGTTCCTCTGTGGCCCCCGCGCACTCGCGTTCGGCGTGCCCTGCCTGCAATAGCGGGCTGCCGTCCGACGATCGCCGGAAGCTAGTTCTACGGCTGCGCCTCGCGCACGAAGTCCGCGATGTAGTCCAGGACGTCGAGCGTCGTCTCCCAGCCGAGTTCTTCGCGGGCCTTGTCGGGGGCGTCACCTGACTCAATGCGTCCCGGGCGGCCGTCAACCATCTCAATCGGGTCGCCGAAGGCCTCGGCGATCTCGAGGATGGAGTGGGCCTTGGTGTTGGCCAGGGCGTAGCCGTCACCGTGCCCTTTCTCGCCCGTCAGGATGATGCCGCGCGCCAGGTCCTTGACGTAGGTGAAGTTGCGTTTCTGCGTGCCGGGTCGCACCACGAGCAGGGGTTCGCCGAGAGCATGGGCGCGCTCGAACTTCGCGATCAGGGTCGCGTAGGGGCCCACTCCTGTCTCGCGCGGCCCGAAGGCGTTGTAGAAGTAGCAGATGGCGAACGGCAGGTCATACCAGCGCCCGTAGTTCGTGATCAGTTCGACGTTGGTGGCCTTGCTGAAGGCGTAGGGACTCTGGTGGCGGCCGTCACCCTCAATGGCGAAGCGCGTACTGCTGCCGGCGTACACGAGCTTGCCCACGCAGCGTTGCCGGCAGAACTCGGCCACGGCGAAGGTCCCGACGATGTTCATGTCCCAGACGAGGTCGATCTCCTCGAACGACGGGGCTATCCGGCCGTACTCGCCCAGGTGGTACACGATGTCGACGTGCTCGGGCACGAGTGCGGCAATGTCCCGCGTGTGCCCCTCCCGGTACTCGGTTCCTTCGACGTGGTTCTCCCTCCGGCCGTTGAAGTAGTTGTCGAGGGAAATGACCCGGTTGGCCGGGTCGGACACGAGCTGCTCCACCACATGGGAACCCACGTGCCCGGCTCCGCCGGTCACCAGCACCACGTTCTGCTTGTCGTCGCCCAAGGTCCCTGCCCACTCGCCCGATTGGTCGTCCGGAATACTAAGGGGCCAGGACCAGCCCCCCAGTTCGGCCGGCCCGAGCCGGGAGCCTGACCTCCCGGCGGGTGATCGACGATCGTCAGAAGGGACCCGACAGCTCCCCGAGGGCACTCGTGAGGCGGAGGTTCTCGCTGTAGTCCACCGGGCAGGCGATGACCGAGACGCCGTCGGCACCGAGCGCCTCCCGGAGCACCGGCCCGAGCTCGGCTGCCGCCCCGATCCGGTAGCCCCGTGCGCCGAAGCTTTCGGCGTAGGCGACGAAGTCAGGGTTGGAGAAGCCGACCGAGGTGTGATGCCCGAGCTGCAGGTCCATCTTCCAGCCGATCAGCCCGAAGGCGTCGTCCTGCCAGATGAGCACCGTCAGGGGGACGTCCTCGCGGAGTGCGGTCTCGATCTCCTGTGAGTGCATGAGGAAGGCGCCGTCGCCCATGGCAGCCAGCACGCGGCGACCGGGTGCGGCCAAGGCTGCCCCGATGGCGCCGGGCAGGGCGAAGGCCATGGTTGAGAGCCCGTTGGAGATGAGGCACGTGTTCGGCTCGTACGTGGGATAGAGGCGGGCCATCCACATCTTGACCGCCCCGGTGTCGGCCAGGACGATGTCGGATCGGTCGAGCGCGGCCCTGGTCTCCGCCACCACCCGCTGCGGCTTGAGGGGGAAGCTGTCGTCAGCGGCGCCGCGGGCCAACTCCTCCGCCAGCAACTGTCTGATCCGCTCACCGCTCGAGCCCTGGTCGAAGTGCCGGGAGGTGGCATCGGCCAGGGCATCCAGGGTCCTCCCGATGTCCGCCTGAATGCCGACGTCGACGTCGTAGTGCGCATCGACCTCCGCGGGGACGCGGCTCAGGTGGATGATGCGCTTGTCGCCTCCCGGGTTGATGCGTACCGGATCGAACTCCTGGAGCTCGTAGCCGACGCTGATGATGACATCGGCGTCGTCAAACCCGAAATTGACATAGTCGCGGCTCATGAACCCGACCGCGCCGAGCGAGTGCGGGTGGTCGTCGGGGAACACGCCCTTGCCGTGGAAGGTGGTCGCCACCGGGAGGCCCAGCTGCTCGGAGAATCGGCGCAACGCATCGGCCGCCCCGGAACGGGACGCACCGTGGCCGGCCAGGACGATCGGCCGGGAGCTGGCGTCCAGCACGGCCGCCGCCCGCGCAATCTGCGCGGGCGAAGGCTCGTCGGGTCGCGGAGTGTTGACGTCGAGCGGCCTGAGCTGTGCCGGCACGAGGGCGTCCTCAATGTCCTCGGGTATGCCCAGGTAGACGGCACCGGGCCGCTCGGTCTGTGCCAGCTTGAAGGCTTTGCGCACCATTTCGGGAACCGACCCCGGCGTGAGCACCAGGTCGGCCCACTTGGTGACGGGGGAGAACATCGACACCAGATCCACACTCTGGTGCGACTCCTTGTAGATCCGGTTCAGTCCCACCTGCGCCGAGAGCGCCACCAACGGAGTGCTGTTGGTCGTGGCGTCAGCCGTCCCGAGCAGGAGGTTGATCGCGCCCGGTCCCAATGTCGCGGAGCACACGCCGGCACGGCCGGTGAGGCGGCCGAAGATCTCGGCCATGAACGATGCCGCCTGCTCGTGGCGCACGAGGATGTAACGGATGGACGACGAGGCCAGAGCATCGGTGAAGTAGATGTTCTCTTCACCGGGGATGCCGAACACGCACGTGACACCCTCGTTCTCCAGGCAGCCGACGAGGAGTTCGGCGACCCGCCGTTGATCCTCAGCCACAGGTTGGAGCGTACTCAGAGCGTGAGCGGATATGTGCAGCTCCCTGGACGAGTGTGCGATCTCGGTCGATCGCCTGTGCCCCGGCCGAGCCATGCATGTTTTCAGAAAAGGTTCGGTCCGGTCCTGACCAGCCTGGGCGGCTTGCCGACGCAACCGAACACCGAACCTTTTTTGCATAGGGACCTGCGGATGGAGGCGGGATCCACAAACACCGTGCTTATCGGCACGTCCTATCCGCTCGGGCACTCACGTCGCAAGGCCGGAACTCGGGTCCTAGGATTTGTGCGTGCCCTCCCAGAACGGCGGTGAAGCGGTGACCGGGGAGCCGGAGCCGGAGCCGGAGCCGGAGCCGGAGCCGGAGCCGGAGCCGGAGCCGGAGCCGGAGCCGGGGATCGACCCGGTGCAGGAGTCCGACGAGGAGTCCTTCCCGGCCAGTGATCCACCCTCGTCGTGGTCGGGTGCCGACCCCGAGCCTGAAGAGAGTTGACCCGCTACTGCAAGTAGCCCTCGACGGTGTCCACCGAGCGGGTGCGGGCATCGTTCGGATTGGCGCCGACCTTGCGCTTGGCTCGCCGTTGACGGAGTACATCCCAGAGCTGGTCGAGCGTGGCCTGCATGCTCTGGAGCTGTCGCTGCTCGTCCTCGCTGAGACCCTCACCTACATGGGCCTCTTCGAGGCGCTGCTCCTCGGCGGCCAATTCGTTAATGCGGCTGATGATGTCCTGGTCGTCCATGGCTCCAGGTTACGGCGGGACGCCGGATCCGGTGACGGCGCCGGTCAGACCGCGGCGCCGGATCGGGCAATCGCGCTGTCGTCGGTGCCGAGATACGAGGCGATGACGGCCGAGTGCGCCAGGACGTCCGCGGGGAGACCCTCGGCAATGACGGCGCCCAGTTCCAGCGCGACCAGGCGGTCGCACAGCCCGCTCAGCATGGGCATGTCGTGCTCAATGATCAGCATGGAGCACCCCGTCTGCTCGCCCACCCGCCGTAGAAGCGGACCGAGCGCCTCGGTCTCCTTCTGGGCGATGCCGCCGGACGGCTCGTCGAGCATCAGCATCGACGGGTCCTGCGCCATGATGCACGCCAGGTCGACGATCCGCCGGGTGCCGGTGGAGAGCTCCATGGTCAGCTTCTCGGCGTAGGCGCCGAGGCCCATCATCTCAACGAGCTTGTCCACGACGGCCACCGCCGCCAGCTCCGACTCGAACGAGGCTGGCAGCTGCAGGGCCGCGGCGAACATGTCTCGGCTCTCAAGGTGCCGCTCGCGGGCGACCATGATGGTCTCGGCCACGGTGAGCGACGGGTACAGGAGCGCATCCTGGAACGAGCGTCCCAGCCCGTCGAGGGCCCGCATGGCGGGGGGCAGCTCGGTCATGTCCTGACCGTGGAGCATTATGCGGCCGCGGTCGATCTGCAGGAAGCCCGAGATGCAGTCCATCAGGGTGGTCTTGCCGGCACCGTTGTGGCCGATGAGACCGACGATCTCCCCCGGCAGGACCTTCAGGCTCACGTTGTCGACGGCCGAAATGCCGCCGAAGCTCTTGGCGACCCCACGGCACTCGAGGACGGGCCGGGCCGTCGGGTCCACCCGGGTGACCTGGAACTCGGGGTGGGGCTCCTTGCCCCAGTCCTCGGCGTGGGCATCGGCCTGTCCGCCGTTGGCCTGCGGGGGAGTGGCCGAACCGTCGAGCGCCGATGCCCCGGCGATGAAGACCGAACGCAGGATGTCCGGCCGCTCGAGTAGCTGCTGGGTCGGGCCTTCGAAACGGACCTCACCCTTCTCCATGAAAGCGGCCCTCTTGGCGAGGTTCAGCGCGACGTTCACGGACTGCTCCACGATCACCACTGTGGCGCCGTTGTGGTGTACCTCCTTGACCACCTCGAGCAATTGCCCCACGACCGTCGGCGCCAGTCCGAGCGACAGCTCGTCAATCATGATGAGCTCGGGGCGTGTCATCAGAGCGGAGCCCAGGGCCAGCATTTGCTGCTCTCCACCGGAGAGGTTCCCGGCCATTTGGCTGTAGCGCTCGGCGAGGATGGGGAACAGGGCTAACACCTCTTCGCGGGCCACTTCGGTCCGCTCGGGGTCGTCGCGGATCAGCCAGGCACCCATCTTCAGGTTCTCCGCCACCGTGAGCGTGGGGAAGACGCCCTTGCCACCGGGCATGAGCGATATGCCGCGTCGCGCCGTCGCGTCCGCGGCGAGCTTGGTGATGTCCTCCCCTTTGAAGACCACCGAGCCGCGCTTGGGACGGACGAGTCCGCAGATGCCTTTAAGGAGCGTCGACTTGCCGGCCCCGTTGGTGCCGAGCAGTGCGACCAGCTCGTTCTTCTCGACGTTGAAGTCCACCCCGAAGAGGATCTGCACCGAGCCGTAAGCCATGTCGATGCCCGAGCAGGTGAGGAGCATGCTGTCGTCCTCTGGACCGGCGCCGGTCGTGTCCACGCTGGCGCTGCTCTCGAGTGAGGTGGTGCTCACCCGCCCACCCCCACACGCTCCGTCTCGCGGGGCCCGCCCTGCGACCCGTTGCCCGACGCCAGGGTGGTCAGCAGGTCCTCCTGCGGAGGGGCGCCCTCCGCGCCGCCCCGCCGTTTGTCGGCGACGAGGCTCGGGACGAGGATGCCGCGCCGGTTGGCCACCACCCGCAGGAGGCGGTCACGGGCGCCGTAGACGAATTGCCCGAGCCCACCGGGGAAGAACTGGAGCACGGTCAGCATGGCGGCACCGCTGATCGCCTGGTGGATCTGGCCGAGCGCGGTGATGGACTCGAGGAACTTGAACGTCAGGATGCCGATGAGCACACCCGTCACCGAGCCCAGGCCACCGATGACCGAGTAGCCGAAGACGGTGATGCTGTCGACCGGCGGGAAGCTCCCGGGGTTCAGCGCTTGGAGGATCTGCACGTCGAGCGCACCGGCCACGCCGGCGATCATCCCGGCCGTGGCGAAGCCGGCCAGCTTTATGCGCGTCGTCGAAATGCTGGCCGACGAGGCGGCCCGCTCGTTGTCCTTGGTGGCGATGAGCACGCGGCCCGCCCGAGCCTTGCGCAGGCCCATAGTGGCGAGGATCGCCAGAGCGAGGGCACCGAGGCAGACGAGGTACATGTCGTACTCGTTGTTGAGGTCGAAGCGCTGCAGGAACAGCGGCCTCGGCACACCGTTGATCGGGATGAATTGCGGGAAGCTGGCCTGGTTGAGGAAGTACTGGTCGAGCGCCACGGCGAGGGCCAGCGTCGTCACCGCCAGGTACAGACCGGTGATGCGCAGGGCTGGCAGGCCGACGAGCAACGCGACTACCGCACCAGTGCCGGCCGCCGCGGCCATGACGAGGAAGAAGTCGCTGTTGAGGTGGGCCACCATGTTGCCGCTCACCACGCCGGCGACGCCCGCGATGCCAAACTGGCCCAGGCTGATCTGACCGCTCCACCCGGTCAGGACGACCAGGGATACGCCGACCATCGCCCAGATGATGGCGAAGGCGGCCAGCAGCTGATCCGATGCACTCCAACCGTGTGGCACCCAAATGAAGGCCAGCGCGAGCGCAGCCACGATCACCCGACGAGTCCACATGACTTCGGGAAGTCCGCGCAGTTCGAGTGGGATCGGCTTGAGGGCGGCGACGGCCGACCACGACGACGTGTCCGACTCCTTGGCGCGGGAGATCTTCTTCGTCTGTGCAAGCAGGGCCACCACGATCAAGCCGAGGTAGATGGCGTAAATGATGGCGGGGTTCCCCGTGGTGTTCCACCGGACGAGCGCCTCCATGATGCCCACCCCGATGCCGGCCCCGAAGGCGAGCGGGAGAGACTCCATCCTCGCCACCACCGCGATGGTGAGGATGGGCAGGAAGGAGATCGGCCAGTTGGTTGCCAGGTCGGGCTTCACCCCTTCAAACGGGGCCGAGAGCATGTAGGTCAGGACGGCCAGCGAGCCGGCGATCGCCCAGACGATCGTCGAGAGTCGACGCACCGGGATGCCAAGCGTGAGGGCCCGGTCGTTGTTCTCGGCGGCCGCCCGCACGGCAATCCCGGCGTTGGTCCGCAACAGGAACCACGCCAGAAACGCGATGACGAGCGGCACAACCGCCACAGCCAGGATCTCCGCGCTGTGGAACGTGTAGACGTCAATCGTCAGTGACACGTTGAACGGCGGCGAGAATGCCCCGACCAGCGCGGTGAAGCCCTCGTGATTGGACCCGATCAGTTCGAGCGCGCCGAGTACCTGCGCCAGCCCGATGCTGGCCACGAGAAGCACGAGCCGCGGCCGGTTGCGGAACCAGCGGAAGACGGAGAACTCGATGTAGGCCCCCAGCAAGCCACCCACAATGACGGCACACGGCAGGGCGATCCAGTAGTTGAGCCCGTGGACCTTCACCAGCCCGACCGCCAGCACGCCCACCAGGCTGCCGAGCGCTCCCTGGGAGAAGTTGATGAACCGGTTGGCCCGGTAGACCAGGATCAGCCCCATGGCTCCCAGCGAGTAGACGGAGCCGTAGACGACCCCTTCGAGAATGATCCCGATGGGCGCGTGCCGGTGGACCCAGCCGTGCGCGCCGGTAATGAGCAGCGCGACGACATAGACGACGGCGATACCGACGATCGCCACGGCGGCGCGCGCCCACGGGGGCAGCGATTCCAAGCGTGGCACCCGCGCCACGAGGGCGTTCACGAGGAGGGGATGGGGCAGCCTGGTGGCCCCTTCGGGACGGTATCGGCCGTCCACCGTTGGTTCGAGGTCTGCGTGTACGCCCCCTGTTTGCCGTTGAAGGGCGAAACGGTATTCGGGTTCCAGCACACTTCACGGAAGTCGTTGGGGATGGTGTGCTGTGTCGAGCTGAAGCCCCACATGCCGGCAGGCCCGAGGCGTGGCGGATAGGCGTACATGCCCGCCTGGTAACTGGCGGCGGTCAGGTTGGGCCCGGCCATCTGAATACCGATCGCCAACATGTCCAACTGCTGGTAGATGTTGTTCACGAAGAACGCGGGACCCTGGCCGTTGCAGAGGGTCGGAGCCTCCTTGCATCCGGCCTCGTAGGCCGCGTAGCCGATGGTCTGTGTATACGGGACCGTCGCCAAGTTCGGACTGATACCGATGGCATGTTGGTAGAAGCTCTGGTTGTAGAGCTGACCCACGTAGTCCTGGTCGACCAGCGCGGCGCCGATCTCCACGAACTCGGGCAGGTAACTCTGCTGGGCGGCCTGCCCCGACAAGTACACCGGGAAAATCGGGTCACATCCGCAGATGATGGTGGTGAACCCTTGCGCCTTGAGCTGGGCCACGAGGTTCGCCGCCTGCTGGGACTCGGTGCCGAGGTCGAGGGAGTACTGGAATCCCGTCACCTGGCAACCGTGGGCTCCCATGATCTGCTGGAAGACCTGCCCGGACACCTGGTACAGCTCGTTCTCCGGCACAATGCTGGCGAACTTGCGCCCGGTGCCCTTGAGGCTCCCGCCCGCATACGTCGCCGGCGATCCAGCCGGGCAGAGCTTTTGCACCGCATAGTTGGCGACCGCGGTAGCCAGGTCGGTGCCGTCGGTGGCGAGCGACCAGTCGTACGGCGCGTGCTGCTCGTGCCAGTAGTTCGGCATGTACGGATCGCCGAAGCCCATGATCCCGTCGTGCCACAGGGCCGTGGCGTAGGGCTCGGACTCGGCCGTGATGTCGGCGAAGGACCCGAGGGACTGTGCCGTCTTGGCGTCGACCTCGGCGTTGGCCTGCCCGTAGCCCTGCAGCTCGTTGGCCAGCGAACCCTGTCCTGTGTAGTACTTGATGTTCATCTTGCGGCCGTAGAACTGGAAGTGCGAGTTGAAGTACTCGGCCAGGACGTTCAGTGTGCGCTGGTTGTCGGCGTTGGTGTCCTGCAGTTGCGCCCCGGCCAGGGTGGCGAGGGTCTGCTGGAAGCTCTGGTCGGTGGTCAGCCGCGCCGCAACCGTGATGCTGTTGGCGCTGACCCCGGTGGCGGTGACGCCGCCGTTGCTCCCCGAGAACTGCTCACAGGGGGGCGAGTAGGGGTCACCGGGGACCTGGAGGGACTGCCCGTTGCAGGCGACGACCTTGCCGGGGATGGTGACCGTCTTCCCCGCGGTGCCGCCCGACGTGGCGCCGCTCGTCGCGGGGCCGGCCGCCGTCGTCGATGTGCCGGTTCCCCCCGGTGCGGCTGTCGTCGTCGTCGAGTTGTTGACGGTGGCCGTCGAACCGGCACCTGATGGACCGCCCGACGACGTGTTGGACGTTGCGGGCACCTTGCTCGGAACCAGGATGGCGACGAGCGCGACCACGAGAATGAGCACCGCCGCCGGGGCGTACCCGCGTAACAGGCGATGCGCGACCGGGAAGGACCCCGCCGGGGGCTTGTGGACGCCGTTGTCCGGGGCGATCGGGTTCGTCACGTGGTTATTCCTCCAAGGGGATGGCTCGACGCTGCAATCTGCGCATCATGCGCCGGTCGCCTTCAATCAACAGCAACAAGAGCGCAAGGCCACCCAGGCCGGCGGCGAGGAGCGGCCCTCCCGACGTGAAGCCGGCCGGCTTCGCTCCTCCGAGGGATTCGCGGACCGGCGCCTGGGGAGCGGGCGGGGTCGTGGTCGGTGTGGTCGCGGGGCCTGCTGTCGACCCGCCCAGATCTCCGAGTGACGGCGCCGAGAGCGCACCCGACGTGTCGGTCGAGCCGAGTGTGCCCGGGATGAACTGCGTGGAGCCCGGGGAAGAGAGGTCACCGACACCGAGCGGGGTCAGGTTGAAGTCGTTGGCGGCCAGAGGGCCGCTGCTGGCGTTGACCCCACCGATTGAAGCGCTGAAGAACCCGCCGCCGTCGAAGGCGGCCAGGGTCACGTCGGCCACCGTGATGGGGGTGTCGCTCTGGCACAGCGCACTCGCCAGCTGCTGTCCGGGCGCCGTCTTCTCGGCGGCGCCGAGCGACGAGAGCGGCGGGTTGTCGGCGGCGAAGCCGTTCTCGAGACCATTGGCTACTTGGTAGTAGAAGGGCTGTACGCCGTTGAGGGCCGGGTCGATGAGCGAGTCCCTCAGCGTGTTGGGGACCACCTGGAGCACGAGGGGCGACACGGTGAGCACACCGCCCTGGGTGCTCACCTGTGGTAGCTGCAGCTGAATCCCGATGGTGCCGAGGACCGCGTTGACCGCTGTCTGCACCGCACTGATGTCGGGCGTCGTCGGCAGCGCCTTCCCGCTCAACACGACCTGACCGATGGAGAACGTGCCCGATGGCTGCGCCGAGGACCCAGTCGGGTAGACGGCCTGCCACTGCAGTCCGTTGAGCACGACCATATTGCCCCCGATGCTCAGTGACCCGATGGTCGACGAGGCACCCGAGCCGGTGATGCCGTTGTTGATGCCGGACCAGCTGCTCGAATGCAAGCCCGACACGGCGAGCGCGCTCCCCGGCGCGGCAAACGGCCCGGCGTAGGTGGTGTCGCTCTGGCTGAAGGGAATGGCGGCCGCCAGGACGTGCTCGGTGGAGAAGTCTGTCGATTGGCTGGGCCCTTGTGATTCTCCGGCGGCGGCCCCGGGGTTCCCCGATTCGGCGATCAACGGGTCCGGCACCAGACCGACCACCGTGGGATTGGGCGGTGAGCCGCAGTTATCGCCCTTCATCGACTCTCCCACGGCGCCGAGGTCGATACCCTCGGACTGCGCCCGCGAGAACGTGTCGGTGTTGCCGGCGATCGCCACGCCCATGATGGCGCCGACGGCCAGCGACCCTTCGTGCGGGGTGATCTGCAGGGACTGCGCGTACGCGCTGCCCTGGAAAGGCCCGGAATCGGCCCGGGCGACGCCCGAGTCTCCAAAGCCGACGATGCCGCTCACAATGAGTGCGGACGATGCCGCCCCCAGCCCCAACCGGACCACCAGGCGGCGTCCCCTATGCGGGAGCCTCAATTCACGATGATTTCCCCCAAGCCTGCTTTGCATCGAACCTCCGACGACACTCGAGGTGCGACTGCGGACCCCCCGCGCGCGCCTTTTCTCACGGATGAGGACATCCCGTCACCCGTGGGGGGCACCCAACCCCCCTTCACTTGGTGGAACGTACCAGCCCCCGAATACTCACACATTCTGATTCCCTGTTGCTCCGGAGACTATGCGCGCCCAGTCTCTGTAGGGGTGTCGAGCCTGCTCGGCAAGGTGAAAGGACGGCCAGACCGATGGTGGAATTCCTGCCGCTCGCTGGGGTATCGATCAAGCGCTTGATCGGTTGTGCGAACCCACTATAGTGGGTATCACAGAAAACATTCGGCCCCCATGCAGAGCACTACAGGTTGGAAAGGACCGATGCGGCCACCCTCCTGACGCGTGTGGCGTCCGAAATGACGTCGATCTCGACGATCTTGCCCTCGGCGACGGTGAAGGCCATGACCGCGTACGGGCGACCACGGATGGTGATCACGACGCCCGCTGCGCCGTTGATCAAAGCCGGATGCAGCTCTGCGGCCGGGTTCGCCCCCAGTTTCGCTTGCGCGGCAACGGCCTCGGCACCGCGGACGATCGTTGATCTCTTGGGCCGGCTCGGGCTGAAATCGGCACGGAGCACGACGTCTGGGTGCAGCAGCGAGACCAGTGCATCGAACTCGCCGGCACGCGCCGCAGTAAAGAAGGCATCCACCACGAGACGCTGACGAGCGACGTCACGCTCGGGGGCCGAAACCTCGGCGCCCTGAATGCGACGACGAGCTCGACTGGCGAGTTGCCTGGTTGCTTCCGGTGTTCGGTCCACCATGGGGGCGATCTCCTCAAACGGCAGCTCGAACATGTCGTGGAGGACGAAAGCGAGGCGCTCGGCGGGAGCAAGTGTGTCGAGCACGATCTGAAGGGCGAGACCGACGGAGTCGGCCAGGAGGGCCTCCTTTTCGGGGTCATGATCTCCCTCGCGGCTGATGATCGGATCGGGGACGTAGACGTCGAGGGACTCCTCGCGCCGCCTGTTTCGAGAGCGCAGCATGTTGAGGCAGACGCGAGCCACGATCGTCGTCAACCACGCCCGGAGGTTGTTGACGTCGTCCGCCCCCGCGCGGCTGACGCGCTCCCAGGCGTCCTGGACCGCGTCATTGGCCTCGGGGAGGGAGCCCAGCATCCGGTAGGCCACCGCCTGGAGGTGCGGTCGTTGTTCCTCAAAGCGCTCGGCTAACCACTCGGTGTCGTCCATCGTCGCCGTCCTTGCGTCGTTGGTCTCACCACATTGACCCCGGAGAGGCGCTCAACGTGACAGCAACGAAGCCCGAGTGGCCGGAAGCTTCGAGCCGCCGTGTCACACCAGCGCTCTCCCACGTGTCATGTACCCAGACGTTGATCATTCCAAGAGAGGAGACCCGCATGGAAACGTACCTTCCCCCCATTGAGAAGCCGCGTGGCCTGGTCATGAAGTTGGTGTACGCCCTCAGCCGGCGCCAGATCGGCAAGGTTGTGACGCCACTGACCGTCTTCTCAGCTCGTATGCCCGCCGCCTTCGGGACTTTCTACGGCAAGGTGTCGAAGCTGGACAAGAAGCTCGAGTTGGCTTCGCCACTCGCCGTGCTCGTCCGCGAGCAGGTGGCGACGCTCAATACGTGCCTGTTCTGCATGGACGCGGCCAGGTACTTCGCGACGAAGGAGGAGATCGGCGACCTGGCTCGTTTCGACGCGCTGCCCGACTACCGGAACAGCCCGCTGTTCAGCGAGGCCGAGCGGGCGGCACTCGACTACGCGACCGAGTTGACCAGGGACAAGATGGTCAATCTCGGGACGTTCGCCCGCCTGCGGGAGCACTACTCCGAGCGCCAGATCTGCGACATCGTGTGGCTGGTGGCCAGCGAGCACGTCTACAACATGACCAATGTCGGCCTTGGTATCGGCTCCGACGGTCTCTGCGACCTGACCCTTCAGCACGCATAGCGGGACGGGAACGCACCTGGCCAGGCCATGAGCCTGGAGATCACACGCTTCCCCGCTCACGTAGGCTGTCCCGGTCGGAGTTTCTTGAGAATGGGCGCGCTGGATCTGAGGCCAGCCGGGCCAGGCCTGAAGAGAACTCCTGTTGGAGAGGTGCGAGAGCGGCCGAATCGGACTCACTGCTAATGAGTTGACCTGGGTAACCGGGTCCGAGGGTTCAAATCCCTCCCTCTCCGCTCGGGGGGCGGGCACATCGGGTGCCCGTGGGAGGTGTCCGCACCGCGGACACGCCGTCCCGCCATAGTGGCGGCCCCGGCCTGGTGCAAGGAGAGAGAGTGGTCACGGGTCAGTACTGGTTGCAGACCCTCGGATGTCCCAAGAATCAGGTCGATTCGGACAAGCTGGAGGGGCGCCTCATCGGGCAGGGCTACCGGCGCGCCACCGACCCGTCCGAGGCCGACCTGCTGGTCGTCAACACCTGCGCCTTCATTGAGTCCGCCCGGCAGGAGTCGGTCGACTCCGTGCTGGAACTGGCCGATCACCGGCGCGACGGTGCCCGCCTGGTTGTCACCGGTTGCCTGGCCGAGCGCTACGGGGATGAGTTGGCCGACGCTATGCCCGAAGTCGATCTCGTGGCCGGCTTCGGAGTTGACCTCGAACAGCCCGGTGTCCCGGTCGCCCTCCGGTCCAAGCCCGGTCCCCGGCCGTCCGCCGGCTTCGACCTGCTCGAGCTCGCACGGCCCGCCGCGCCAGTCCCCTGGGCGTATATCAAGGTCGCCGAGGGATGTGACCGCATCTGCGGCTTCTGCGCCATCCCGTCGTTCCGGGGCAAGCAGCGATCGCGCGGAACCGACGACATCATGGCCGAAGTGGACGGGCTGCTGGCCGGGGGCCTTACGACGGACGGGCGACTGGCCCCGCCCATGCGGGAGATCGTCCTGGTGGCACAAGACCTGGCGTCGTACGGGCGCGATCGCTCTCGCCCTGGCGGCCGGGCCGCCGCAGGCCGCTCGCCGATCGCGGAGCTCACCAATGCGATCTCACGACGCGTCGAGCGCACACGGCTGCTGTACCTCTACCCCTCAGGGTTGACCGATGAGCTGATCAGTGCGGTACTGGCTGCCGGCGTTCCGTATTTCGACCTGTCACTCCAGCATGTCTCACGCCCACTGCTCGCCCGCATGCGCCGGTGGGGTGATGGCGAGCGCTTCCTCCGCCGCGTCGCGGACATCCGCAACGCCGACGCGCAGGCCACGTTCCGCTCGTCGTTCATCCTTGGTTACCCCGGGGAGACCGAGCGTGACCATGACCTCCTTCTCGAGTTCCTGGCCGAGGCCCAACTCGACTGGGCCGGGTTCTTCCCGTTCTCGCGGGAGGACGGCACCCACGCGGCCGGACTGCCGGATCAGGTCCCACCCGAGCTGGCACTCGAGCGCTTGCGGGAGTGCACCGAACTGCAGGACGGCATCACGGCGGCCCGTCGCGACCAGCTGGTCGGCCAACAGCGCGAGGTCCTGGTGGATGCACCTGGCAGTGGCCGCACCGTGCACGAAGCGCCCGAGATCGACGGCATCGTGCACCTGCCCCCCGACACGGTGGCCGGAGAGTTGCTGCAGGTCGTCGTGACGGCAGCCGAGGGTCCCGACCTCTTCGCCGTGCGGGCCGACGATCCCGCACTCAGTCCGGTGGGAACGCCCGGGTGACCGACGCAGGCACCAAGCGGTTCACCTTCGGACCCACCGCGTTGGCTACGCCCGCCAACGCCGTCACCATCGCGCGTCTTCTGGCCGCGCCCGTCTTCGTGGTGATGATCGTCGTGTGGGGAGCGACGTGGTTCAATGTTGCCGCCGGTTTGATCGTTGCGGGCAGCGACGGCGTCGACGGCTACATGGCGCGCCGGCACGGGACCACACGTTCGGGCGCCTTCCTCGACCCGTTGGCCGACAAGGCGGTGGTGCTCGGCGCCATGGGTGCCCTCGCCGCGCAGAGCCGCCTTCCGTGGTTGCCGGTCGTTCTCATCGCTGTCCGCGAAGTGGGCATGCAGGTCTATCGTTCGTGGGCCGGGCGACGTGGCATTTCCATCCCCGCCCGCAACTCCGCCAAGTTGAAGACCTTCGTGCAGGACCTCGCCATCGGGACGTGCATCATCCCGCCGCTGGCGCATCACCATGACGTGCAGCTGGCGGTCATCTGGGCGGCCGCGGCGTTGACCATCTTCACCGGCCTCGAGTACCTCGCCGACGGCCGGCGGGCGTTCAAGGAGGCTGCGAGTGAGGATTGAGATCGTCGCGGTGGGCACCGAGTTGTTGCTCGGCCAGATAGCCGACACCAATTCAGCCTGGCTCGGCGAACGCCTGG
>Ga0307374_10003094_pt1 | contig 28795 bp, 24 predicted proteins | sample OX3MG_FD_202532 | JGI IMG/M metagenome (GOLD analysis project Ga0307374, IMG submission 202532) | Soil microbial communities from Risofladan, Vaasa, Finland - OX-3 | ecosystem: Environmental > Terrestrial > Soil > Coastal area > Acid sulfate soil | place: Finland: Risofladan, Vaasa | collected... | reverse complement strand
CTGCGCGATGTGGTTTACGATTTCATCGCGCGGGTTCGCTTTCGTGTTTTTGGCACGCGCAAGGAACTGTGTCCAGTGATGCCGGCGGAGATGCGATCGCGCTTCGATCCGTAGGGATACAGGGCCCGTGTGACGAGTGAAAAACAGGAGCTTCAGCGGCTGGAGCCGCTTTCATTTTTCGAGCTTTGTGTCATGGCTGAAGCCATGACCCACAAACACGCTCCCGTTCTTACACAGAATCGACCGTCATTCGCCGGAAAAGCGGAACCCGAAGAGGAGGAATCATGGAGCGGCGCAACATTTCGAGCGGCACACCGTGGGAGCCGGTGGTTGGATATTCGCGCGCGGTGCGGATCGGCTCGCACGTGTTCGTATCCGGCACAACAGCCACTGATGCGGAGGGAAAAGTGGTGGGCGCGGGCGATCCCTACGCGCAGACGGTGCAGACGCTGCGCAACATCGAATCGGCGCTGGCGAAAGCGGGAGCCAGCATGAAAGACGTGGTCCGAACACGGATGTACGTGACGCGCATCGCCGACTGGGAAAAGATCGGGCGCGCCCACGGAGAATTTTTCGGAACGATACGCCCGGCGACGGCCATGGTAGAGGTAAGCCGCTTGATCGCGCCGGAGATGCTGGTGGAAATCGAAGCAGACGCAATCGTCTCCGAATAAACTCCTGAAAATCGCGCCGGGTAATTTCTTTAGGACAGATTGTCGCACCGCATTGCAAAAATTACGCGATGCGCCCGCCCCGGTGGTTTTCCGAACGCGCAAAACCCTTTAAAAGCTCACGCTGCGAGCCGCGGCGCGCCCGCGACGATTTGGCGTTCCGATTGCCATATTTACACCCATGCGAGCCAGGGCACGCTCCGGTTGCAGCAGAACGCAAGTTCTGAAGCAAGTGTTTGGAAGCGGCCGAGCAGGTTAATTCCCCATTACGCGCGGGGCTTTCTCCCCTACACCCCAACACGCAAAGGCCCCGCGCGCCCACCTTTCTTGGTTCGAAGATCATGATTCGGGTATCGGGATGAGGACAAAAGGGGTGTGGCCCTTGCAGAATCGCGCGGATGTGAAGAGTGCCGCGCTGAAGGCCGCGGCGCTACGTTTAAACCTAAGGCAACGGCCTGTCGAGGGATTCGCACCGGCGCTTTTTTGACGCGAACGGTCAGGAGAACGCCGCGTTGGAACGCACTTGTTCTTCGACGATGCAGCCGTCGAGCAAATGAATGGTGCGGTCGGCGATGCTGGCGTAGCGCGGGTCGTGAGTGACCATGCAGATGGTGGCGCCGTCGGCGTGAAGCTGGCGCAACAGGTCGATCACGGCTTCGCTATTTTTCGAGTCGAGGTTTCCGGTGGGCTCGTCGGCGAGCAGAATGGCCGGCTGTCCGACGAGTGCGCGGGCGACGGCGACGCGCTGCTGCTGGCCTCCGGAGAGCTGCGAGGGATAATGCTTGGTGCGGTGGGCCATCTGCACGCGTTCGAGCACTTCTGTGACGCGCTGCTCGCGCTCGGCGGCGCTCATGCTGCGATAGGTGAGCGGTAGCTCGACGTTTTCATAAACGGTGAGGTCGCCGATCAGGTTGAACGCCTGGAACACGAAGCCGATTTCGCGGTTGCGAATGCGGGTGCGGTCGGAAAGCGAGAGATTCTCGACTTCGTCATCGTGGATCCAGTAGGTGCCTTCGTTGGGCGAATCGAGCAGGCCCAGGATCGAAAGCAGCGTCGATTTGCCGCAACCCGACGGGCCGGCAATCGACACGAACTCGCCGTTCTTGATTTCGAGGTTGACGCTGCTGAGCGCACGCGTCTCGACTTCATCGGTGTAAAACACTTTCGAGATGCCCTGCAGGCGGATCAGCGGCTCAGCCGTGGCGTTCATGGTGCGCTCCTTTTCATGCGTATCATGTTCATGCGTATCATTGCGATTCCGGGGTCACTTCAAATCCACACGATCGTCGTTGTCATAGGCGGACATGTCCGAGAGGATCACCTGATCGCCGACGTGCAGCCCTTTGAGAATCTCGATAGTGTTCACGGAGGCGCGGCCAAGCGCCACCGGCACGCGTACGGCTTCGTTGCCGTCGTCGCTCAACTTAAACAGGCCGACGGTGGTGTCCGGATCGCCATGCACCGGGCGGCCGACGAAGAGCACGTCGGATAGGCGCTGGATCAGGATGGTGCCCTCGACGCTCAAATCCGGGACGGCGCCGGGCGGGAGCGGCCCATCGAGCTTCACGTCCACGGTGCGCGTGCCATTGACCACCGCGGGATCGATGCGCATCACGTGGCCGGGAATGACGCCGTTGTGCGTATCGATGGAGGCCGTTTGGTTTAGCTCCAGATCTTTCGCCTGCGTCTCGGCAATTTGTAGAGATGCTTTTAACTGCGTTGGCTGCGCCACTTTTGCCAGCACGGCGCCTTCGGTGACTTGCTGGCCGACGTCGACGTCCAGCTCTTGCAGCACGCCGTCGATTCCCGCGCGGACCTGCAAGTTATCGAGCTGCGATTTTTTAAGGGCGTACATGGCCTGCTTCTGATCGACGGTTGCCTGCGCGACAGCTAACTGCGCGGGAATGGAGTCTTGAAAGGTCTGCACTTCCTGCTGCGCCAGCGTGTTTTCCTTGGCCAGTTCCTCGGCCTGCACTTCCTCCGTCCTGACGTCCAGTTCGGATTTCAGCCCCAGTTTGCCAAGCTGCTCGTAATACTTTTTGGTCATGTCCGCGGTGCGGTATTGCGACGAAATGTTTGCGGCCGACGTGCGCTTGTCCATCAGCTGGTTTTCGAGATTCGCCTTGGTCTGCAGATAGGAGGCCTGCGCGCCCTTCAACTGATACTCGGCGTCGAGTGTTTCCTGCTGCAGTTGGGGATCGCTCAAGAGCAGGATGATGGTGTTTGCTTTCACCGCAGTTCCGGGCAGCACGAAGCGTTTCTCGACGCGGCCCGCGGACATGGCCGGGACAACTTGTATGGTTTCGGGGACCAGAGTACCCAGGCCGCGAACTTCGCGCAGCATGGGGCCGCGCTTCACCGTATCCGTCCAGACGGTGGAGCGGTCCACGCTCGGAGCTGCGGGCTTCAGACGCGCCAGCGCGGCGGTGACCAGCACAACCGCGACCAGCGCTACGCCGCCGTAGATGTACCGGCGTATTTTCTTGCGCCGCTTCAACTCCGGCCGTGCAATGTCCATGGAAAACTCCTCACTCGTACCGCAAAGCCACCGTCGAATCGATGCGCATCGCTCGCCGCGCCGGTATATAGCAAGCCAGCAGTCCGACCCCGAGCAGCACAGCGACGACCGCTACGAACGTTAACGGATCCGTTGGGCTCACGCCGAACAACAGGCTGGTCATCAGCCGCGTCAGCAGGAGTGACGCCGCGAGGCCCAGCCCGATGCCTATCGCCGCCAATTTTCCACCCTGCCCCAGAACCGCGCGCAGAATGTTTCCCGGCTGCGCCCCCAACGCCATGCGAATTCCAATCTCATGCGTTCGCTGACTGACCAGGTACGAAACGACGCCGTAGATTCCGATGATGCCCAGCGCGAGTGCCATCGCTCCGGCGATTCCCAGCATCACCAGCGCGAACGAAGTTCGGGCCATCGATTAATCATACAAATCCTACATGGTGCGGACCGTTGCGACCGGTAACTCCGAGTTCACCGACCAAACAGCCCGCTGCACTTGATCCAGAAAACCTTTCCTGCCGGCGCGATCGCTCCGAATGGCAAATGTCGCAGTGCGAATCGCGTCGAGGGCCGGACCTGGGCCGCCAATATTGCTCGTGAGCGTCGGCCAATACACGGTCGGCGGGGCTTTTTGGTCGATCCCGTTCTCGCGGACGTCTTGCACCACGCCAATCACTTCCCACCATTGGGACACCGGTCCGCGGAATCGCTTATGCAGTGCAGCCGCGGGTGTGCCCCATAGCTCTCGTGCGAGATTCTCGGAAACCAGCGCGAATTTTCTTTCCCGGTAGACATCTGTCCAAGTCAGCTCGCGCCCCGCAATCAGCCGTGTTCCCATCGTGTGAAAAAATCCCAGCGAGACATACTGGAACAGCCGAGGCGCAAGAGCCATGCCCGCAGCGGCCTCATTGCCCACCTCCTGCCCAGAATGTGATACGGATGGGCGGGGCGAAAAGTTCGATCGGCCTGCTCGTATGGACGAAAGGCGGCGAAGAACGTGAGCGCTCCATGCCGCCTGCGGCGTTTAGCGGCCCCCTCACGATTGCTTCTCCGGTGAAAGAAACCGCGCCAAGATCGAGGTGGTCTTCTCCCATTCCCGCGCTTCGCGCTCCACCTGTTTACGTCCTGCGCGCGTCAGCCGGTAGAACTTCGCTTTGCGATTGTTATCGGAGACGCCCCATTCGGACTGAATGTAACCTTCCTGTTCGAGCTTCAGAAGAGCCGGATACAGCGTTCCGTAATGGACCGCCAGCCGGTCGCCGCTGGTCTGCTCGATGCGCCGCGCGATGCCGTAGCCGTGCATCGGCCCCATCGTCTCCAGCGTCTTCAGCACCATCAGCGCCAAAGTACCCTGCCAAACATCCGTCTTCCCCGCGATCATCACGCGAATCCTTTCGCCGCAACTCCTATTGGGATGCAATAGAAGAACTACACCATTCCATATTGGTATGCAAGAGGAACATTTCCGAACGCCGCGCTTCTTCTTGACGCGGGAATGGATCTACGAGGAGGCTTCGGCGCTGGCGCGGATTTCCTGCCAGCGCTTGGGGCGTTTCTTGGCGTCGAGAACTTTTTTGCGCAGGCGGATCGATTTAGGCGTGACTTCCACGAACTCATCGTCGGCGATGAACTCGATGGCTTTCTCGAGAGTCATATCACGCGGCGGAATCAGGCGAATAGCTTCGTCTGCGGAAGACGAACGCATGTTGGTCTGTTTTTTTTCCTTGGTGACATTCACGTTCATATCGTCTTCGCGCGAGTTTTCGCCCAGGATCATTCCTTCGTACACTTCAATGCCCGGCCCGATGAACATTTCGCCGCGTTCCTGAATGCCCCAGATGGCGTAGGCCACCGAGACGCCCGCGCGATCTGCGACCAGCGCGCCCGTGGGCCGCATGGCCATGTCTCCGGCATATTCCGTCCAGCCTTCGAGCAGCGAATGGATCAGCGCGGTGCCGCGCGTATCGGTGAGCAGTTGGCCGCGCAAACCGATCAAGCCGCGCGAAGGAATGCTGAACTCCATGCGCACGCGGCCGGAATGATGGTTGACCATTTTTTTCATTTCGCCGCGGCGCGTGCCGAGCGATTCCATCACGATGCCGATGAACGTCTCCGGGCAATCGACGATGAGCGATTCGAGCGGCTCCAAGCGGCGTCCGTTCTCGTTGCGCACCACGATTTCGGGCTTCCCTACCATCACCTCGTAGCCTTCGCGCCGCATGGTCTCAATCAGGATGGCGAGCTGCAATTCACCGCGGCCGAGGACTCGAAAAGCATCGGTGGCGCCGATATCTTCCACGCGCAAGGAAACATTGGTGAGCAATTCCCTGTCCAGCCGCGCGCGCAGATCGCGCGAGGTCACGAACTGGCCTTCGCGCCCCGCGAATGGCGAGGTATTGATGGTGAACACCATGGCTAACGTGGGCTCATCGATAATCAGCGGTTCGAGCGGCGCGGGTTTGTCGAGATCGGTGATGGTCTCGCCGATCTGGATTCCCTCCACGCCCGCGATGGCCACGATTTCGCCGGCGGTCACTTCCTCGGCTTCGTCGCGTTCGAGGCCGCGGAATGTAAAAAGCTTGGTGATCTTTGTAGGCTGGATCGTGCCGTTGAGTTTGGCGATGGCCACGTCCGAGCCGCGCTTGAGAGTGCCTTGAAACACGCGCGCGATAGCGATGCGCCCCAGAAAATCGCTGTAATCGAGATTGGTGACCTGAATCTGCATGGCCCCCGCCGGATCGCCGGACGGCGGCGGAATCGACGCGACGATCTGCTCGAAGAGCGGCAGCAAATTGGTCGAATCGTCGCCGATTTTGCGGTGTGCTTCGCCGGTTTTCGCGTTGGTATAAATTACCGGGAAATCGAGCTGGTCTTCGGTGGCGTCGAGATCGATGAAAAGATCGTAGATTTCGTCGAGCACCGCAGCGGGACGCGCGTCTGGGCGATCGATTTTATTCAACACCATGATGGGCGGCAACTTGGCGGCCAGTGCCTTTTGCAGTACATAGCGCGTCTGCGGCAGCGGCCCTTCGCTCGCGTCCACCAGCACCAGCACTCCATCCACCATGCGCAGCGCGCGTTCCACTTCGCCGCCGAAATCGCTGTGGCCGGGCGTATCGACGATGTTGATCTTCGTATCGTGATAGGTGACGGCCGTATTTTTGGCCAGAATGGTGATGCCGCGCTCGCGCTCCAAGTCGTTCGAGTCCATCACGCGCTTCACGACTTCCTGGTTTTCGCGGAAGACGCCGCTTTGGCGCAGCATGGCGTCCACTAGAGTGGTCTTGCCATGGTCGACGTGCGCGATGATGGCGATATTGCGGATCGATTTAGTCATTTTAGTTTCGAGGGTGTTCCGGCTGCGCTGCATCTCAAAGTGCCCAGTCGTAGCGATTGCGCGAGGACTGTTTCTCTTCGTCAGGGCACGGTTTCAACCGTGCCGTAGTCGTCTCCATAAGGTCAGCGCGGCTTCAGCCGCTGAGGCCGTTTCGAAGAATTACTGGAGCGGCAAACGCAGTGCTATTTTAGCATGCACGCGGGGGTCCGGCCGAATGAGAACGATCTCTGGTACAGTCGTGGTCATCGTAGGGGCAGAGAGCGCTTATGTCACAGCCAGAGTCGGCGAATCGGTTCGATGAGGTCTTCTTGCAGAGTTTGAAGTTCGTCGGCACCATCGCTATCGCCGCGGGTCTGCTTATCGCAGGCTCGATCGCCGTGTGGTGGGAGTACGACGTATGGCAGGACCGCAAGCACACCGTCGTTGTCACGGGGAATACGCCTCTCTTCGAAGGCCACGCCGAAAACTGCGGAGGCACGCGGATAGCAACCGTTCATCCCGGGTCAGAGGCAAAGGTTCAGCGCATTCGTTACTGGAAAGCGTGTGCCACGATCGATGTAATTCTGCCGAATGGACAGGAAGGATTCATCGTTCTAGGTGATGGGGAAGTTCGCATCAATCCGCCCTTGCCGTGATGGGAGCAAATATGTCCACGCGCGTTGGATTCATCGGAATTGGAAACATGGGGTGGCCGATGGCTGGCAACATCGCCAAGGCCGGCCACGACCTCGCAGTCTACGATCTGGACCGCGAACGCGTTGGGCGATTCGCCGCCGAACACCATTGCCGCGCGGCAGCGAGCGCCGGCGAAATCGCGCAGAATGACTTCATCATCACGATGCTGCCAACCAGCCAGCACGTGCGGGACGCGCTGCTCTCCGATGAAAACGGGGCTTTCGCGAAATCACTTAGACCCGGCTCAATCGTGATCGACATGAGTTCCTCCGATCCGGTGGACACGCGCAAACTTGGTCCCGAAGTCGCACGCAGCGGCGCGATTCTGCTCGACGCGCCCGTTTCCGGCGCTGTGCCGCGCGCGATCACGGGCAAACTCGCCATCATGATCGGCGGCGACGACGCGGCTGCGATAGCCCGCGCCAAGCCTCTGCTGGGCGCCATGGGCGACCGAGTCTTCGACACTGGACCGTTGGGCTCCGGCCACGCCATGAAGGCGCTCAACAACTACATCGCCGCCGCCGGATACACCGCCGTGGTCGAGGCTCTACTCATCGGAGAAAAATTCGGGCTGGATCAAGGCGTGATGGTAGATATTCTGAACGCGTCCACCGGCCGCAATTTCACCACCGAGAACATGATCAAGCAGCACGTTTTGAGCGGCGCGTTCGCCACCGGGTTCGCCCTGGGGCTAATGGCGAAAGATGTGAAGATTGCCGCCGATCTGGGCGAAGCCGTTCGCCTGGACGCGCCCATGTCACGCCTGGTCCGCGAACGGTGGGCCGCCGCTCGCGACCGCCTCGGCGCAGCACGCGATACTTCCGAAGCATTGCTCGCCTGGCGCGATTCGCTGCCAGACTAACCGGCTCTTCTTTAACGAAGTCACGACGGCGGAGGGACGGGCGTCCACATTGATTGCGCTGGTGCAACTCTATCAGGCGCTCGGAGGAGGCTGGCAGCCGTAGCGCGTTACTGGCTCGGCCCAAACGACACGCTGTGCGCTTCGGGCCCTGCAGCGGTGACGATCGCGCCGAGGATAAACACGATCGCCGCGAACATTCCCATCGACTGCGCCAGAGTGAAGTGACGGCCGAGAGCCGCTTCGATTGGCGCTGAGGGCGCTGCACCGATCAGCACTCCGACCTGATAGGCAAACCCGGGGAAAAATCCACGCAGCGAGCCGGGCGAAAGCTCGTTGAGATGTGCCGGCACCACGCCCCACGCTCCCTGCACCATGAACTGCATCAGCAGCGCGCCCCCACTCACCAAAGCCACTTCACCGCCAACGCTGCCAACAGAAATCAGCCGTGGCGCAAATATCCAAAGCGGAATCAGCACGAAGCCGGCCAGCATGGCAAAAACCATAGCCTTGCGCCGGCCGCGGCGATCGGAGTAAAGGCCGACGAGCACGCCGCCCACGATCGCCCCCACCATGGACACAACGCTGACAATTGCCGTGGCGCGCGCGCTGAAATGCAGGTCGTGCTGCAGGAACGAGGGGTAAAGATCCTGAGTACCGTGCGAAACGAAGTTCATCACCGACAAGAAAATTACGAGGTACAGGAAGCGCTTCCAGTTGGAAGCCACATCGCGAAAATAGGCGCCCCAACTTTTCCTGGTTTTAACGGTGGCGCGCCACGCCTCGCTTTCCTTCACGCGCGCGCGGATGAAAAGAGTCAGCAACGCCGGCAAGCCTCCCAGGAAAAACATGGCGCGCCAGCCCCAGTGCGGGAAAATCGTCCAGAAAGCGACGGCGGCAAGTAGATTGCCAACCGCGTAGCCCTCCTGCAAAACGCCGGATAAAACGCCGCGCCATTTTGCAGGCACGGACTCCATCGCCAGCGAAGCGCCCACTCCCCATTCGCCGCCCATGCCGATGCCGTATAAGAGGCGCAATATCAGAAACACCGTGAAATTGGGCGCGAATCCCGAAAGCACCTCGATCACCGAATAGAAGAGGACATCGATCATCAGCGGCAAGCGCCGACCATAACGATCCGCCATCAGGCCAAATATGAACGCGCCAACCGGACGCATGGCCAGAGTGGCGGTCAGCGTCAGCGTCATATCGATCATCGAGCGGTGAAATTCCGCGCCGATGGTAGTCAGCACATAGGTGAGGATGAAAAAGTCGAAGGCGTCGAGCGTCCAGCCAAGAAAACCCGCCAGCATCGCGTTGCGGGCGTTGGCGCGACCCGAAATGCTCATCGCCGCGTTCGTCATTCGCCGCGCGCCGCTTCAGCCGCGAGGCGCGGCGTGAGGATCGCATCGGTCACGCGGGCAACTTGCGCCATTTCCGCAACATCATGCACGCGCACGATATGCGCGCCGCCAAGAATCGATGCAGCAACCGTGGCGGCCGTGCCCCACACGCGCTCGTCCGTCGGAAGGCCTCCGAGAATATCGCCAACGAATTTCTTGCGCGAAGCGCCGACGAGCAGCGGGCATCCCAAACGCGCTAGTTCCGGCAAGCGCGCGAGTAATTCGAAATTTTGCGAACGGCTTTTGCCGAAGCCAATGCCGGGATCGAGCACGATCTGCGATTTGGGCACGCCGGCTCCGCGGGCGATCACGAGCGCTGTGCTCAAACCGGAAGTCACGTCGCGGAGCACGTCGCGCGCGAAAGGCTTCTTCTGCATGGTCCGAGGATCTCCGCGCATGTGCATCAGGATCAGCGGCAGCTTGTGGCGCCGTGCGATTTCCGCGAGTCTCGGGCCGGATCGCAACGCGGAAACGTCATTCAAGATTTCAGCGCCTGCAGCTGCAGCTGCTTCGGCCACTTCGAGCTTGCTGGTGTCGATGGAGATGGGAATTTTCAGCCGGCCGCGCAGGCTTTCCAGCACGGGAATCACGCGGCGCAGCTCTTCTTCGGCCGATACCGGCTCCGAACCAGGTCGCGTGGATTCGCCGCCGATATCGATGATGTCCGCTCCAGCCCGTTCTATCTCGAGGGCACGCGCTACCGCCGCAGTGGCGTCGAGAAAGTTGCCGCCGTCGGAGAAGCTATCCGGCGTCACGTTGAGAATGCCCATGACCAGCGTGCGCTCGCCAAGAGCGAGCGTGCGCGAGGGCAAGCGCAGCTTGAATTTTGCGCGGCGAAACATGGACGCATATTGAATCACGGTTTCCGCGATTCGTGGAAACCCATTAAGGGGGCCATCACGGCGGTGGCGGACGCGCGACGTAGTACGCAGCGCGATGCGAGGCCGTGACTCCCGCGTGCCCCAGCACCTCGACGCGAAGGACATGCCAGCCGGGAGCCGCCGAGGCGCCACCCGGGCGGGAAGGATAAAACCCGACCGTATATTCGGCGCGAATTTTTTCCGCAATCTCGCGAAATGCCCCCGCCACCGTACTCGATTCGTTCAGAAAATAGAGCTGGCCCCCGGCGCGGCGAACGAGCTCGGCGAGGTAATCAGTGTAAGCGGGGATTCCGAGCACGAGCACATTGGGAGAAACGAAGCTGGTGTCGGCATTCGCGGCGAGCCAGGCGGGAGTCATGATGCGCGGCCGATTCTCCGTGGAAACCGCAAAGACCTGGATATCTTGCGAGGCGAGCGCGCGCACCACGTCGTCGAAAGTAAGGCGGTCTTCGTCGCCGGGATGCGGCGATTCGCTGCGCGGGTCGAGCGTGAGCCCGAGGCCGCTATCTTGTCCATCGGTCAGCAACACGATAGCTTTGCGTCCAGTGCGCCCAGCAAACAACTTCTCAGCGCTAAGGTACACAGCTTCATAAATATTCGAGCCGCCGGTATCGCCGAAGAGCGCGTGGACGTCGACGCGGTCCACGGCCCGGCGCATTGCTTCGCGATTATCGGAAAAAGGTTCGAGCAAGTACGTATGCGCTGAGAAGTCGACCAGGGCGGCTTGATCGAGCGGCCCGAGCGAATCGACCAGCGCGTCGGCCGCTTCTTTCATCGCGTCTGAGTTCGGCAGGATACTGGGGCTGGCGTCGATCACCAGGGCCACACTCGCGGGCTGCGAGGACGCGTCGAAGTAGGCGATCGGCTGCGCGATTCCGTCGTCGTAGATGCGAAAATCGCCGCGCCGCAGACCTGGGACCGCTTCACCATCTGACGCGGAAACGATGCACGTGACCGGCACCATCTGCGTGAGCGCTTGCAACGCGGCATGAGCGGGGTGCTGACCATTTGCAGTTGCCGCCGATGCAGCTCCGACCGTAGACATGCGCAATTCGCCAGTGGCCGGATCGCGATGCCACACGATCCCTTTGTCGAGCTGTTGAGGACGCGGAAGGTTTACCCGTTGTCTATGCCCTGCGGGCGCACCAAGCCCACCGGTAGCGGCAAACATCATCAGGATTGCGAGCGCAAGCGGCGAGGCTCGCATGGGCGAGATCAGTCGAGATCGAAGTGGCGGAAAGGCTTTTCGACGGGCGCGTCTTTTGCTTTCTTCAAACCCTCGGCGAATTTGCGCGCCAGCACGTCTTCCTTGGATTTCTCGGCTCGCACAGATGCGCGGAACTTTGCCTCGACCGCTTCGGCCTGCTCGCGGAGCAGTCTAGCGGTATCGTCCAAGTCGACCGACGACGGCGGTTTCGGCGACGCCACATGTGAGAGCACCGCGCCCAGCGAGCGGTCCACGGTCATTTTCGCTCGGCAGCACGGGCATTCCAGGTCAAAGGTGTCTTCCTTGGGCTTCGCCATGGCCCCATTCTACCCCTAATCCACGCAAACGGGAATTTCGGCTCAGCGAGATACACCTGGGTAAATGCGGCGTAAGGCAGCAGCGTCCCTTCGCTATACGGCTATCAAAGTTGATTGAACTTTGAGCCTGTGACGGATACGATGTCGCGGCTGACTAGAGGTTGGGTCACACAGCCGCATGAGCTGCTGATCCCGGCGCGGTCGACCGTAAGCGGCCCGCCCTTGGAGACTTCGATGAAAAGAGTTTACGCAACGATTATGGCGGTAACGGCTGTGCTGCTGCTCGCCAGCGTGGCGCATGCGCAAGTTTCGCTCAACGCCGCGCGCATCGGCGCGGAAGATCAAGAAGCGCTGGCGAAATTCTACGAGGCTGCGTTCGGCATGCAGGAGGTCAATCGCATCACCGCGCCCGGAGGCGCGGAGATCTTCTTGAATTTTGGCGACACCGTTGATGCAGCGAAGGCCGATAAAAGCGTGCCGATCGTAATCATGCATCGCCCCTCGAATGATCTGAAAGACCCTGTTCCGCACCTGGTCCTCAATGTGACGGATATGGCGAAGACCGTCGCAGCCATCAAAGCTGCCGGCGGCTCCATGGCCGGCGAACCGCGCGGGTTCGGAAACACCGGCATCATGATCGGCATCGCCATCGATCCGGCGGGCAACCGCATCGAGATGATTCAGCGTCCCCAAAAGTAACACCGTAATTTAGCGCTGTATTTCTGTGCCGTTGATGGCCCGCACCGACCCTCGATGCGGGCCGTCGTGTTTCTGCGCGATCTGCTCCATGGCCACTTCCCCGCCAGCCAAATAAGGGGGAGTTGGCTTCTGGTTGGTATTGGAATAGTATGGGCGCCAGATGAACTGAGGGCCCGAACCTGGGTTCGGATTGGCTGCGTTCCGGGGGGAAACATGCCGAAAAAACTGACACGAAGAGAATTGATGCGTCGCTCGCTGGCCGCCGGCGGCTTATTTGCGGCCGGCTCGCTGATGCCGGTTTCGTCCGCCTTCGCCAACCAAGCGGGAGCACACGAGGGAACTCCGGAACGCGAAACCAAGCCTCCCGCGAGAGTTGTTGGCCGCAAAGTAACGCAACCGGAACGCGAGCTGCCCGTCTTGCACGAGACGAGCGTGCTGGTAGTTGGCGGTGGGCCAGCTGGCACTGCTGCTGCTTTTTCGGCCAAGCGGCTGGGCGTCGACGTCACTTTAGTGGAACGATACGGCTATCTCGGAGGCCTGGCGACCGGCGGGCTGGTGCTGGGAATCTTCCCGCTCTACGACCGGAAGAACAAGCAAGTGATCTACGGCTTCGCCGAAGAGCTGATGAAGAAGCTCGACGTAACCAAGTTCGGCATCATCGACCGGAACAAAGCTCCGATCTATCCAACTTTCGACGCGGAGGCCATGAAATACCTGCTGGCAAGTATGGTGCTCGATTCGGGAGTCACTGCATATCTCGATTGCTGGGGCGTCGACGCCATTGTGGATGGTAGAGGCGGCGTACGTGGCGCGGTTTTCGAGAGCAAGTCCGGACGCCAGGCGATCCTGGCCGACATCGTGATCGATTGCACAGGAGACGGCGACATCTACGCAGCCGCGGGCGCGGCCTTTGAAAAAGTGGAAACCAATATCGGCCTGGTCAGCAGAATCGGCAACATCGACATGGTCGATATGATGCCGGGTCGAGGTTCGGAAGACCCGAATAGCCGCCAGCATCCCATGGTCGGCAAGGTTGGCGAAGGGCGCCCTTCGGAAGGCAGAGTGAGCGACTTCAACGGCCACGCCGGAAATCCCACGCCCGCGCCGCACGTGAACTGGCTCAACATGAAGGGACCGCTCGGAGATGCCCTGGACGTCGCTAACCTGACCGAACTGGAACTCAAGCTCCGCATGGGGACTTGGAGCAACGTCCAAAAGCTGCAGCACAGGAAAGGAAACGAGCAAGTCTATCTGACCGAAACGGCTCCTCAACTAGGCGTGCGGCTCAGCCGGCTGCTCGATGGCGTAAAGAAACTCAGCAACCAGGAAATTCGGGGCGGCGCGAAATTCAAGGACGTGATCGGCTATTCCGGCGCGTATGCGCTTGCCCCTGAATTTCAAATTCCCTATGGATCGCTCGTCCCCGCGAAGGTCGAAAACGTCCTGGCCGCCGGACGGTGCATCTCGGCGGAATTCGAAGTCGCGGACATTACCCGGCTCATCCCGGTATGCTGGGTTACGGGTCAAGCTGCGGGCATCGCCGCGGCTTTGTGCATCCAAGATAAATGCAAGCCTCGCAACGTGAACGTAGCGAAGCTGCAAAACCTGCTGCACCAGCAGGGGGCCTATTTGGGATGACCTTTTTCCGGCGCGTGCCGCGTTGGGTGATTCAGCTGACGTGCTTTGTCGGCGCGATCGTGCTGGCGTGGCCGCTGGTCCCGTGGAAGATTGCGCCGAGGTTTTTCCAGGAAATCAGCCCGTTCGTCAGCGTGTCGTCGATTATCGCCACGCGATCGATTGGCGTGGGAGCGGTGCTCGCGCTCGTAGTAGCCATTGCGAGCTCGTTCAAGAAACGCTGGTTCTGCCTCTACCTCTGCCCCACCGGGTTTCTGCTGGAAAATTCCTCGCGCTTCGGAATGCGCAAGAACCGCTGGTGGGGCAAGTGCCCGCCGGTCGGGCGGTACGTCGCAATCCTAACGATCGCAGGCGCGATCGTTGGCTACCCCGTGCTGCTGTGGATGGATCCGCTGTGCATCTTCACCAGCCCGTTTGCCCTGAACAAGGCGACCAATCCGTACTCCGTGATTCTGGTTATCCTGGGGCTCGGCGTGCTGGTGGGCGCCACTTTTGTGATCGGCATGCTGTGGTGCGTGCGCATATGCCCGCTCAGCGGATTGCAGGACATGCTGTATCTTTCGCGAAAAGCTTTGTGGGCCAAACTGACTAGCGGCGCGGCGAGTCCCAAAGCTGCTGGACGGGCGGCAGTGACGGAGAGTTCGAACGCGCAGCTCGTTAACATCGCTGCCGCGCGGGCCCCGAAACCTCAAGCAGCTCGCAAGGAGCCCGCCAACCGGCTCTTTGCCAAGTCGACGCGAAAGTTCAGTTCCGCCCGCCGCGTGTTCTTCGCTGGCGGCGCAGGCGCACTGCTCGCGTTAATCGCGCGCCGTGCGGGAGCCGCGCGCTATCGCAAGGCGAACACTTTGCTGCGGCCTCCCGGCGCCGTGCCGGAGGATCGCTTCGCCGGGCTGTGCATTCGCTGCAACAATTGCACGCACGCGTGCCCCTCGAAGATCATTCATCCGGACACAGGTCACGAAGCAGGCTTGGCTGGGTTTGGCGCGCCGGTTATTAAATACGACCGGGATTATCAATACTGCCTGGAAACATGCAACGCGTGCAGCCAGGTCTGTCCTACCGGGGCGTTGACTGCTCTGGCCATGCCGGAAAAGAAGAAGTACGTGATCGGCGAGGCGATCGTCGACGATAATCTCTGCCTGCTGGTCCTCGGCAAAAAGGAATGCGATGCGTGCGAGCTGGCCTGTCCATACGACGCGATCAAAATCAAATGGGATGAGGACCAGTTCATCTCCTATCCCGGCATCGACCTAAATAAGTGCAACGGCTGTGGCGCCTGCCAGGTCGTCTGCCCCGTCAATCCCACCAAAGCCATTCGGGTGTGGACGCTTAAGCCTTCGTGATCGCGGCGAGCAACGAGACGTTTACGGCTGGAGTACGAATTGAATGCTGAAGCACAAACTGAGTGGAAGTACGCACTGAGTCTGATTACCGCTGCGTTCTTCTTGCTAGGTGCGTCGGCGCTGTTCGGCGCACTTCTGCCGGGCCACCCCTTCGTGGGCAAGTGGATCGCACTCGGAGTGACGTTCGTATGGATCATCTGGGTTCGGCAGATCGATCTTCTCCCGTCACGTTGGGTGAGAGCGAGAAGAACGTCGTCTTCGTTTCTATCGGCGCTGATCGGAGGCTCCGCGTTTTTTGTTTTTATGTTGGCGGTGTTGGGCTTCTCTTCCGGAAAGCTATCTCTGTTCGAGATCGCGCTGGCCGCCGCAGGCGGTGTGCTACTCGGACTCTACTCTGGTATGTTCCGCCGAGACCCGTCGCCGGTCCCTCCCAGCGGAAAATAAAGTCCCTGGTAAACGCCGTTTCGAGACAGTTCTTTCTGATTGGAATACGACGCTCGCGCAGAATAAAAAGGGCGCCGCGAAGGGCGCCCTTTTTTGCAACGTGAATTGGAGTAGTTTCAGGATCGATCAAGCTGGAGCCGGCTTTTCGCCTTTGGCCATTCCTGGTACAGGCCGCGCATCGGGACGCAGCGTTAGCTGCGGCTCCTTCGCGGGCACCGGCGGAGCGGCTGGCGGCGGAGGCGGCAGCTTTTCCGGAAGCGGCTTGCCTTCCATCAAGAGCTTCAGCTCGTTGGCATCCAGCACTTCGCGGTCGAGCAGCGCCCTGGCGATGCGTTCGAGAGAGTCGCGATTGTTCTCCAGGATGTGACGAGCCCTCATGTATCCGGTGGTGACGATGGACCGTACTTCCCCGTCGATTTTAATCGCGGTGTCCTCGGAATAGTCGCGGTGCTGCGCAATCTCGCGGCCCAGGAAGATCTGCTCTTCCTTCTTGCCGAAGGTGAGCGGGCCGAGCGTGCTCATGCCCCACTCGCAGACCATTTGGCGCGCGATTTCCGTGGCGCGTTCGATATCGTTCCCCGCGCCGGTGGTGATGTGGTTCAGGAAAATTTCCTCGGCCGCTCGTCCGCCCATTAGAACGGCCAGCTGCGCCTCCAGAAATTCGCGCGTATACGTGTGCTTGTCGTCGATCGGCAACTGCATGGTAACGCCCAGCGCCATGCCGCGCGGGATGATGGTCACTTTGTGCAGCGGGTCGGCGCCCGGAGTCATCGCCGCCACCAGAGCGTGTCCACCCTCGTGGTACGCGGTGTTTTTCTTCTCTTCGTCCGAAAGGATCATGGACTTGCGCTCGACGCCCATCAGGACTTTGTCCTTGGCCATCTCGAAATCCGCCATCATAACTACCTTGCGATTCTGGCGGGCGGCCCATAGCGCCGCTTCATTGACCAAGTTGGCAGTGTCTGCGCCGGAAAATCCCGGCGTGCCACGCGCGATCACGGAAAGATCCACGTCTTCGGAGAGAGGCACCTTGCGCGTATGCACGCGAAGGATTTCCTCGCGACCGCGAACATCGGGCCGGGGAACCACAACGCGGCGGTCGAAACGACCCGGCCGCAACAACGCGGGATCGAGAACGTCCGGCCGGTTGGTGGCCGCGATCAGGATCACGCCTTCGTTGGATTCGAAACCGTCCATTTCCACCAGTAGCGCGTTCAAGGTCTGCTCGCGCTCGTCGTGTCCACCGCCGAGGCCCGCGCCACGATGGCGGCCGACCGCGTCGATTTCATCAATGAAGATGATGCACGGAGCGTTTTTCTTCCCCTGTTCGAAAAGGTCACGAACGCGGCTGGCGCCCACGCCCACGAACATTTCCACAAAATCCGAACCGGAAATGGAAAAGAACGGAACGTTCGCTTCGCCGGCAATCGCGCGCGCAAGCAAAGTCTTGCCCGTTCCCGGAGGGCCAACGAGCAGCACGCCTTTAGGAATGCGCCCGCCCAGCTTCTGAAATTTCTGCGGATCTTTTAGGAAGTCGATGATTTCGTACAGCTCTTCCTTGGCTTCTTCGATTCCAGCCACATCCTTGAACGTGGCCTTCTTCTGCTGCGCGGTCAGCAACCGGGCGCGCGATTTCCCGAAACTCAGCGCCTTGTTCCCGCCGGCCTGCATCTGCCGCATCATGAAAATCCAGATAGCCAGAATCAGTATGAATGGCGATAGATTGATAATCAGCGTTAGCCAATCTGCGTTCTTCACTTCCTTGTAGTTATAGACGACGCCCTTATCCTGCAGAACTTTGGTGACGTCCGGAATGGCGGCGTTGGCGATGGTCACATCGCGGAACTTGCTGCCGTTGTTGTACTCGCCTTGAATCTCCCCGCTGTTTTGCGAGAGGTAGATGGTCACGTCCTTGACGGTGCCGTTGTCCACCTTGGACAGGAACGCGCTGTAGCTCGGCTGGTCCTGATGCTCCGCGGGCCCGCCCCGCGAGGCCATCTGCCACAGCACGACCGCCAGCGCGATCATCAAAACCCAAAATAAGACCGTACGGACTGTTGAGTTCACTTTTACCTCACCCTGACTTCCGGGCCGCCAGCGAAGATTCTCGCCGTGCGGAAGAATCGGCGTGTTCGAAAAGGCCGCACACGCCAAAACCACCGCGGGTCCCTACTCCTATCCACTTAGACGCACCAACAGGACGGGAGTATTCAATTGTCGCATTCGACAGGCGTATCGTCACGCGTAGAACGGAACCATCACCCCATGCTGCTAGAGACGCTCTTCCTCGATCACCACCCCGATCGCCGTGCCCTCGTCCGCGGAAAACTCGCGAGCGGCTGGCATGCCCAGGGCCCAAACAATTTGTCCACCACTTTCCAAGATGGGCCAGCCGGCCCGATCGCGAACCGGGATACGCCCTGCCGCGAACATCTGCTTGAGCTTGTGGATTTGGCGACGTCCCCGTGGGCGATAGGCGTCGCCGGGCCGCCAGTTTCGTAGAATCAATGGCATTCGAAGCCGGTCCGCATCCAGGGCCGAGCATCCTTCAATAGTCTCGCGCTCCGCGAACGTCCAGTCAATCAATTTTAGACGGAAGCGCCTTTGCAGTTCCGGCACCGAAACAGTCGCGCAGCCACGCCCCGGCAGCTCGACTGTGTAGGCGTATTCTCGCGAGGCGGAACTTCTGCTCGCGGGCTTCTGCGCGGCGTTGCCGTGCTTGTGTAGCGCGAAAGTCAGGTCCCCAAAATTGTTTTCGACGATCACGCCACCCGGAAGCTCGGCACGCCGGCCGCTGCCGGGGAACGAAGCGAGTTCGATCACCTGCTCCACATGCCGCGCCGCCAAACCCTGTCGCGATCCGCGCAGCTCTTGATAGACCCGGCGAATCAGATGCTGAGTAACTGGCTTTACGACAGCAGCTTCAGAACTCTCCCAGGTATTCTGTTTCAGGCTTGCGGCAGGTACTTTCATGGGCGCGATCAAATCACCGGTTTGAATCGACCAACCATGGTCGTTGCGCCTGAAAAGCGCCTGAAATCGCTCGTCGGTCAGAGCGTTCCAAAATACCTGTTCCTCGCCGGCCAGCCGAGCCAACTCGGAAAATCGGCCGACCACGCCGGGCGAAAACTCACGTTCCAGCAACGGCAGTAGGCGCGCGCGAATGCGAGCGCGCACCCTCTGCTCGTCCAGATTCGTGGAATCCTCCCGCCAGGTTTGGCGTTGGCGCCGTAAGTATCCACGCAGCTCTTCGCGCCGAATCGCCAGCAGCGGCCGTACCACGAAGTCGCCCACGGGATGAATACCCGCAAGCCCGGTGGGGCCGGTACCGCGAATCAGATGCGCCAGGACGGTCTCGGCCTGATCGTCCGCCGTATGAGCCACACCGATCCGCGTGGCCTGCCCATTGCGGACGACGCGCTCGAAAAATGCATAGCGCAACCTGCGAGCGCCGTCTTCCAGGTTCCATTTGTTTTGCTTAACGGCAGCGGCAACATCCTCGCGGCCGATCACCAACGGGATCGCCAGGCTCCGCGCCAAATCCGACACAAAGTCGGCATCGGCATCGGATTCCGCACCGCGCAGGCGGTGATCGAAATGCACAACCAACAACTGAATGCCGAGTTTTCCGCGGGTGCTTGAGAGCAGATGCAAAAGCGCAACCGAATCCGCTCCGCCCGACACCGCCACTCCAACGCGATCGCCCGGCTGCAGCAGACGCATTTTGCCGATATAGTCGAGCACGCGTTGTTCAAGTGATTTCATCGGGGAAGCGGTACGCGGGCTGACCGCCTTGGAGCAATATTAGCAGCGCTTGATGAGCCGGTCGAGCATTAGGAGGTCGATCGCGGGGAAACGGCCGCGGCCCGCATGGCGTGCACCGTGAACGGATGTCCGAGGATCACCCGAATTGCGGGTGCCGCTTTACAACACGCTGGCTTGGCGTGCAAAAAGGTCGCGGCTGAATTCCATCCGGCGGTCGAGCGCTACCGCGGCGAAATGGGAGCAACCCACGCGCTCGCGATCCGCCCACGCCTCTACGCTTGGAATGAACAAGTGAGACGCGCGAGCCACAGCACGAAGCAGCGCGTAGTAAATCTTCACGGCGCGAATTTCCAGGCGGTCCGCGTTGTGCTCGGGGCAGAGGTGCAACAGCTGAAGAAAGCGCGCGAAGTCATCCACCGCCGCCTCGCGGTTCCCCATTCCCGCTACTTCACGCACGCGCGGAGAGAGTTCTATCTTGCCGAATGCCGCCACCACGGAATGGCAGTACGACACCAAGAACTGAAAGAACGCGGCAACCGACGCGACGAAAATGAGCGCCGCGATCAAGAGGTCACCAACATATGCTCGGAAGCCATTCGAGCCTCCTCGGGAACTCGAACAAACGTGTACGTCCAGGCCAGCGGTAGCCACAATCCGATGACCGGTGGCAGCCAGCGCAGAATGCTATATTCCAGCTCCGGGAACAAATTTCGCAGCGCGTACGCCCCCGCCACGGCGCTGAAGTAGACGCCAAGCGCCAGCACTACTTGAACCAGCCGGGCGCGCGTCTCGCGCAGCTTGATTACCGCGCCCCACAGCACGTACATCAAAATCACGCCGACGAAATTCAGATCCTGTTCCAGTTCGACCACGAACTCGGTGCTTAGGTGCTGCCCGTTCGAGCGCACCGAGACGAATGCAAATAGAGCCGTTAGTCCGAGCAACATCAAGGCCGCGCCGCGAACGTAGCGGCCAAAATTGGTGTCCGCGAATACCTGGCTAAAGAGTCCGGCAATCACGTAATACATCAGGATGGAAAGTAAAATGTCGGAGGAGTAGTAAGAGTAGAAATATTCGCGCGAGTGGACGCCGTAAGTTCGGCTGCACACGTAGACGCCCAGGTTCCCAACCACGCACAACAGCATGTAGAGATTTAAGGGAAGATACCGCAGGAACTCGCGCTTATAGAGCGCGCACACAACAAAACACGCCTCTGAAAGAAGAACCAGAAACCAAATCGCGTATCCGACCGGGCCGAGCATCAAAGACCTTCCCCAGCGAGGCCCGATTGAGCCGCCGGCTGCCCTTAAGGCAGCCGGTTCAGCTCTAAGAGCCTGTTACCACGGCACCGGTCCACCGATGATTCTTGCAGCCGCCGCGCTCGTCGCGCTCGATTGAGCCGCTCGAGTGGTCATGGCCTTCAGACCTACTGCAGCCGTTAGAACCATCAGGTCCAACACCACCACCGCGATCCACTTGTTCATAGTGTCCCCCTCGAAGGGAATACTACCCCATCGAGAAGGTACACGCGGTCTGGTGCCGTTCCAAGCGCAAAGTACGATGCATGTGCCTAAAGGGTACACATGCCTGTTCCCTTGCCCTTGGGCTCTGTTCCTGAGAGCCTCGCCGTATTGTCGAGGGTGAATTTAGCGGTCGAGTCCAACACGGTCAATGTTACGAAGGTACCAGTCTGCGGAACACTTCGATTCGGGGTCCAGAGGCATATCACGTGGAATTTTTGACGTCGCGACGACAGCAAATGATGCGCTCATACAGCACGGGGCCGTCCGGAGAATGGCGGCTCAGCTTTGCGATGGGCTGTCGGCGTCCTCTTCCCCGTCGCGAAACGCCAGCGCGAGCAGCGTCTTTTGCTCCATTTCATGCGCGCGATGCGAACCCGTCGCAGGGCTGGAGCTATCGGAACGGTTCACGGAGAGCACTGCGCGTCCGCGCGAGAGCCTCTCGATCTCCGGCTGCATGAACGCGCGAGCGCCCATGTTTCCGGGCTCTTCCTGCACCCATACGAACTCGCGCGCATTCGCGTGGCGATCCATTTCCGCCGACAGCTCGTCGTGCGGGAACGGATACAACTGCTCGACAAATACAATCGCGGGCGCGTTTTCGCCGCGGCGCTTGCGTTCCGCCTTCAGCTCGTGCCCGATCTTTCCGGTACAAATTAAGACGCGCTCGGCCAAGCCATCGCCTTCATCTGGAATCACCGTCTGAAAACGCCCACTCGACAAAACCGGCAGTGGAGAAGATGCCGCCGGATGCCGCAACATGCTTTTCGGCGTAAACACGATCAGCGGCTTGCGCCACACTCGCAACACCTGCCGCCGCAGAAGATGAAAATATTGCGCTGCGTTCGATGGCTGGCATATCTGGATGTTGTCGCGCGCGGCCAATTCGAGGAAGCGCTCGATGCGCGCGCTGGAATGCTCCGGCCCCTGCCCCTCGTAGCCATGCGGGAGCAACATCACCAGTCCCGACAGCAGATTCCATTTGTCTTCGCTCGCGGCCACAAACTGGTCGATGATGATTTGTGCGCCGTTCACGAAGTCGCCGAACTGCGCCTCCCAAAGCACCAGCGCTTCCGGATAATCGCGGCTGAAACCGTATTCAAATCCAAGCACGCCCGCTTCCGAAAGCGGCGAATTATATATTTCGCACCAAGCCTGATCCGGAGAAAGATGCTGCAGCGCGACGTACTCTACTTCGCTTTCAATGTCGATCAGAGCCGAATGGCGCTGGTTGAACGTGCCGCGCCGGCTGTCCTGTCCCGATAGCCGCACCGGAACGCCCTGTTTCAGCAGCGAACCGAACGCCAGCGCTTCGGCCATGCCGTAATCCACGGCGCGTTTGCCATTGGCCATTTCCAGGCGCTGATCGAGCAGCTTTTTCACTTTCGCGTGAATGTGAAATCCGTCCGGATATTGCGTAAGCGATTTGCCGATCGACGCCAGAGTATCTTCTTCGACCGCCGTCTCCACTTCGAATGACGGCTCGTAGCATCCGCCAACGTAATCATTCCAATAGCGCGGCAAGCGGCGCATCGGCGGGCGCTTTTCGATTTCGCGCGCTTCCTTTTGCGCCGCGTCCAGTTCTTCGTGGACGCGCTGGATCATCGCAGCCGCATCAACGCCGATCTCTTCGGAGTAGATCTTCCAAAGCGGCGAATGCGCGTCGATCTTGCGATAGCGCAACGGCTGCGTGATCGTGGGATCGTCTACTTCGCTGTGGCCGTGCCTCCGATAGCCAATTAAATCAATGATTACAGGCGTCCCGAACGCGTACCGATAATCGAGAGCAATTCGCCCCACGCGCACCACCGCTTCTGGATCCTCCGCGTTAACGTGAAAAATCGGCACCGGCAGGCGCTTCGCCAAATCGGATGAGAATCGCGAAGAAACTCCTTCGCGCGGCGACGTGGTGAATCCGATCAGATTGTTGACGATGATGTTGATGCCACCGCCCACCGTATATCCCGGCAGGTCGGCCATATTCAGCGTCTCCGCACAAATGCCTTGGCCAGCGAATGCTGCATCGCCATGCATGGTGATCGCCAGAACTTTGGATCGTCCGTTTTCGCCGCGGCGCATCTGTTTCGCGCGCGTGCGCCCCAGCACCACCGGATCGACCGCTTCCAGATGGCTGGGATTCGAGACCAAATGTATTTCCACGTCGCGCCCGCCCGCCGCGTGAAAAATGCCGGTTGCGCCCAGGTGATATTTCACGTCTCCGCTGCCTAGCACGCTGCGCGGGTCAACATCCTCAAACCTCGCGAAAACTTCCGCAGCCGAGCGGCCCACGATCTGGACCATCACGTTCAGCCGGCCACGATGGCTCATCGCCAGCATGCCCTTTTCCGCGCCGTGCTCCGCGGCCGCACTCAAAATCGAGTCGAGCAGCGGCAGCAGAGCCGCTTCACCTTCGAGCGAATAGCGCTTCGTCCCCAAATAGCGCGTTTGCAAAACCTGTTCGAAAACTTCTGCGCGCACCAGCAGATCAAGAATCCGCGCGCGATCGGGCTCCCGCGCTTCCGTTTCTGATTCCATGCGCCGCTGCACCCACAAGCGCCGATCGCGGTCGGCCAGATGCATGAATTCCACGCCGATCGCGCCGCAATAGACGCGCCGCGCTGCCTCGGCCTCGGGACCCGAAATATCCAGCTCCGGCATTTGAACGGGCGGCAAGTCGCCGAGCGGATCGAGCTTCGCCTGCAAATAGCCCCAGCGGCGAAACGACTCCCAGATGCGCTCCTGAATTTCTTGCGAAGGTATAGATTCGGCGACAGCCTGTTCCCGGGTCATTGAGTTTTGAATTCCTTCTTTCGCGGATTCCTTCCCTGCGTATTCCTGATCCTAGGATGCCACTTTCGAGCGCGGAGATGAAACGCGAATTACGATTCGGGCCAGCAACCAAGCAACCGTCGCACCATCACCAGCTGTCCCAAATGATAAGCGTTGTGGTCAGCGATCAGCAGAGCTTCGCGAAAAATCGTTTGGCCCGAACCATGCGGAATTTTCGCGAAAAGATCGGTTTTCGGATCGGACACCAGCTTCCCCATTTCGGCCAAATCACGTTCCAGCGCTTTCACGCTTTTTTCCCATGCTGCAGCGCTGGGCGGCGCGGGATCTTTGGGCCAGTAGCCGGAGGGCCAGTCCGGTGAGACGTACGTGGCGTCGCGCGAGAATTCCACAATATCGTGCGTGGAGATACGCATGTGCTCCAACAAGTCCCAGCCGGAATGCGGCGCGCCGGGAGGACGCGTCCCGCGAAGCTTCGCCGGAAAGTCCTTTACCGCGGCTTTTAGATCAGCATGCGCCTCATGCCAGTCCAAAAAATTCTTTAAATAGGTGCGAAGCTCTTTTTCCTGGTCCATTAGGCGCCTCCCGCAGCTCAATTATCTTAGGCCCGCATACCGCCGGAATCAAACGCTCGCAGTCCGCGATCGCAACCTACCGCTCGGATACAAAATATTGTAAAGCACATCCACTTTCGAACGATTCCGGCACTAATTCACTCCGATATACATAAACTAGTAAGCGCGGAAGGCCATTCACCATATCGCTTACTTTTGCCCCGCGGCGGATTTAACTTTACGCACGCAAAAACGCGCCGAGGGCCAACCTGCGCAGACCATCCGGCATCGAAATCGAGCGGTGGGTAACCTCAGGGTCTCGCGATTTGCGACGGGGGCCGCTAGCGAGACGCGCCTCAGACTGATTCGGGGCAAGCTGTCGCTTTAAAAACGCACCAACACTTCGACGGCACAAGTGTGCCAGTAGGGCGCGTGTGTCCGCGAAGAAAACTACTACCACTCGGAGGGTGTTCAATCGCATGCGCATCAAAGCAGCCGTACTTGCTCTAGCACTTTCACTATTCTGCCTGCCGGCGCTGGCCCAGTTTAACGGCCGGTCGGAAGTCTCGGTCGACTTTACCGGCAACTTTCAGAAACAGGCCACGGGATTTGGGATCACGGACTCGCCTTCCTATTCGGGAGGCTTCTTGATCAACTATCGCTATCACTTCGACAGGTGGAGCGCCCTCGAAGTGAACTACGGGCGCACCAATTTCACGCAGTATTACTCGACAGGCGATCAAACGCAGAGCAACGCCAACGAAGTGACCTTCGCGTACGTGAACACCTTCGGCGTTTCACGCCACGCGAGATTCCGTCCCTTCGTCGAGGCCGGCACCGGAGGTTTGATCTTCTCGCCGATCCAGGCGGGTTCTCTCTCGGCCCCTCTAACGCAGGACCGCGTGGCGTTCCTGTACGGCGGCGGCGTTGACTGGCGCGCCATGCATCACGTGGCCGTTCGGCTCGGATACCGTGGACTGATTTACAAAGCTCCCGATTTCGCGCTCGGCGACCAGACCACGAACGCGCTGACGCAGATGGCTGAGCCTTACGTCGGCGTCGTATTCCACTTCTAGCCCGCGGCAAAGCGTTACTCGGCATTCCGCGATTCGGTAAGGACGTCGCGGCCGGCGCTTCGGGGAAACGCTCCTCGTCGCGCCGGCCGTGTTTCATTTGACGCGCGCGTGTTTATCCCGCCATGTCCCTCGACGCAAGCCGCCGCGCTCACGCACCATTCTGTCACCGCAACCAGCAATAATCCTTTGCATTTGCCCGCCGGGGAAACCGAAGTCGCCCCGAGCGTTTGCCGCCGCGATTTGGCAAACGAAGTGCCATGCCTCGTGCATGACAACAATCCAAGCCGATCATCGCGCGGAATCCCGCAAGTGGTTCACGCATTTTTCCCTGCGGAACATGACTGCTCTGTCCGTTTCTCCGATGCCTTCGCCTCAGCTGAGTGCCGCCGAAAAGACGAACATCGCCAAATCGATCCAGCAGTTTCTGCTGGGCGAGGGATCGAAGGGCCGCCGGCTGCTCGCTCGCGGCAAGCGCTACGCGCGGCAGGCGAATGATCCATTTTTCTCCACTGCGCTGGAGCTATTCATCAAAGAAGAGCAGCAGTATAGCGCGTATCTGGCGGCGTTCATGCAATCGCAGGGAATTCCTCGCGCATCCCGTCACTGGGTGGACACGGTATTTCGCAAGCTGCGCGGATTGGCTGAGCTGGAACTATCGCTGACGGTGCTGGTGACAGCCGAAATCATCGCCATGCCGTATTACCGGGCGCTCAGCGACGCCACCGGCTCTCCCACGCTAAAAACTATCTGTCGGAGAATTTTAGAGGACGAGGCCGCGCACCTTCGCTTTCAGGCCTCGATGCTCGGCCGCGTGGGCTCGCGCTACAGCCCGACCGCGCAGCGCGCCGTCGGCAAAATACACCGGGAGTTTCTGCGCGGCACGTTAGCGCTGGTGTGGATCGAGCACCGCGGCGTGTTTGTGGCAGCGGGCTACGATTTCCGGCGGCTCCGCGACGACGCCCTCTTCGAATTTACCGAGTGGCAGAATGCGCGGCAGAAAATAGCTGCTGCCTATCGAACGCAGAGGGCGTCCGGCACAAAGTTGCAGGTTGTGCCGCCGCTTCGGGTGGAGTGAAATACGCGAATCGAGAAAACGTCGACTGCCGGGCGAAACATTCCTCCACCCGCGAAAGCCGGAACTTAGGGATTCGATGAATCTGCCGCAGGGGGATCAGCAACTGCGGACCGTGCGGAGGCCGTGGATCGCGTGCCGATGGTAATGTCCATCGCCGTATATTTTGGCAGCACCACGTTGCGGCCCGGCGCGAAAAAATGCGTGTAGATCGAGCGGCTGGCGCCGAACGCTCCCATGGCCATTCCTAGCGGCTGCGAGCGCACCGCGATGCCGAGCGCAAGGCCCACCAGGCGAAAACCGCCTGCTCCGCCCTCGCCTGAATTGATCGGGTCGTCGCCCTGCGAAGCGGCCGCTAGCGTCACGGCAATGGCCGTGTCCAAGTATCGCGATTTTGGTGTGGTCGCCTGCGCGCCGCCTTCGGCATCCAGCTTTAGGCTCTGCGTCTTTCCCGCTTGCAGGCCGGCAAGACTGGCATCCACCTTCTGCTGAATTCCGTCCGGAAGCGTGAGCTGATGAAATACCGGACGCAACTGGCCATTGTGCGCCATGCGCCGTGCAGCACGGACCTGCAGCACTTTCCCTTTCAGCAGACTTCCCTCCGGCACTACTAAACGGGTTCCATCAAAAAGCGGCTTGGAAACAATCGCCGTCACCGGATCGCCCCAATGCGCGGAAGCGGAATTCAGCGGCGTCAGCAGCCGCGCCTCCACCACGCTTCCCTGTGGCAGCTCCGGATGCGCGATCGACTCGGCCAGCGCAGGCGTCAGCGGCTCCGTTCCGAAATCCAGAGGCCTTTGCAACTCCGCGAAATATACCGTGCCTGATTTGATGTACTGCGGATGAACCGGCAACTCGGCGACTGCATAGCGCTCCAGACGATGAATTTTGCCGGGCGCCTTGACCTCTCCCAGCGCGGTATCCCACTGCTGGTGCGCCTGCCGCTCGGCCTCTTTTTTCTTCTTCGAAATCTCGCCCGTCAATCCCGTCTTCTGATCGCCGGTAGCCGAAACGAACTGGATCACCTGGCCCGATCCGGGCGTCACTTTCGTGCGAATCGGAATGCGCCGGCCATCGGGAAGCACCAATCCGCTGAATTCGATCGTGACCTTGTGCGCCGGCGTGAAATCCGCGTTCAGGACGCCTTCCGCGCGGCGCCCGCCGGAAATCCCCTGAATCGCCGTAATTTTGCCGATTACTTCGCTGTTCGCGGGAATCACCAGCTTATCGAACGAGTAGATGGCCTCGCCGACCCGCCCCGTAATCGGCTGTCCGACTTTGCGGATACGCACCTCTTTTTCGAGCACCACTTGAATCGGAGTGCCTCGCGGAACCGTCAGCGGAATTTTTTGCTGCGGCGCGGGCTGCTTTTGAGCTTCCGAGTTCGCGCCAGAAGTTGCATTGGCAGCAGGGCGGTGCGTCAGAATGACCGACGAAGGTTTCGCCGCTGGTTGCGCCTGCGGCTTGTCTGGCGCGTCGGAACTCTTGAGCGCCTGCGTGCCTTCGCAGATCACCACCGGCGCAGCCGCATTCTGCTGCGCGCTCAATCCGCCGGCGACCAGGCAGAATGCGAGCGCGGCGCATGCTGTCTGCGCGCTGCGGCGTAACCGCGACGCACGCACGTCGGCCCCCAGGCAGTTGTGACGGGTTACAGTTGAAGCGGACATTCAGGCACCTTCGATCAAGCGTTTCGGGCGTATCTGCGTAGATGCGACATAGCACCTGTACTTGACATCGCGCTCCTGCCGCATTTCCCTATTCTATTCCTCTCGAGCGGATGCGGCCATCGCGCGGCGTGTTGCCTTCTGGCTGCTTCGCTGCGCCTTCGCCTTCACCGATTCGCTGGCCCGCAGCTTACACGGACGCTAAGAATAGGCTTGGCGGCAGGTTTCGTGTTCGCGGCAGCTGGATGGGCAGTTCGTCTTGTCGATGAGGATGTAGGTGTGGCACGCCGCGCAGATCACGCCATAGATCGTCTCGCTGAATTGGTCGTGTCCCGCTCCCGCCTGTGAAGCGTGTTCGCTGCGCGCCTGCG